>Ga0187884_10002583_pt1 | contig 14932 bp, 15 predicted proteins | sample June2016WEW_20_4_FD_132983 | JGI IMG/M metagenome (GOLD analysis project Ga0187884, IMG submission 132983) | Peatland microbial communities from SPRUCE experiment site at the Marcell Experimental Forest, Minnesota, USA - June2016WEW_20_40 | ecosystem: Environmental > Terrestrial > Soil >...
CTAAGGGGCCGCGGAGCGACCGGAGCCTTCGCGACGGGGCCAATGTGGATAATGGAAGTGAGCGACAATCTTGCAAGTCTTCACGCCGAAGAAGAAAGGCTGCGAGTGCAGCAGTTGGCTTTAATCGACGGGCGCGAAGCGCTGCGAGATCACTTCAACATCGTTCGCGAAGCGATGAATGTGATCTACGGCCTGACGCATGACCACCCGCACAACAGCGATGATGAGCTCACGCTTCAGTTCCTAGGCATCCGCCTGTTCAACTCGGCTGCGTCTTCGATCAAGCTAGCCCTCTCGGGCTACTATCAGAATGCGTTCCAGCATCTGAGGGACATTTTGGAGACGTACTTCCTGATCGACTACTTGCTAACCTATCGGGAGAAAATACCGGTCTGGAAGGTTGCCGACAGGAAGCAACTCATGGCGGAGTTTGGCCCGGGAGCAATCCGAACGGCGCTCGATAAGCGGGACAGCTTCACTGGAGGAAAGCGCAAGCAGATTTATGACCTCATCTCCTCGCACGCCACGCATGTGACATATCGCGGATTCAGAATGACGACAAAGAATACACTCGGCGAGATCGGTCCGTTCGTTGGCGAAGAGAACTTGCAGGCATGGTTGGAAGAGATGGCGAAGGCGCTGACGCATGCCGGCGTGATCTATAGTTCGCATTTCGCTGATATCGGCCTGCCGCTCTTGCGAGTGAAGGAAAAGTACATCGCCGACGTAACGGCCTGGAGGGATAAGTATCTTTCACCAACGCAGGGAGCTTCCGGCTCGCCCGCTGCTACGTGAAAACTCCCGACGAGCCGAGAATGCTTTGGGGTCGGCTTAGAGGCTTGCGCGAGCTTCCGACGGCCGCCTTTCACTGTACGGCGACCTTTGGCCTTTCCACATCCATTCAGATCGAACCGGTCTCAGTCCTTTCGAACCGAGTCTCCGGCGGCAAAACTTGGATATGGGAAATTCGTCACTAGAGACTCGCGCAAGAAATTGCCCAGCAAACAAAACAAAGGCCTAGTTTTACGCAGCAGAGACACGGCAAATACCTGCTAAACCAAGCCAGCCAAGGTGTGATGTCGAGGTCACTCTTTTGGGTGCGTTCAAGAATGGTGTAGTACGCATTACGCTCAAGTCGGATTTGCGCGGACATGCTGTAAAAGCGCTGCGAGCTGCCTTCCGACCGTGCCAGCGACATATCTGTAATCGCTCGCGCGATGCGGCCGTTGCCGTCGTCGAACGGGTGGATGGTGACGAACCACAGATGGGCCAAGGCCGCCTTGATGACGGGGTCAATATCCTCTTTGGCGTTATACCAATCGAGGAACGCTTTCATTTCATCTTCAAGAAGTGCGGCTGCAGGTGCCTCGTAGTGGACCTTCTCGTGGCCGATAGCCCCGGAGGTCACTTGCATCGGTCCTTTTTCGTCGGTTCGCCACGTGCCGACAGTGATTTTGTGTATGCCGCTGCGGCCGGTCGGAAACAGCGCCGCATGCCACGCGAATAGGCGTTCCTTCGTGAGTGGGTCTGAAAAATTCTGCGTAGCGTCGAGCATCATGTCGACGACGCCCTCCACGTTCCGATCGGCAGCCGGCAGGCCGCCGGCGTCCATTCCCAGACGGCCAGCAATTGACGAACGAACCTGATCTCGGTCGAGGATTTCCCCTTCGATCTCGCTGGACTTCAGGACTTCCTCGGTCAGGGTGCGAGTTCGGCCTCCTGCTGCAACCGGAAGCCGAGAGCTTGCATCCCGCTGTATTTCAAGCGGGTCGGTTTCGCCGTAGACCGTCTTTTCGCGCTGCTCGGCCGCTGCAAGTGCCGCGGGGAGCCGCTGGCGCAACAGTGAAGCGGGGATGAGTGCCTCGCCTGTCTCGAATGCCTCGGGAACCAGCACGAGCGTTGCATACGGCTCGCCGTGGTACGCCTCCCGCAAATACCCGACGCGGCCGGCAGTGGCGTCGAAACCGGTAATTTGCGCGTTGCTTTCCTCCGGCGTCATGTTGCGCCACTCGGCATAGATATCGATGCCCATACATTTTTCAGCTAGCGAATAATCACGGCGTCTTCTTTTTCGCGGCGAACCGTTGCTCAGCCGCTTGCATGGCCGCGGCCTCTTCCTCGATGACGGGGACGGCCTGGGCGAGCAGCTCGAGTGCCTGCCGCAAGTCCTGCGCCGCGGCCCGCATGCGCTCGACGCGCTGAGTGAATGTCAGCTTTTCCATAGTGGTTGGTAGGTTGGCTGGTAATGTCGACCTGTTCCGGAGCGCCGCTCCGAAAGACATCAACAAGGAGGGCAGCCGGCCAGGCGAGCAGTCACAGGGCTTGCCCCTTGACGGCGAGCCGCGGCTGCCAGAATGAAAAGAGGAGAGGAGCGGCGCGACCTCGGGTGAGGCAGGGGAGGCGCTTTGCGGTCAACAAAGGTGCCGCGTTAGCGGACCACTAAGAGCGGGGAGGGGAGCGGCTTAGAATGGCTGACCGCCCTCGCGCTTGTCTTGCAGCGAGGTTGAAAAAGCGCGAATATTCACGTTAGATCGGAAGCCATCCGGGAGTTCCGGTAAAGACATCTGGGACTGCGTACGCGCGGCAGGCAGTCATGACCTTAGGACCACAATCAACGCCCGCTGAAGCCTCGCTCTTTGGTGCGCCGTGGAAGCAGGCAGCAGCGGGCGTGGTTTTGGTTGCGTGGTTTTACTTCGTCGGTTGGGTCTACTCATATTTCTACTTTCGATTTTTTCACATCGACATATTCGAGATCGACATGCCGGTGCAGTATATTGTTATCGAGACGATTTCACCGATCAGATTTGTTTGGTTGAACTATTGGCCTTACCTCGTCGGGGTTGTGATCATTTTAGCAATTGCGTCAATCATCCTCGCGCGCTGCAATGCCAAGTGGATCGTAGTTTGCCGCGGGTTTGGCGTCAGGCACAAGGAATTGCTGGGTCTGTTCTTGGCCGCGATAATCGTTTGCACATTTTATTTCGGCGGATTTGCAATTTCCGAACAGGCAGCGGGCCGACGCGCCCAGGAAATTTGGACTTCGGACGCGCCTGAAATTCAATTTACTTTTTCGAAGGATAAAAAGGACTCGATGGTGCAAACCGCGCTGAGTAAATTGAATGACGAGCACTCTCTTCGATATTTGCTGACCACAAAAGATTTTTACTACGTATTCGTGACGGCAACCGTGCCAGATCCAAAAAGCTACATGCCTGACGGCTTGGTGTTCAAGATTCGGACCGACGCCGTAGATTACGCTTCGATACGCCGCAGAGGAGGAGCGATTCATGTGCAATGAGCAAACAAATGCCAGAAATCTGGCAATTTCACCTTCAACGGCGGTTTATTTTTGCCTTGTCGGTTTGTTCGTTGCTTGGCTCGCGGAAAACCCCGCGCATGCGCAATCAGCAAATAAAATTGAAAAGCCGCCAATTACAACATGGAGCGCGCTGTCGACAGCACAAAAACCTCCATTATATACATATTACGGCGACGTTATTCCGAAAGACGGACACTTGTTGGACGTGCCGATGGACGGCCAAATAAACTTTGTGGCTTGCGATAGGAGTTTAATTAAGGCGGACACCAAACAACTGATAAAGCTAGTGAACAAAACTGATTGCGGCGAAGCTTCGAAGGATGACGACCGGGGAATGATTACAGGGTACATCAAAGGATACACCGCTAAAGGCGATGTCATGCTTTTGACGCGGATGGGGAGCGAAGTCATTGAAAAGGACAAATGGGATCAATTAATTTCTCACTCGCAACAGAAGGGTTCTGGGTGGATAACAGGAACTCTCAACGCCGGCGACTTTGCGGCGTTCGAAAAAAATGAGGGTGGTCACTTTGCAGCTGTTTTTAAGCTCGCCCCGAATAGAACAGAGGGCGACGACTGATCACGCCGCGTGCAATCGCGATCGCGCGGGGCGCTGAAGCGTGTCCGCTGACAAAGGCCTAGCGTGGCCGGACGCCAAAAAGGTATAACTGATTTTGAGAAGGGAAGGGGACTGGAGGCTACTTTGTGCCGCCCGAAAGAATGCTGGCCGTGTCGCGACGCTCGTGGAGGACGGGGACAATTTCGGGACTGTGATCGGCAATGCGATAGAAGATGGTGTAGGGATGAACCGGCACGGCGTGTATGCCGCGCATCAATTCGGTGCGCTCGCGCCATGCATGGGGGTTCTCGACGATCAGATTCGCGGTGGCGTTAAGCTCCATCACCAGAGCGTCCGCGATTTCAGGCGATGCCAGTTTCGCGAAGTATCCCCAGATATCGATCAGGTCTTGCTGCGCCGCCGGCGACCACAGAGCATCAATGTGCGGACCCATGATCGCGGCGGGCGCGGGCGAGTACGTCGCTGATATGAACGGGCTGGCCTAGCCCAGCATCAAGCTGCTGAATTCCAATTTTGAGCGCGGCGCGAGTATGCTCCATCGTGTTCACGCGCTCCAGCACCTCGCGAGCAATTTCTTCCTGCGCTTGGCGAGGAAGTTCCGCTGCCTTGTCCATCGCAAATTTGAGCGTCCTAGTAGTCATGATACCTATATTATGAACGCAGCTCGCGAATGAGATGGTCTTGGGAAACGACGCGGCCGGCTTTTATATCCTCTCGGGATCGAATGATATCCTCAGCAATCGCGGGATCGACGTGACGCTCTTCCTCGATCGTGGAGAGCGAATCATAGGCCGCTTCCTGGTCCTCTTTCGGCCAGGTCTCCACGCGATCCAATAGATCTTTCAGCTCCTTCTTTTTCATGGATATCAGTGTATCAAAGAAACGGTTTCGGAGTTATCTTGACTAGACGAGATTTTCGTGTCGTAAAAAAGATAATGTGCGACGTATATTCCGTGGCTCAACAAAGCCGTTAATTGGAAGCCCTACCCTCTTCGTTTTGGTGTGTTGTAGTTGCGCTCGATGAGCGTTCGTGGACGACCGAAGTTTCGACGGCTCTGGGCAATCACGGTGTCGCGCCGATGTCGAGAGCCGAACAGGCGTGGCGAGACGAAGACAGCCCGGTGTCCGCTATCGCCGCGTCGTAGCCAGGCACTGTGCGGCGATTGATCGAGGAGCTCGTGCGCCGGCAGTGGGTGAAATTCCGGAGCGAGCAGTCTGGCGTCTTCTGCCGACACGCGAAAGACCATGAGCGTGCCGACATTGCCAAGCACGGCCGCGCGGACTTGGTCGCTGAGCTGCTCGGTGTATTGGTTCGCGAGCGAGAAATGTATTGCGAACTTGCGCGCCTCCGAAAGCAGCGACGCGAAGGCGTCGGTGCTGAAGGATTGAAACTCGTCGACGTGGACGAAGAACGGCGCCCGGTTCTCGGGCGCCTGGTCGCTACGCGCCATGGCGACGAGTTGCAGGTGCGAGAGCAAGAGCGAGCCGAGCACATTGGATGCCTGCTCCCCTATTTGCCCCTTGGCGAGGTTGGCAACAAGGATGCCGCGACAGTCCATCGCGTGCGCCAAGTCGAATTTGGGCGCGACTTGCCCGAGGATATTGCGCAGAGTTGGCGAGGCGGTGAGCTGGCCGACCTTGTTGAGGATGGAGCTTGCCGCCTCCGCCTGAAAGCGGTGGTCGTAGCTTGCATACTCCCCTGTCCAGAAACTGGCGATCATGGGATCGCTGATGCGAGCTACGATGCGGGAGCGAAAATCCTGGTCGGTATAGATACGCGCCAGATCGATGAGGGTTGGCCGCGGGCTCTCAAGGAGAGCGGCGACGCCGTGGAATAGGAAGTGCTCAAGCCGCGGTCCCCAACTCTCGCCCCACAGGTGCTTAAACGCGGCGACGATGCCGGCGGCGGCAAGCGCCTGGCGCTTCCGCGGCACCCGAGCAAGCGGGTTGAAGCCGACCGGGTACTCCGTGTCGGCAACATTGAAGTAGCACACCTCGTGTGTTCGCTCCGGCGGGATGGCGTCGATGATGGCTTCGGCAAGGTCGCCGTGCGGGTCGATGACCGCAATTCCCTCCCCCGCCAGGATGTCGTGCATGGCGAGGTTGAAGAGGACGGTGCTTTTCCCCGCGCCGGACTTGCCGACAATATACAGGTGCCGCTCGCGCTCCTCGCGCGAGAACGCTATCCCGCCGCCAAGGGCGTTTTTTGCGATGATGGGTGGTTCCGGCTCCATAAGTCCGGGGCAGCCTCCGGTGCGAAACGCTCCGCTATAGGTGGAGCGCTGGCCACCCCGTCCTACCGACTGTGGAAGTTGTGGTAGGTGGTGGCCCGCCGGGCGTGCCTGGTGTGGCGTTGCCGGCGCGGTACACAGAGGCTGTCCCGGATTGTCGAGCTACGATCGCTCGGCGAATTATATCGTGCGGCAATTCGGACTATGGTGTGGATATCGAGCCAGACCTATGTTGCGGACGGAATGTGACGGGAACCCCCAAGCCCCCCAGCCCCTCGGTCCCGTCGGCAGACCCGAAACCCCGCTTCGCGGGGTTTTGTTTTAGGCCGCACAAAAAATTAGCACTCGCCCACACGAGTACCGGGGAGCGTTAGCGACCCTACCAGGTTCTCTCTGTGGGCACCTGCGCTAACCCCCCCCGCATTTGTCGGCAGCCCAAAGCAAGGAGCGCGCCCCAGCGCGCGACTATGCGACGGCGTCGGCTCTGCCGGCCGACCCCGTGACACCAGCCCGAAGCGCCGAAGCCGCCAGGCGAAGGCACGCGGAGGGCCACCAGCTCTGCCTCGTTTTCGCAAACGCAAGATGCTCAAGCATCGCGTTTGCAGGCAGAGTGGTGGCACGGGGTCGGGCGGCACGCCCGACAAATGCGGGGGGAAATTGTGAGAACCTGTAAGAACTTGCGGGTTCGGAGTAGGTCGCTGAGGGTACAAACGGGATTGTACCGGTCATTGTACCCGATCGCGGCGACCTTCCTTTTCCATTTAAGAGAGTACACGGTCTCTGTGTGAATATGTATTGGAGTATATAAGGCGCGCCGGTGGTTTCTGGACCGGCGTTTTCTTGCAACACGTTTTGGAGTTTTGGGGTGAATACTCTTCGGTCAGAAGCCCCACTTACTTCGGTCAGAAGCCCCTGTCTCTTCGGTCAGAAGCCCCACCCCTTGAGTATAAGGGAATGAGGCTTTTTGTGGCGTGCTTAATCGTTAAGCGCCGCGGTGCTGCCACTCCTCAAGCGACGGAATATTCCCCGGATGCCGCCGGGCCGTGATGCGGGCGCGTTCGATCTCGAACAGGGTCTGCGCGAGCGACCCACTCCCCCGCCCATAGCGGGGTGCCTTGGCGTGTGCGGCAGCTTCAATCGCCGCCCGTTCCTTCTCCGGTAGGCTTGAGAACAACCGGTCAGCTGCCGCTCGTCGGAAGCGGTCATAGTCCATGCGCCGCTGGGTTGCCTTGTCCTCGGCCTCGCGCCGAGCCCGGCTTGCCTTTGCTGCGGACCGCTGGGTGCCGCGTTCCTGGTAGCGGGACAGGTATTGTTTCAGCCCGCCCAAGGTCTGCACGTCGAAGCGGGTCTTCTTAGCCTCGGCGAGCGCGTAATCGAGAAAATCCGGGATCTCCGCGAACGGGACGTGGGTCAGAAGGTGCTTGGCGGTCTCCACGTCCTTGGACGGGACGTAGGGGATGCCGGCGTTCGCCCGGCCGTTGCGCTTTTCGACAAAGAGATACGCGACCTTGAGCGGCTCCGCGATTTGCTGGCGGTCGGCGTGAAAATCGAACTGGACGCTTCCCCGCTGCTGACGCCGATAAAATCGGTCGTAGTCGGTGAAGAATGCCGTGCCCGGCCGGAAGGTGATGACAAAGCCGCCGCGTCCTTTCGCTTCGGTGATCTTGTAGGAAGCGAGGAATCCGGCCTTCACGAGCTGGCGCAGGTGCGGCCCCAGCTGCTCCTGCTCGATTTTGGATGGGTATTTGAGCACCACGAGCCCGCCGAGCCATTCGGCGCACATGTCGTCATAGCGTTTGGAAAACGAGAGGCGGCTGCGATGGTGTCCGTCGTACAAATTGGCGAAGTGAAAAAAGAGCCGCATGAAGAGGGCCTGTCCGATCGTGCCGAGCTGCTGCATCAGTCCGTGATTGAGGCAGGTGAAATGTCCATCCTGCAGCGATGCCATGATGGGCCGCGCGAGCGTGACGGTGCACGCCTCGATCGGATCGGTGGCGTGTTCGCGCCGCTCCACATAAATTTCCGGAAAGATATTGAACGAGTGCTCCACAAAACGGTCTGCGGATTTGAAGCGTGTTCGCACGAAGGCATAATGAATTTCATCGAGGGCGCGCTCAAGCTGCTCGCTGGCGCTACCTCCCCACTCGGCACGGCCGATGAGGCGCATGAGTTCGCGCTTAGTGAACGATACGTCCGCTTGGGTCGGGCGGCCGTAGCCGGAATGCTTCTTGATGAGCGCCACGAAAATCTTATGCGCCAGCGGGCCAGGCTGCCCGAGCCTGGGATCGGGGCGGATGACGATATTTTTTTCCGCGACCCCCCTGTTGAGTTCGATTTGCTTGGTGTGGGTAGGTGCTCTTTTGGCGTCGTGGCAGAACAGCGCGCCGGCAACGCGTAGCAGCGTGTTTTCCATGTAGAGCTTTTCTGTCTGTTGGACAGGTTCGCTTGTCTCCGCTGCCCTAGCGGTCCCCTGTTTGGTGGCCATGCCACCCATGATACCGCGACATCCGAACCGACTGCGGCGGACGCTGTGGAGAAAGTCGGCCGGCTGTTGTTGCTGCGCGAGTGTTCGCGACTATTCGCGACTGTCCGCGGCAAAAAAAGCACGTCACGAATATTGGAAGGTTTGACGGGTACCGGTGGCTTGGTTGAGCCGCAGAGGCGGGGTCTGTTCCCGCAGGCGCCGCGGAGGTCGGTGGAGGTTACGGGAATGCCACGATTATCCGGCCGCTGAGTCGTCTCGGGTGGCGGGGTCGCGACGATCCCCCGGTGCGACCAAGAGCGGCGCGAGCATAGCTTGCAGCCGATGGATCAGCGTATTGGTTTCCTTGTCGCGCTCAAGCAGCGCCTCGATCTGCGTGTCCTTCACGGTCACTTGGCCGCGCAAAAATTCATTTTCCTTTTCGAGGAGGACGACGTACCGATCCTCTGGGGCGCGAACAGCCACGTCCGTTCGCGACTGTTCGCGACTGCTCGTCCCTTCTTTTCCCTTATTTTCCATAGTGCGAACGGACGCGACCGTTCGCGTCTGGTCGCGACCATTCGCGTCCGTTCGCACCTCGTTGATGTAGGTGATATGGCGGTCCACGGAGTAGGGCGCGACGAGGTATTTTTCACCGGTCTCGGTCTCGACCTTGTGGCAATCGAGCTTTGAAAGAGCGCAGTATTTCTGGATCGCCCGCGGGGTGCGCGGATGGCCGGCCTTGGCGTAAAGGTCGGCCGCTTGCTCAACGGAGAGGGTATACTGGTGGTCCGGCGAACGTTCGCGACTATTCGCGTCCGTTCGCGGCTGTTCGGTGCCCATTACGGTTGATAATAACCCGCTCGCCTCCACCTCTCGCGGGTTATCCCCAAGGCACGATTTTGGCCGGGGAGCACGTCACGAACCCCGGAAGTCCAGAGGATGCAATGCGAGGTGCAGGAAGGGTAGGGTGGTGTCGGTTGCTGACGGCGAGAGTTGCGACATTGGGCAGTTGGCCGGCCCATTTCAGAATGGTGACGCGGGCGCGGGGGAGAGGGACGAGTAACACCCACCTCAAAGGACGCACTCAAGTTGTGGGGACGTCAAATGCCAGCACGGTCAGGATGATTTCGCGGCTGTGATCCGATGGGTTGCCGAATACGTAGCGGAAGCGCGTTTCTGACTCTTCCTTTGGACCATGTTTGCGATGTGGGTGCTCTGCCATCGCGTCCTTAATCTTCGCAAGCACCTGTGAAAAATCCTTGTTGCGATTAAACAAAATGATTGCCGCCTTCGTGTCGCGCCAGCTCAGATAGGACAGAATCTGGTCAACGGTTTCGGCGAATTGTTTTTCGCCACGCCAGAACTTGCACTCGGCGATGAAGATGTTCTTGCCATCAACGCGAATGAGAATGTCGGTTTTGCCCTCGTGGTTGAACGTCTCGCCAGTCGCCTGACCTTCAAAGTGTCCGTTGAGCTGGACGAGATAGTGCTGTCTGATGTCTTCTTCACCCATCGCGGCGAAAGCCGTGGGGCTGCGCTCCATGACCACGGTCATGTTGTCGATGACGTTGAGGACGTGCTTGTAGTGAGCTTCCTGCAGAACGGGCTCGGGCTTGAATGGTGTCGTCGAAGCCGGAGGAAGCTTGGGTTCGATCTTTCGGCGAACCTGGGGTGCCGCGTAAGTCACTGGCGCGTTCGAGCGCGGCTTTACCGGGAAGCCGAGGCTAGAAACTAAGTTGCGGTCGCGGAGAAGTCGTTCTCTGCGGGCTTCAATTGATTGACGTGCCTGAGTAGGCAGATTGGTGTTGAGCCCCTCGATGGTCGATCGTTGCCAGCCCAGGTAGCGTTCGATGTCGTTGAGCACGCCATTGAGCGTGTCCTTGACGCGACTCTGTTCGGAATTGCGCACTGTGAGGCGGAGCACGATTGAATCGCCTGTGACCACGGCTCGTGGTGGACCCGAGTCAAATGTGGACGGCCGGACAAAAAACATGTCCTTCTCGCCATCGAATGGCACTGTAAGTGTTACAAGCGTGGCCGGTATACGGATCTGCCGGCCATAGTCATCGACCTCGATGAAGGTTTCTTGCGGTTCGTCCAGGAGTGCTTTGTCGCGGTGAAGCACGGGCACCTCGATCTTGTACTTGGTGGCTATGTAGGCAACCAAGTCATCGACAGGTGTATTCAAGAGCCTGTCGGGGTCGATCTGCTGCACTTCATTAGTCGCATTGCGGAGCTGGGCGTCCACAACCGCGTGGATGTCAGCCTTGTAAAATAGAAGCTCGTTTTGGCGGCTTACAAAATTCATCGTCAGCCCCGACGGCTGCAGAACCGAAATTTCGCGTCAGATGGGTAGGGCTGGTAGCATTTTCAAGGAGCGCACCCCAAATATAGAAGTTATGCACACAATTCACAGTTAGGGACAGTATGTATGCCGCTGATCCCACCCTCAATTATTGGGACAGTAAGTCCAATCCTGGCTGATGCACTCACCCACAGCCGGCTCAATGACCTATTCATGGCGGCCGGTTTTCCGGGAGATGTGCCGTCCGGTAACAAAAGCGACAAGGTTCGATCTTGGCTAAGTCGTGCCAATAAGGAATGCGGCGAGCCGCTTCACGCTGCGCATACGATCGCGATGTTGTGCTGGAAATTGGGAGGCGAGGAAGACGGATGCCGGTTGACCTGAAGCTGTGGAGTGCAACGTTCAATCCAGGCGGCTTGCCTGCATGGCCGTGCCCCAAATGCGGCGATGGACGCCTATCGGTATCCGAAAAGGATATGAAGATCATTGAACCCTTCTACTCCAAGGCAGCTCACAACCATGAGGCCTGGGAGCATGATTGGGTGATCGAGCGCTTTCTTGCTGTGATGAAGTGCAGCGACCCTAAATGCGGAGAGATCGTTATCGTGAGCGGCGATACAGAAACCGTCGAGGACTACGACGATGAACTCGGTCATGTCGCTTCTTCACAACTCCGCCCTCAGACTGTATTTCCTGCTCCCCACATCATCAACATTCCTAAAGAAACCCCGCGTGAAGTTGCGAAGGAACTCAAGCTGGCGTTCCAGCTCTTTTGGTCGGACCTGGGGGCGAGCGCTACTCGGTTACGCACGAGTGCGGAGCGCTTATTAGACGATTTTGGAATCGCAAAGACCAGAATCGACATGAAGCGAAAGAAGCGGGTCTTCATAACGCTTGCATCGCGGATCGACATCTTCAAGAAAAAGTACCCCGAACATGCGGAGAGCCTCGAAGCCTTGCGGCATGTCGGAAACCTCGGAACTCACTCTAACGTCAGCCGCCAGTCTGTGCTGGCGGGGTTTGAAGTCTATGAAGAAGGGTTGGCTGAGATTTATGGAAAGCGATCGAAGAAAGTCGCCAAGTTGAGGAAGAAGCTCATCAAGGGAAGGGGAAGGCTCAAGTAGCCGAACGGCAGGAGCTGCGGGTGAAAGAGTCCGACCGATCAAGAACACTGGGTGAACAAAGTCCACGGATTTTCCACGGGTCGAAGCGTCGTTTTCGCGTTGTGTTCTGTTTCGAGTCGCCGGACGCAAGGAGTAAACGGCGCCAAAAATCACTGAAAACAATGGATTGCGTGGTGGGCGCTGTAGGGATTGAACCTACGACCTCTCCCGTGTGAAGGGAACGCTCCCTCACTGTGTCGTTCCCGACCCGCCATTCCCACCCCAATCGCATGCTACCCATATGTAGCCTAGCGTTCGATATCTCCGTCGTGAGCTTATTTAATTTATATCTTTCAATATGTTGCATTATCGCGAGTATGATTCCTCTGGTTCCGGGCGGCTCGGGCTTCGTTTCTGACCACGACACATCAGGGTTTGGATATGCCGACCCCTAACTTGGCTGATTTTCAAGTGAAGGAGATAGTCGCTTATATTCTGAGCTTGCGTAAATAACATGCGGCGCTTGAGATCAATAATCATCAGGTCATCAGACGACGCGTGAGTCAGAGCCCCATGGGACGCGACCCCGCCGAGCAAGCAACGCCCGACCTACTCTCGACCGATACGGTCCGAGACGCATCTCCATCGCCAACAAAGCCACTTGCGACAGAGGCAGCAGCCGACACCTCCCCGCAACGGCATATTCTGCCCAAAAACCTGCGTAACGCCGTCAAGCAATTGAGTGACGGCGAGCTGGACGAGCTTTGTGAGGTAGCGTTCGATGAGGCAAAACGGCGACGCAGAATGCGGTGGAGTATTGGGATAGATTCAACACAACCGTCTCCTCGCCCATCCGACTTGGCGACGAAACGGTCGCCTCCGACGGATAAACGACGGCACGTCGATATTGCTGAAGTCTCTTTGACCCGTGGTCAGGTGAATGCCGTTCGCGCAGCCTTCAAGGCGGGCATCACGCCGTCAAGGATTGCCCGACAGTTCGGGATTTCCCAATCGAATGTGCGGAAGGCGCTGGCGTCCGATGAGCCGAGGCGGTGAAGCCACCCCCCGAAGGATGGAAAGGCTATGAAAAACAATACAAAGTTGAAGAAGGCAACCGTGAAGATAGACCAGCGTCGCCCTCTCGGACCACAAGATTCTGAACGCCAGACACTCGGATGTAGGCACGCCACTCCGGATGTCTGCCGGAACAATGCCACGCACCGAGTCGCTGCGCAAACTCGCCGCCTGAATCGAAAGCGGCAAGGCTCCATCGCCACCTCTACCCGCACCGTTCTCACCACTCTCGCATCGGGCACGGCACCCACCCAAAAGGCCGGCCCCGGTCCGGCTGCTCAGAGCCAGGAGCATGCGAACTGTTGGCGATCGGTTCCACCTAATGGTGTCCGTTCAAAATTATACTGGGGTTAGCCGTGGCGTTACCCGCTTGGCTCTGGATGACCAAACGCTGCCTCACAGTTCGACCTACATCAATCTGGTGGATGATGGTACCGTCCATCATGTACGGGTGATACTCGGATGATCTGCCTGCAATGCAGGCACAAGGACAGTAACGCCAATAGACGGTCGGGACGCGGAAAAAGTTTTCGTTTGCCTAGGCCGCCTTGCGGTCCGGCATATGGCGCACGTAGTGGTTATGGCTCACGGTACACGACTGCTCACGGCCGCACTTTGCGCAGACGAATATCTCGTTTTCCAAATCAAGGGCGCGGTTGGCTGACTCAATCTGCTTGAGTCGCAACTCGCCACCACAGACGTCGCAGTGCGACGAGGGCGGCGGCTCGACAAGGGTGCGCATAGGATTTCCTTTCGTCCGACATGCTTCGGAACGAGGGAATGGAACACTCAGTTGAAAGGTTGGGTTGAAAGCCCGAACGCTTTGACATAAGAATTAAAAGTGTATGTTCAAGAGGGCGTGTCCAGTCACATTTACGGAGGATCACGCGAGCATGCTCGTCTCCGAGATTAGAGAGCTTTTAAGTGTGGTGATTGCGGCTAAGTACTCACAGAAGTGAAAGAGGAAGAATAGGCCGCCTCGGTTACAAACGAGCAGCGGAAACAGCGATTCTGGAATCTGATCAAGACCCACTACCTTGCTGCTCGGCTGCAAGCCAAGACGTCGCTTAATAAAGCTCGAAAATAGATCCCCAGCCATGGCCGTTGTCGCCACCACCAAACCAATTGTTATTGTGAGGCCGAGCAGCGGCGCGCAGGCAGATGTTATAAGAATTGAGACAAGAATTCCCCGGAGGGTCTTCGAAGCGCCGAATAGCGGCCGTCCATCGAAGAACTTGATGCTCCCATCAAGGGGTGATGAATAATAATCGCCAAAGAGCAATTTTGCGACGACTGGGGCGCCGTTTGCCAGCGTCAGCAAAATTAAAAGCTGCAAGATGGGGCAGGTATTGCATGCATATACCGCATCTACCGCATCTCTGGATGATTAGAGCATCCTCACGGCGATCATGCGGCAGGCACTAGATGTTCGCAACTAACGGTGCGCTGTCGTTTAATTGATCGGCTTTGAAATTTCCGCCTTCAACCGCGCAATGTCGTCGTGGCGGATGTGGCGGCGGTCCTCGCGCAGATGCGCGGTGATGCTGTCGGCGCCGGCGGCGCTGGCAAGCTTCGCCGCGCGCACCGGATCGGGATATTGCCCGCCGCGCGCATTGCGGATGGTGGCGACGTGATCGATGTTGACGCCGAGACGCAAGGGCGGCATTGCGGGCCCAATTGTCACCGACATTCCCCGGATCAACTCTGGAACGGCGTGGACGATATCAGACGGCGCAGGCGGCAGCTCTGCCATCGCCTCCAGATCCCGCTGGAGCCGCTGTCCGATCGTCTCGGTATGGCCACGCAGGATGTCCGCGTGACGCTTGCGGCATTGCTCCTCCAGCCAGACGTTGAAG
>Ga0187884_10002586_pt1 | contig 14928 bp, 14 predicted proteins | sample June2016WEW_20_4_FD_132983 | JGI IMG/M metagenome (GOLD analysis project Ga0187884, IMG submission 132983) | Peatland microbial communities from SPRUCE experiment site at the Marcell Experimental Forest, Minnesota, USA - June2016WEW_20_40 | ecosystem: Environmental > Terrestrial > Soil >...
AGGAGGCTTGATAGGAGCCTCGACGATCGCCTCCCCCGCCAGCGGGATCTTCGCCACCACGGCCGGGGGAGACGGGCAGCCCGGCTTCGTCATCTCCACGGAGTCCCAGAGCGACACCTCATCCGACGAGCCCTTGTCAGGCGCCGGGGGCGGGGGCGGGGGAGTGGGGGCGAACCCTGACACCCCGGGCGGGGCTGGTGCCCCGGGCCAAGGGTGGGGAGGGGGAGGAGCCGGGGCCGTGGGCTCAAGCAACGAAAATTTCAGCGGGGGGAACGGCTACGCCGGGGCCGTCTTCGTGGCCGAGTTCACCGGCTGACGCCGATGCCACCCATCACTCCCGGTATGGCCAGGAATCCCCGACGAACGGGTTCTCCATCCTCGCGGGGATCATGCGCCCGATGGGAGCCGGGGCACCGCGGCTCGCCAGCCTGCCCGCCAGCCTGTCCGCCAGCCTGACGGCCGCCTGGATCTTGGGAGCCGAGCATATCTTGCTGGCCACCTTGCCGGCCTCGCCCGGGACGAGGCAATCCACCAGGATGGACACGTCGTAATACGTGCAGGCGAGCCGATCCATCCCCAAGAAAGACAGGGCCGACTGGAGATCGTCCATGTCGCCCATCGCGATGGATGCCTCCCTCACCAAGACCTTGCTCGGCAAGGCGCCGTCCATGCCGTGATTGGCGACCCGCAGGCGATCCTCGGCATCGCAGAGCATCGCCGACAGCACGATCTGCTGCCCGGCCGGATCTCCCATCATCAACTCGACTTCCATCTCGATCCTCGCCTGATGCGACATTTCCAGCGACTCACGCGGGGCCACGGCCGGGACGGGCTTCGGTGCCCCCTCCGCGGGCAGGTTGACAGGCAGGATCGCCAGGGCTGACGCAATGATCAGATTCAACATGTCTCTCCTCCATCGGGGCACGAGATACATCATGGCACATCCCGAACGAAGTGTCAAGAATGCTTCTCGTCGGCGGGAGGGAGACTCGACGAGTCCCATCCTGGCTCAGGGGACTCCCGGCTCCCCTGGCGCGACGGGGGAAGGATCCTGGGCCTCCCCATCCATGGCAGATCCAGGGTCGCGGGAATCATCCTCCCCTGCTGCCCCGAACATCGAGCAGTCCTGCCCCAGGTAATCCAGTCCCGTGCGCCCCACGTCCGGTATCGTCCAGCCTTCCGGGACGTCCAGGTTCTTGATCGCCTTGAAGTAGTTGTCGTACATCCTCGCCACGCGATCCAGCCCATAGTTGGCGACGGCCCACCTCCGGCACGCCCCGGGATCGATGCTATCGACGTGCCTGGCGGCCCACACGAACTCCTCGTTGGTGTGGCAGCGGTAGCCCGTGTGCCCATGCTGGACCGTCTCGCAGTATGCGCCCCAGTCGGTGGAGATCACCGGGCAGCCGCTCATCATGGCCTCCACGGCCACCCCGCCGAACGGCTCCAGGTACCGGGTGGGCGAGAACAGCGCCCTGGCATGGCGGAGCAGCTCGCGCCTCCCCTCCACGCCCACCGGCCCCTGGTAAGTCACCCCCGGGCCGAGGAAGGGCCCCGGATCGCCCTGCCCCACGATCTTGATGGGGATCCCGACGTGGGCGGCCACGTCGCAGGCCAGCTTGACCCCCTTGGAGTCGATCAGCCTGCACAGGCACAGGAAATAATCCTGCTTCTCCGCCGTTGGGACCACGGGGCCGAACATGGCCGGATCGAATGCGTTCGGGATCACCCAGTGGTACCACCGATCCCCATTCGCGGCGTCCTCCTTGCCCTCGTGGAAGTGCTTCCAGGCATAGGACTCGTAGACGCGGTAGTCCCGCGTGAAGCAGTTGGGATACCCGATGCCGCTCTCCACGACGTAGTGCGGGAGCCCCTGCACGCCACGCATCTGCGCCCCGCCCCAGGTGACGCAGATGATGGACTTGTCGGGATTGGCCGCCGTCCTCTCCAGGATGGCCAGCCGGATCTTGGAGGCGAAGATGTCCATGAACGTGGCGTACTTGCCATCCTCCGTGATGTCGTAGAAATCCGTCGGCTTGCGCGAGCCGTACAGCCTGTCCCACAGGGCCGGCATGCCCACGGAGACGTGCTCGGCGCAGGGGGGATCCGATCCCTCGTTGCCCAGGTGGATGACCTCGTGCCCGAGTCCCGTCATCATCTTGCACAGGTGGAAGACCTTGGTGGTGAATGCGCAGGTCGAGAACAGCCCATCCCTGGAGGGATCCAGGGTCTTGGTGTGCGGCAGGCCCAGCACGAACAGCCGGATCTTGTCCGCGAATCTGAACGACTTGGGAGGCTTGGCGACTACGGGCTCGCCGGGGGTGCCGATCGTCTCGGGCGGGAGGATGCTTTCCCTCGGGGACGAGATCCATCCCGGGGGCACCACGATCTTACCGCCTGGCGGGGCCGGACGGCCCTCATCGAGCGGGACGGCGGGGACGCGGGATCCAGATCTCTTCTTCGATCGCCTTGGGACCCTGGCCATGGCCGAGACAATCGCATAAAAAACATGAGGCGATAATTAATTCGGCGCCCCCAGGCTCACGCGAACCACGCCGTCCCGTGGCACTCATGCTCTCCCTCGAACGCCTCCACCGTTCCCTTGAGTCCCGTCCACCTCTCCAGATCGGCCTGGCTGAGACGATGAGGATGCCCAGGGTGAGCCGGCATCCCCACCCACTCGAACACGTGGAGGGACTCGCAGATGCCCAGGGCATTCTCGATCACCTTCCCTGGATCCCGGACATGCTGGAGGACATTGTAGATCAGGCAGACATCCACCTTCCCCGAGACGGCCAGATCCTCGGCCGGCACGAGGGCGCACTCTATGCCCTCGGCCCGATACCGGGCATACACCCAATCGGGATACCGGCACGGATCCACCACCACCCTCTGCCGGGCACCGACGACCTTGAGGAGGACCGAGATGGGGCCTCCCCCGATGTCCAGGAAAGACCTCCCATCCCCCCGGTAGGCAAAAGGAGACTTGCCGTCATGGTAGGGCTCGAAGCCCATCCGATCCATGTACAGGAATTGCTTGGTCTCCTCTCCGTAGGTATTGGCGCAAGTGCCCCAAAAACCAGTCTCCGTGGCTTGCGCTTCCTCCCACTCCTTCACATCCGGCTTCGCCTCCGATCTTCTCGGCAAGATTTTTTTCATCCTCGACCCCTGGCAAAATCAATCCAGTCCTGGATCACGTTGAACCAATCGCGCCCCCAGGCGGATGCCTGGATGGATCGGCACTTCTCCCTGAAAGATGCATCGTCATACGCATACCTGCCCAGCACGCCCACCGCGAAATCCACGAAATCCCTCTCCCCGAGGGGGGCGAGGATGCCCATCCCCTCGCAGGCGAGCCTGGGAAATTCCCCGACCGGGGTGCCGATCGTGAGCCTGCCGGCCGCCGCGCCCTCCATCATGGGCATCCCACCCCCCTCTTCCAGTGACGGCATGATCACGGCGTCCACGCTGCGATAAAAGTCGGGCATCTTCTCGCCCGGGGTGATCCGTGCCTGGTAATATTCGGCTCCCCCCTCCGCCGGGTTGGCGGCCGATCTGAATCCCAGCCGGGCCTTCCCTGCGATCTCCTTGGCCAGCCGTCCCCTCTTTATCTCGACCCCATGGTCATTGGTGCGCGACCACACCGCCGCATAACCGACGGTCCTCAACCGATCGGGAATGGGAGAAGCGTAACGACGGCAATCGATCCCATGCCTCAAGATGGAAGGCATCCTGGTGATGCCGATGGCAAGTGACTGCGCGGCCAGGGTATCGCTGACCACGGCGTACCCCGCATACTCCCTTATGTGCTCATTGCCCTCGATCCTGAGGAAGCCGATCACGTCCGATGCCGCATTCCCCGTGACCAAGATCTTCTCCCGGGGGACGTCGTAGCTCCGGAGAGTCTTGGCAGCCTCCCCCGCCTGGGTGATCACGCGATCGTACCCGGCGAAGAGATCCCTCGGGTGCGAGACCGACCAGTCGATGATGTCAGCCCCCACGCAAGGAGCCACGTTCCTCCAGATCTCGCCGATGCACCAATCCGTGGGACCAAAGATGGCAATCTTCACGGCGGCCAGCCTAGTGCTCGACGAACGAGGTGTCAAGCCCCCATCCGCCCCCATCCCACCTGGACAATCCTAACATCATGTGTCAAATATCCATGCCGAAAGATGGTTGACAGGACCAAGGAACCCCCCTAGACTGGCCACGTAACCAAAGCTCCGACCGCTTCCCGGCGGCAGATGGTCTCCTCCATCCCCCTCCACGGGGGACCTGGTTCCCGAGGACGCCAGGCCGTTCCCACGGTGGCACCGGGCGCTCAAGCGAGGACATCCTCGCCGATTCCTTCCTTCTTCCCCGCACCTGGAGGATCACATGAGCGACACCACCGTCACGAACCCGGGCCTCGTCAACGTCGCCGACCAAGGCGACGGCTTGACCGTGATCGATCAAGCCATCGCGACAGGACCCTCGACCAATGCCGGCAAGATCGCCCAGGCCGCCAAGCATGCCCCCGGCAAGGGCGTGGCATCCCCATCGCCCCCCAACGTGACCCCTGCCATGACGGCCCAGGAATCAGTCTCCGCGGCCGACGGTGCCCCCGGCCTCGGGACGGCCTCCCCCTCGCCCGGCGACGTGACCCCCGCCATGACGGCGCAACGGTCCGTCGACGGGGGCACCGCCTCCCCGGTCTCGCCCAACACCACCAACACCACGGCGGACACCGTCGCCGGCCAGCCGACGTCCACGCAACAATACTTCAAGACGATCAACGTGTACCCGTAGGAGGGAACCATGCCGAACGTGAACAATCCCGGGCTCGTCAACGTCGCCGACCAGGCAGACGGCCTCACCAAGATCGACCAGGCCATCACCACCGGGCCTTCCACCAGCGCCGGGCCCGTGATCCCGGCGGCCAACGAAGCCTTCGGCAAGGGGCTCGCCACCAACTATACCGCGGCCAATAGCCCCTCGTCCCGGTAGCCATGAAAAACATCAGTCCCTATGTCCTCATCCCCGTGGGAGCCTTCGCCTTCCTCGGCGGCGCCGCCCTCGGCCGCTCGCGCAGGGGCATGTCCATGCTGCCGGCAGGAAAAGAAGGTCCCCTGCGCGCCATCCCCCTGGCCAGCTGGGGACGATTCGTGTCGGTGATGGCAATCTCGCCCCGCGATCGCGTGACTCCCCGGTACCGGCTCGGCACCTTCGGCATGGACGCCCGCCGGCTCTCCGACGTGGGATTCATGGAATCCCCCCGCAAGTCCACCGTGGCCGGCGAGGCTGGCGTATGGATCGGAGAATGGAAGCCTCCTCTCACGACAGACAAGTTCCTGGGCAGCATGCCGGCCCAGTACGAGGCGTTCAGGCGCTCGATGACCAAGATGATCCCGGCAGTGTCCGGCTTCGTCGGGCGCGAGGTCGATGGAACGAAGTGCAGCCTGTCGGGGCTGCTGGGAGTGGGCCACCTGGCTGGCGAGGCCGGGACCAAGAGCTGGGTCGAGGACCCCGCCATCCGCGCACGATTCAAGGCGACCACGGCGAACTTCGCCAAGACGAACGGGATCTTCTAGGAGGCACCCCATGGCATCACGAAGACAGCAGATGTTGAGCGATTATCTCGACGCCGTCCACGGACGAGCCTTCGTCGGCGAGCACTTCAGCGACGACGAGTTGGTCTACGACGACGAGCAGCCCTCGTCTCCTCCCCCAGCCGCCAATGCCCCGGCCAAGGCATCCCCTGCCCAGCCGGCCCAATCGCCGGCCAAGATCCAGGCCACCAAGGCACAGATGGAGGACGCCCAGAAGCTCCTGGCGCTGGCCCTCGAACTTTCGAGGAAGCGCAAGGCATCCGCCCAACTGACGAAGCACCCTCTCCCCAAGGACATGGTCTGATGAGACGCATGCCTCCATTCATAGGCGACGACGAGCGGGAGGCCGCCCGCTACGGGGGACGGGCCGAGCAGGATGCCCTGTCCCGGCGCTCCGGGATCGGGAGCATCTTCCACCACAAGAAGGGCGGCCCGGCCCAAGATCCAGCCTCCCAGCCGGCCCAACCGATCCAACCTGCCCAGCCCGCCCTCATCGACTCGCGGGCACTCGTCCAGCAAGCGACGCTCGGCAATCCCCAGGCGATGGCCCAGCTCGCTACCATCAAGCTCCAGCTCAGCCAGCGTGCGGCCAAGGGCGACCAGCAGTCGGCGGCCCTGCTCCAGAAGATCCAGGGCTTCGAGATCCAGGCAGCCATCGCGGCACGGACCCCGCGAGCCCCAGCATCTCCCGCCGGCCCCGGCATGCCCGGCATGCCTCCTGGATACGGGCCACCTCCCCCAGGCGACATGCCACCAGGGCAAGGCTCCCCGGACGGCATGCTGCCCAGCCCCCCACCTGGGGACGCCGAATGAATCCCTGACCACTCGAACAAAGGAAACCACACATGGCATACGATCTCGTCCTCAAGAACGTGAAGAAGAACTGGTCCCGCGGAGCTTCCCATCCGCAGACGGCGACCGAGCGTCTGACCGCGGCAGCTCCCACCCCTCCCACGCTGGCCGAACTGAAACTCACCCCGGACGAGAAGAAGAAGCTCGCGGACGTGGCCGCCATCAAGAAAGCCGCGCAGTCCGGCGACAAGCGGGCACGTCGGCAGTGGAAGAAGGCTCCCAAGATCGTGGCCAAGCTCAGCGCCAAGGCCGCCAAGGGCGATCCGAAGGCACAGCGCAGCCTCCAGATCTTGAGGGCCGCCAAGGTGTTCGCCCCCGGTGCCGTGCTCCTGGGCGAATTCATCGGCAAGGACGAGATCTTGGGATCCGACTCGCGATCTTTCATAGGAGCCTACGCCACGCAGATTCTGGGCCCCGACCTCAACGACGACGAGGCAGCCGTCGCCAGGGACGGGGGACAGTGCGAACGTGACTCCCTCGCGCGGGTGCGCGGATGCCACCTCGACGGTGAGTTCATCGGCAGAGAATTCATCGGCCAGTACCCCCAGCAAGGCAGCCGCCGCAAGATGCACCACCTCCGCAAGATCGTGAGGCGAGCCGCCCGCGGCGACGCCAACGCCCTCGCCAAGATGCAACAGGTCCAGCAGAACCTCACCACCCGTGCGAACTCCGGCGACCAGAATGCCGCCACCCTGCTCAACAAGATCTCCCAGTGGTACGCCGCCGACCAGGCCCAGTACCAGTCCTCGCAGGCAGCGACGGCCACGGCCCCCGCGCCCGTAGCCCCCTACCAGGCCCCGCCCGCCAACTACTACCCGGGCCAGCCAGCCCCATCGCCGTACCAGCAGCCCTACCCTGGGCAGCAGGCACCCGGCGCCCTGGAATCGGAACTCGATACCTCCGACCCCGAACTCTAGCCCCACCCCAACCCCATGGCATACGACCTCATCCTCGGGCAGACATCGGTGAACTGGGCACGAGGCTGCCCGGAGCCAGGGCTGCCCACACCAGCACCGAGGCGGAAGAAGATCCGGATCGTCCGGGCCAGGATCCCACGGAGCGCCATGATGAGGGACATCATGCACGGCACCGTCAACGACGACGAGCGGACGTTCGCCGAGTTCGGGGGATCGGCCGAGCAGGCAGCATTCGCCCGCATGCGGGACTACTGAGAAGGAAGGACACACGATGGCACTCGACTTCATCCTCGGCGAGACCGGGCACAACTGGTCACGCGGGTACTCCGTGCTCCTGCCCAAGACGTCCGACAGCACCTCGATGGAAGAGAAGGGAAATGGCGACAAGGACGCAAAAGAATTCGCCGCCAAGGAACTATACGCCCTAGCCCGGGACGATAATCCAAGAGCCCTCGCCGCCATCAAGATCATGGTCGCCAAGGCCAAGGCTGGTGATCCGCAAGCCCTCAGCGATGTCGCCGCCGTCAAGGCCGCCCAAAAGAGCTTCGCAGAATCCGAGAAGCATCACACGGAGATGGGTCCTGCCACCGTGCTGGACAAGAGCGAATGGCAGCGACAGCGGGCAAACATCCGCCTCCAGGACGATCTGCTGAGATCCAGGTCTCCCATGCAAGGCATCAGCAAGGGCATCTACTCCACGGACGGCCACCCCAACGACGAGGAATGCGAGGCGGCCATTGAGGGGGGAGCCTGCGAACGTGCTGCCCTCGCCCGTGCCCGGGGCTGGTCCTCCATCGGCAAGTCCCCCACCCCCGCCCAGCTGGCCGCCCAGGCGAGGGCGCTCGCGAGACGGAACCAGGCCATGGCCCAGGCGATCGCCAAGGCAAATGCGGCCCGGGCGGCGGCGCTCGCCTCCCGGAAACTGCCGCCTGCCCCTCCCCCCGTCGACCCAAACCTCGATCCCAACTCCCTGACATCGTACACCCCCACCTATCCCTACCAGACGAACCCCGCCACCACCCTCGCCACGACGCTCACGGCGTCCCCGGATGACCCGGATTCCTCCGGCAGCATGAACGACGACGAGCTTGCCGTGGCCCGTGACGGGGGATCCTGCGAACGCTCGGCCCTCGCCCGCGTCCGCGGATGGTAACTCGACAAGGAATCGCACGACATGGCATATGACATCGTCCTCGGGATCACCAAGAAAAGCTGGGCGCGCGGCGCCCTGCCCTCACGAAGAGCCTTGCCCCCAGCCGAGCCGACCATCGAATACACGGACAAGGAGAAGGCCGGCCTGGAAAAGCTCGCCTCCATCAAGATGAGAGCCGAATCCGGCGATCGGCGGGCAAGGGCTCGGTGGATCGCCATCTCCAGGAAGATCGAATCCACCAAGGCCAGGGCCGCGGCCGGCGACCCGAAAGCCAGGCGCTCGCTCGCCATCATGAGGCAAGCCGGCTTCCTCCAGGATGCCCAGAGGCTCAGCTTCTCCTCGGGCGAGCAAGCCTCGTTCGACGACGCCTGGGCACAGGTGAGGGCATATGGCGACGCCATCGAGAGGAAAGATGCCAAGGCGGCGCGGGACTCCATCGAGTGGATGATCCTCCGGGGATGGAAGGCATCCAACGTCTCGGGCACCTTCCCCTCCTATCCCAAGATCACCTGGTCGCATGCCAGCCTGCCAGGAAAGAAGATCGCCTTCGCCACGTCAGGCACCGCCTATGTGGTATCCATCGTGTCCGGAGAGATCGGGCCCCGCAAGGAATGGGCCGACAGCGAGAAGGTGCCGCAGGGAGCCCGCAAGCCATGGACTGACAGCGAATCTCCCCCCGGGCCGCGCAAGTCCTGGATCGACGACGACATCCCCATCCTCACCCGCAGGGCCAGGGCCGGCGACGTCTCCGCACAGATCGCCCTGCGCAAGATTGCCTTGCACAAGGCCGCCGACGACGAGGAAATGTCCTTGGGAAATACCTGCATGGGCGACGAAGACTTCATCGGGGATGAGATCCCGCACGACACCTACCGGGCCGCCGTCATGCTCACCGCCATCAAGAATGCAGGTGGACAAGAGCCCACGACCAAGCACATCTTCGCCGCCAAGTCCAAGGTGGACAAGGCCCTCGGGAACATGGGAATCTCCATCTACCTGCCGGGCGCCCGCCCAAGCCGCAAGACCATCTGAGGATAGAAATGTCATCCCGCAAGCAAGACATGCTCGGCCGCCTCATCGACACCGCCATGCAGCGGGCCGACGACGATCCCGGATTCGACGAGTTCGGCTACCCCAACGTGGTCTCGCCGGGCGACGAGGACATCTCGGAGAGCACCGAGGACGATCCCGCCTTCAGGGGAATGCGAGAGTCCGGGGCATCGCCCGAGGAGGCGCAAGCCGCCGTCGATTACATGAGGCCGCTCAGCCCGGGAGAACGTGAGATCCTGGAAGACATCCCCGAGCTTGAGGGCATGTACAAGGTGGACGATGCCGAGCACCAGCAATGGCTGCTCAAGATAGCGAGCAAAAAATACAAGGGAATGGATCGCGTGAAAGATGACGCCATCTACGGAGAACGATCGATGAACAACGACGAAGAACGCATGGAACGCGAAGACTCCGACTCCGGCTGGGGATTCCACTCCCTCACCCACGGGCTGCGCAAGGGACTCGGCAAGGGACTGCATGCTGCCGAACGGGTCGCCAAGGCTCCCCTGGGCCTGCTGGCACACTTCGTCCCGGGCCGCGACGCCCGCAAGGCAGCCCTGGTCCGCAACACCTACGCCAAGCTCTGGTACGAGCACGCCAACTGGCTCGCCCTCCAGGACAAGGATGCCGGGCAGCCGCTGCAGCCCCGTCCTGCCTACGAGCAGGCCGCCAAGGTATGGGCCATGGCGCAGCTCAAGCAGAGCAAGCTCCCCACCAACATGATTCCCCTGGCCGATCGCCCGACCCCCACCAGCGTGAGCGGTTCCGACCTGGCCCACGCCAAGCGGGCCGCGGCCCTCCGGCTGGCCATCGTCGGCTCCGACAGCATGGGCAGCTGGTGGTGGCCGTTCGGCACCTTCCTCAGCATCGCCAACAAGACCGTGACCCAGACAGCTCCCCAGCGGGCCGACTCACCCCCCGATGGCCAGGACGCCACGGCACCCGGCTACCAGGACGTATCGTCCGTGCCCGCCCCTCAACAAGACATGGGACCCCCGCCAGACGACGGATCACAAGGAGAACATCGCATGATCGGATGGAATGGCTTCATCAAGACCCGCGGGCTCGACGGCGTGCTGGGAGGGGAGGATTCCCTCGGGGCATACACCACCCAGATCTTGGGCGCCGAAACAGCGGCCGGGCCGCAATCGAGACCACAGCCTGCCAAGGACAACCCCCACGTCGACGAGATCGTGGACAAGATGATCTTCAAGCTGAGGAACAGCATGTCGATCGATGCCGGGGAAATCGGCCTGCTGAACTCGGCCGCGAAAGAGGGCAACGTCAAGGCACAGCGGCTCCTCAAGGCGCTCAGCGAGAAGGGCGCCGTGGTCCCCGGCAGCGTCTCGGGATTGGACCCGTGGCTGTACAAGCTCAGCCCCGGCTACTGGTTCCGCTCCTCCACCAGCAAGGCCATGAAGGATGCCGAGGAGAAGAAGTGGGTCGAGAACGCGGCCCTGCAGAAACAACTGGAGAAACAGAAGGAAGATCTGCACGCCGCCGAGCAGGCCGCCCAGGCAGATGCTGCCGTCGAGCAGGCCAAACAGCAGTCCGCGGACACCGAGCGGCAGCTCAAGGAGATCCAGGCATCCCTCAAGGGGACGATGTCCGGCTCATTCATCGGACACGAGAAGATCACCCCCATATCCCAGGTGGTCGTCGATGCGCTGAACAAGACGGGACTCAAGGCCGAGGCTGCCAAGCTCCACTCCAAGATCAAGGCCGGCCAGGCCCTCTCCCCCGACGAACTCAAGTCGGCCGGACGCATCGCCAAGATCATCGGACGCATGAAGGTCGTCCATGGCGATCTGGTCGACGAACAGAACGAGGCACTCACCATGCACGGCGACTTCGTCGGCGCCTGCGTGATGGGCGGCATCGACAAGGCAATCGAGCAGAATGCCAAGTACCAGTACCTGCTCGCCGGCATGGAGAAGAAGGTGTCCGCCAAGCAGCCCCTCACCCAGGGCGAGCGCAACCAACTGGCGGGAGTCCTCAAGGGCGAGAAGACGCTGAATGCCTTCACCAAGTCCCTCGTCTCCGGCCGGGCATTCGTGGGCTGCAAGCAGTCGCGTGACTGGTCCGCGGGAGCATTCGTGGGAGCCGCCCGCGCCCTGGACGAGGACGACAAGCGCAACCTCGCCGCCATCGTCAAGCTGGCCAAGGTCGGGAACCCCCGTGCGCAGAGACTCCTCGCCTACCTCAAGAAGACCGGCCAGATCGCCTCCACCTCCATGGGACGTTCCCGCCCAGTCCCCGACTCGTCCGGAGGAGACAACGTAGGATGGCTCGCCCCCGCCCTCAAGTGGGCCTCGTCCCCCCTGTGGATGCCCGCCTACGGGGCGTACAAGGGGGCGCAGTGGACCAGCAAGCAGCTCTTCGGCACGGGCAAGGGAGGGGGAAGCGCCGAGCAGCAACGCCTCGCCATGATGAGGGCCGCCTACAAGCGGCGCCAGGCAGCCGAGGCCCGGGCCGCCGCGGCCGACGCACAGACCGCCGCCGAGCAGCGTGCGCAGAATGCCATCGCCGACGCAGCCGACGCCGAGGCCGACGCCGCAGACGCCCAGGCTCTCGCCAAGGAAGAGGCCATGAAGACCAAGGAGGTCGAGGCCGATCCCGGCAGCCTGGCCCGCGACGACGGTCCTGACGATCAGTCCGGCTGGAAAAGCTTCGTCGAGGCAGGCGACGCCGCGATCGTGGCCAAGGCTGCCGAGAAGTCCCCCACTGGCGACAAGCTCCGTGCCAGCAAGACCCTCCTCAAGCAAGCCCTGCAGAAGGACACCCCCGCAGGAGCGCAAGCCTACCAGGCCATCGCCAACATCAACAAGAAGGCAAGGACCGGCGACCTGCAAGCCAAGCGCGATCGCACCGCCCTGCTGGCCGCGCGGAAAGCACTGCTGGCCGAGAAGAAGGCCAAGAGGAAGCAACAAACCGCCGCCATCAAGGCACAGCGCAAGAAGGCAGCGCTGGCCAGGAACGAGGCCATCAAGAAGAAGGCCCTCGCCATGCGGAAGGCATTCGAGGCGAACGCTGGCGACAAGCTCGCCCGCGTGGAGCGCAAGTCCCGCCTGTCCAAGCAATTCAAGGCCGAGAGGATGGCCGCCCAGGGCCACCCCAGGGCGAAGGCATACCAGGCCAAGCAAGTGGCGCTCGCCAAGCAGGGAGACAAGAAGGCGCTCGCCAACGTCCAGGCCATGCAACTGGGCCGCCAGGTGCGCCTCATGACCAAGACCAAGAGCGAGCGCAGGGCAATGGCCCAGGCCATGAAGTTCGTGGCGCAACTGCGGAAGAACAATCCCCAGGCACTGCGAGACTTCAAGGTCCTGCAGGATGCGCGTGCCCACGGCAACCCCGTCGCCACCCGCGCCCTGGATCGCATCCAGCTGGCCATGATGACCGACGACACCGTCCGCACCGGCGTCGTCGCCACCGGCAAGAGCAAGATCAAGGTGGGGCCCGTCACCCTGCTGGCCAAGAGCAAGTGGCAGCAGCAGCAAGCCCTCCTCTCCAAGAAGCAGAAGTCCAAGGCTGCCGTGGCGAGTGCCCAGAAGAAGGCGGCCAACGGGACCGGCTCGCGCGAGGAACTTGCGCACGGAGCAAACGAGGCCCACAAACTCGGCGACGACAAGACGGCCATCGCCCTGGCCACCGAGGCACAGAAGGCCCCGTCGGCCACCGCCGCCGTCCAGAAGCAGGCCGCCAAGGTCCTGGCGTCCGACACCGGCCACCCCGGAGCCCAGGCCGAACTCAAGGAGACCGTGGAGAAGGCCAAGACCGGAGATCCAGCCGCCATCCAGGATCTGGGAGCCACCATGGCCGCCCGGACCACCAACGACATCGCCAGGGGCAAGCCCATGTCGCAGACCATGAAGGATGCCCACAACCTGGACGAGCAGATCCAGGCCGGCGATCCCACCGCCATCGAGAAGGCCGAGCAGATCGCCGCCGCCGCCACCGCGCCCAACCCGGCCCCCGAGGCAACCCTCGCGGCGGGAGCCCTGGCGGGCGCCAGGCTGACGAGCCAGGCACTGGGAGCGCGGCCACAGGCCAAGGCCGAGTTGATGGACAAGGTCAACGAGCCCATCCCAGCCGCCGAGAAATCGGCGGCCCATGCCGAGGTCGCCGCCGCCGTGGCCGCCGCCAACGCGGGCACCATCACGGCGGAACAGGCCCGCGAGGCATCCAACCTGGCCATCCGGCTGAACATGCCCAAGCAGGCATCCGAGATCATCGCCCTGGCTCCCCCATGGGATCCGGATCCCCTCTCGTCGCTCCCCGACGAGCCATTGTCCCCCATCCGCGGCGCCTGGGATCTCGTCAAGGCTTCGCTGCAGGCCCTCACGCTCACCACGCGCGACCCGCTCGCCAACTACCGGGGCGGCATCGCCAACCGAGGAAAAGAGCCGGTGGCCAGCCCGCCCGTGGCCTCCCTGGGATGGTCACCCTTCAACGCCTTCAAGGGCAGCCTGCCCACCCTCGCGCTCGCCTCCATGCCCGCGATGGCGGCTGCGCAGGTGGCGTCGCTGTTCAAGAAGCCGGGAACCCAGCACGTGGTGGTGGAGACCAAGGCACAGCCGGCGCCGGCAGCCGCCCCCGCGTCGCCCGCGGCACCCGCGGCGCCGGCAGCCCCGGCAGCCCCCGCCGTCTCCCCGGAAGCAGCCACGGCAGCAGCCGTGGCAGCCACTTCATCCTCGGGCAAGGATGAGATCCTGGGCAGCGACGACTACAAGACGCTCATCGTCCAGGCCCTGAAGGCCAAGAAGATGAGCAAGGAAGACTTCAACAGGGCCGTCAAGGCAAACCTGCCGGCCGGCGCCGACGACGACACCAAGAAAGCGTCGGCGAGGCAGACGCTGGAGTTCCTCCAGTCCAAGAAGGTGACGGTCGGACGGGACACCCGGTTCGAGGACAGCGTCCCCAGTTCCGACAAGGGATATGACGACCTGAAAGCAAAGGCAGCCAAGGGCGACAAGGACGCCATCGCCAAGCTCAAGACGATAGACGAGCACATGAAGATGTCCGATCGCCTGGCCGGCGAGGACAAGACGTTCAAGGAGTACGTCGTCGAGGCCGTGAAGGCCAAGAAGATGTCCCGCGACGACTTCAACAGGGCCATCGCCGTCCACTGCGGCCCCTCCGCAGACGCCGAGGCCAAGAAGGCTGCCGGCGCCAAGGTGCTGGCCTTCCTCCGGGGCAAGGGCGTGACGGTCGGCTGACTGGATCCCCGGCCCCGGGAGGGGAGGATGCCATGTGGGGACTACTGACAGCATTCGCGGCGGTCGGCGGCCTGGTCGCCGTCGCCTGCCGCGAGAAGGACGAGCCCTTCATCAAGCCGGCCTTGCGGCGGGCCCGGCTGGCCATGCTATCG
>Ga0187884_10002588_pt1 | contig 14922 bp, 16 predicted proteins | sample June2016WEW_20_4_FD_132983 | JGI IMG/M metagenome (GOLD analysis project Ga0187884, IMG submission 132983) | Peatland microbial communities from SPRUCE experiment site at the Marcell Experimental Forest, Minnesota, USA - June2016WEW_20_40 | ecosystem: Environmental > Terrestrial > Soil >...
CATGTACGGTCGCGCCAGCTTCGACCTGCTCCGCCTCCGCGTCCTCTGCACAGCCTGAAACCTGCTTCCCAAAAACAACGAAGCGAAGCCCCACGGTCCCTTCACCAAAAGTGCACAAGAGCCATTTTTGCTCCGGCGCGTACAGCAGGAGATCGTCGCAGAAAAGTTGTGAAGCCTCGGGCACGGCGCGAGCTTGCCGAGTGGACCCAGCAGGTCTACGAGTTGAGCCAGCGCCATGCAGCGAGGCTGATTCCGGTTCCACGAATGACCCTCCGCTATGAGCATCATCGGGAGCGTCATAAGGCACTGCAGGTGCGTCTGCGGGAGTTGGCCGGCAGCCGGGTACGGTACGGCTACCGGCGCCTGACGATCCTGTTGCAGCGCGAGGGTTGGGAAGTGAACGCGAAGCGGATCTACCGTTTGTATGCCGAGGAGGGATTGAAGGTGAGAACTCGGAAGCGTAAAGAACGAGCACAACGTCAACGCCTGCCGCTAGGACAACCCGTGTGCAGAAACGAAAAATAGAGCGTGGATTTCGTTGCCCAGCGTCTGTCGGATGGTCGCTGGATCCGCGTCGTGACGGTCGTCGATCAGTACACGCGCGAGTGCCTGACGCTGCACGCCGACAACGCGCTGAGCGGAGAAAAGGTTGCCCTCGCATTGGACAAGGTTGTGGCCGTCCGCGGAGCGCCCAAGTCAGTCACCGTGGACAACGGAACGGAGCTTGCTTCAAAAGCGATGGATCTGTGGGCCTACACCAACGGTGTGCACCTGGACTTCATCCGGCCAGGCAAGCCGACCGACAACGCGTTCATCGAATCCTTTAACGGAACCTTCCGGAACGAATGCCTCAATGTCCACTGGTTCGAAACTCTGGCCGAGGCAAAACAACTCATCGAAGCTTGGCGTTAGGAATACAATGAGAGTCGCCCTCATAGGGCTCTCAAGGATAGGACGCCAAGTGAATTCGCCAGTGAGTACGCGGTTAGCCGCGTACTCACTGCAACCTGAACCTGCCGAAGACTAACATCGCGATTGGTTCAAAAAGACTGGGCCTCTCAGAGCCGCGCTACATAAACACTCACTCTGGTACAGATTACCGGGCAGGCCAAGCGGAACCCGTTTGGAGGCTGATTTCAATGCGCCGCTCACCAAAGTGCTCAGGACAATGAACGATTAATCCTCCGCTCTTGCGCGACATATTTGCCGATCGCGTTCATCCACGGCACGGCGGACATTGGATTGTGGCGGAGAGTCTGCTCAAGACCTGGAGGGCGCCGCAGTGCGGGTGAATCGAAGTATGACCGCAGCATGATCTCCGGGCCAACCGGTCTGCTGCCGTTGCCTTGCTTCGGGTAATACGATTCGACCAGCAAAATGAGACGCACCCAGGGAGCGAGCTCCTTCATCTCCTCGATAAACTGTTCCCCCTTGCGTTTGCAGCTGCACTTCTCGTGTCTAATCTGGCTGCGAACTTCCGCTGAAAATGCGCCTAACGCTTCATGCTTCAATATCGTAAAGCATGGTCGCGAGTCGGAACCTTGCGCAGAGGTTCCTTTGAGTTCGACGCAGCAATCTGGCGGTTCCTCTCAGCTGGCCTTCTTTGCGGCGATTCCCCCAGTGACGCTCTGGCAGACTTCATTGGAGGCGTGTGATCCGTTTGTCCTCGATCCAAAGCGGTTCGATTTAGGAGCCGTCGGCGATAGGCTCCTGGAGTCAACCCGACAAGCCTGCGAAAGACTGTTCCAAAATAGCTTTGGTCGCAAAAGCCCACTTTCTGGCTGATGTCGACCATCGACTCATCTGTATTGGCAAGCAGGAACTGGGATCGCTCAATTCGATATTGGTTGAGATACTTAATGAACGACAGCCCAGTAACCTGCCTGAAGAAACTCATAAAATACGACTCGCTCATCCTACAAATTCGAGCTGCTTCCCACACTTGGACGGAAGCGCCACAGTTTTCACCCAAGTAGCGAAAGAGAGGAATAAGCCGGTCGAGATCGCGCTGCTGCCGGTGAAATGTTTCGACTGTTCCTGCATACGAAGCGTACTGATTTACTAGCAGGACCAGAAGCATTTTCAAGTATGTCTTTACTGCAAGTCGTCCCTGCGGCGACGAAGCGGGTAGGGTGGAGCGAATGCGCAACATAAGTTCGAATACCTGCTTGGGGACTCCGGTCTTGGCCGCCACTATGTGCGGAAACGCAGCGTCCTGGAGCAAGAAAGGCGTAAGGTATTCTGCGCTATCGCTACCTCCGTCGCAACGAATCAGGTCTGGTTCAAAGAAGAGCGCCGCAATCCTGCACGGTGGGGAAGATCGACATTCCAATCGATGGTAGAGCGTACTGCCAATTATCGCGAGATCACCCTTTCTGAACGGCAGTATCCTATCTTGGATATGACACTCTGCCGAGCCTGAGCAAAGGTACAGAACCTCGAAGTACCTGTGGCGGTTCATCCGTACGGGTTTTCGTCCACTTTCGTTTAGAAAGAGCACCTCCACGGGGCAGGAGGCATCGAAGGGCCAGACATGGACGCCTTCGGCACTTATCTGAGGCTCGAAGAGGCCAAAGTGGTCCTGGCAGGATTCTCTAGGAACACTAGCCCGACCACTTGTGGCACGCCCCGACCGGACCGCTTCCAGGCCGGTTCGACTGCCCTGGATTTCGATATCAGTGGTCAATTCGGAGTGCTTCTTCGACTTGTGCATAGCGGACTCCATAATAGAGAATAATATAGATTTTCAATGGCGTCACTCCACTGAACCCGAATTTCCGCCTTTTGGCCCGCTTCGGGAGCAGCATTCGTGTGAGCGTCGATATCGAGCAACCCGCGCTCATCGTGCAGCTGGGTTTGCCACTAAGATCAACGCTATCCATGTCCGTGACGGTTGATAAGCCACGTTCACCGCAGCGTATTTCACAAACATTTCCACAGCGTGATCCAGAACCATGCTAGCGATTGCGTCACAAACCAACCGGGGAACCAGTCGTGCACAGCTTCCCGGCCATCGCGACATTACTCAACCCGCCAACACCCTCGATAATGATCCGGACACGAAAGACTACCGCCTGCATGGGGCGCAACTGCCTTGCCAGACGCGCCAGTTCTGCCCTGTGCGGCAGGCGCGCGAACAGCTTATGTATCTTCGGCAGTCCAAGGCGAGGTCCCCTGCTTCCCCTTTGATTGTTTTGCATAAATAGGCAAGTAGATTATGACTCAGGAGAATAGCGTAGCACCCCTGACCTGTCTCATTGGCCCACTGCGCTCTGTCTAGGGAACCCCGCACAAGTCTGCAACCTGCGTCGTATTTGAATAAACTGAGTGCATGAAGCGAATGGCGCGGATTCAACAGAAGCTGGCATCGCAAGGGAGTTTTGAGAAGTTTGACCGCAAGAGCAGGCGGGAGCTGTTTTTTGGAGCAGTTGAACAAGGTGGTTCCTTGCTCTGAGTTATTGGCACTGGTTGAGCCGTATTATCCCAAGGCAGGCAACGGCCGGCAGCCGGTGGGTTTGCCGATCATGCTGCGGACGTATTTTCTGCAGCAGTGGTTCGGCCTGTCGGACCGCGGCATGGAGGAGGCATACTACGAGTCGGCGGTGCTGCGGCGCTTCGCCGGAGTGGATCTGGACCGTGCCCCGGCGCCAGACGAGACCACAATCCTTCGCTTCCGCCACCTGCTGGAGCAGCACGATTTGTGCGGCGCAATGCTGATGACGGTGAACCTCTATCTGGCCAGCCGCGGCATCGGCATCACGACCGGTACGATTGTGGACGCGACGATCATCCACGCGCCCTCTTCGACGAAGAACTCCGGCGGCAAGCGCGATCTCGAGATGTATCAGACCAAGAGAAGGGCAAGCAGTGGTATTTCAGCGCCAAGGCGCGCATCGGGGTGGACAGCAAGGAGACGATCGTGCATTCAGTCGCCACTTCGGCGGCCAGCGTGGCGGACAAAAATACGCTTCCCGACTTATTGCACGGCAATGAGCGCAGCGTGTGGGGCGACGCCGCTTATCAGGGCCCGACCGATGCGATTCGCGCCGCTGCGCCCGAAGCGCAAGACAGGACTTCGCGCCGGACCTGATACAAGAACTATGTGGATGAAGAAGTCAAGCGCAAGAACACGACCAAGGCCCGCGTGAGAGCCAAGGTCGAGCATCCTTCCCGCATCCTCAAGCGGATCTTCGGATTTACCAGGGTGCGCTACCGGGGCATCTGGAAGAACCACCAGTGGCTGTGCGCGGCCTTCGCGCTGGTGAACCTGTACCTCCACCGCAACCGCCTGGCCCCACAAGGGGCGTAGTGTCTCTTGCGGCCAGAAAAACGGTCGCAAGAAGTCAAACAAGCAACCAGCAACCCACACTTTCAAGCAGAAAAATGCTTCAAAATCGAGAGAATTATCTGCAACTACGTCGTCGCTACCAAATCACGCACCTGCGCAGAGGTTCCTTAGCGCGAAGTCGATCGCTTCAGCCTTGCATCGCTGCGGCAAGAAGGCAGCTCTGGATGAGGGCTGCGAATGCCGTTGCATCCAGTGCGGCTCTACCCACGAATAGTCCATCCATGCGGCTATCTAGAAGCAATTCCGGAGCGCCCTCGGCGCGGACACTGCCACCGTACAAGATCGGAATACATTCAGATAAGTTCGATGCAAACATATCCTCCAGAATTACCTGGAAGAGGGATCTCATATCTTGGATGTACATCGGATCGGCAGTCAAACCGTTCACACCAATCGCCCATGCCGGCTCATAGGCGAGTATGATTCGCTCCAAATCATCTATGCGCACATCCTTGAGAGCGATGCGCAACTGGCGCGCACATGTTTCGCGCGCCACCTTGAATTCCCGATCCATCGTTGTCTCCCCGATGCAGACCAATGGGCGAAAGCCGGCGCGTAGCGCAGCAAGCACTTTCTTGTTAATTGCCGAATCGGTCTCGTGGAACATCTCCCTCCGTTCGGCATGCCCCAACTGCACGAGGTCGATCCCAAGTTCCGTGAGCATTGCCGAAGATATCTCGCCGGTATAAGGCCCGCATTCTTCCCAGTGCATATCCTGCGCCCCGACCCAAAATCTGCCATCACTCATCTGCTTGACGGCTGCGATGGATGTGTATGGTGGAAGGACGAAAACCTGGACAGCATCCGCCAGGTTCATGCACGACAGTTCCTCCCGAAAGATGGCGGCGTATTCCGCAGCCTCGCGAGCATTCTTGTTCATCTTCCAATTGGTTCCAAACAGCCATTTATGCTTCATGCATCGTCTCTGATTTCCCTGGCCTCACGCGCGTCTGACGCTCCAATTCCCGCATACGCATTACCTTGTTCCCAGACCGCTGCGGTTCGAATTCGGAATTCAACCACGCGGAGACAATTACCTTGGCAGCTTCCGAACCTATAACCCGAGCTCCCATCGTAATGATTTGCGCGTCATTGCTCTTCCGCAAGCGTTCCGCCGAGTAGACGTCATGGCAGACCCCTGCATAGATACCGTCCACTTTGTTGGCAATCATCGCCATCCCAAGTCCTGTGCCGCAAATCAGCAGGCCGCGATCGAATTCCCCGCGTGCAACTCTCGTAGCGAGGTTGAATCCTATGTCCGGATAGTCGACTCGTTGCTTGGCGAGCATGTCCAGATCTTCGACTTCCACGTTCAGCGATCGCAAGAACTCGAGAATGATCCGCTTCAGATCGATCCCCGCTTCATCACCGTCCACCGCGATTCTCATGTATGCTCTCCCTGTTGCAAGTTCTCCCGAGTGCGCGGAACTCTCTTCGGTTGCGCCTTCGCGAATCGGTTCAGGCATTTGACGTGGCAGTTGGCCTCATCATGGCCTCCCTTGCAGGATTCGTTACCGCGGCTTACCGAAGGCGCCCTTCAAGAGCGACGAAGAAATCTTCCTCTCTTATCTCCTCTCAAGGAAATGAGCCATCGATCCTGAAAGGAGAAGATACAGTTACTAATTTGGAACAGCTTCACGATCCTTGCCCTTGACCCAAACCGCCATTGAACGCAAGACCAAGCTGAAAGAGACAGCCCCTGGGTCCCTGTGTCCGAGCGCCCGGTCGCCTAAGCGGCTAGCTCGTCCAAGACGGCAATGCATACCGGCGGTTCTTTCCGCGCCCTCTTCGGCCGCACAAGCCGCCCGGGAAATTGCCTCAGAGAGGCTCTCGCTAGTTGGCGAGGACTTTAGCGACTCGCAAGCGGCGTGCAAGGAATCGAGGAGAGTCTTATCGCCTGGACGCGCTTTGCCGGCCCTCGCGACACCCGTTTCCATTCCATTGAGCATGATCTTCAACTCAGCCGGTCCCATTCCGTTAATGTTTGTGAGAGCATTGCCCCCGGCCGATAACATGCGGCCGAAAATGACACCAATTGCGCCACCAGTCCCCCCCATGAAAGCCTTGCCTGCTTCGATTAAGACTTCGGAGAGTGATGCGTCCTGCGGAGAGACAGCCAAGGCAGCCTGAACCGCCTGGAGGCCAACGCGCATCGTGATTCCGTGATCTCCATCGCCAATCGCCGCGTCCAGCGCGTTCAGCGCGGACTCCTCTTGTTGGATTCTCTGGCGGGCATAGTCGAGGATTGCCCTCATGTCATTTGCGTCGATGCGAATGTTGGTCATTTCCGTACCTGCACGAATGCCGGGGTCTCTGCGGGCGCCAAGAGAAATCGCCGGAGTTCCGGGTCGAGTTTCATAAGGGTGATCGAGCAGCCTGCCATGTCAAGCGAAGTCGCGTAATTGCCGACATAAGTACGGCAGATCGTAAGGTTCGCACGCGCCAGTAGACGCGACACTCCGCGCGAGAAGATGTACAGCTGACTGACGGGCGTAGCACCGAATCCGTTGATCAACACGGCTACCTCATCCCCAGCCGTGGCGCCCGAATCATCGAGTATCCTGTTGACGAGTTCTTCGGCAAGTTCATCCGCCGGTAACAGCTTGCTGCGGTACACACCCCGCTCACCATGTATCCCCATGCCGATCTCGATTTCGGATTCGCCCAGTTCAAAGATCGCTTTGCTGGAGGCTGGAATCACGCAGGAGCTAAACGCCACGCCAATGCTGCGGGTGTTCGCGTTCGCTTGTCTTGCCGCGGCCGTCACTATGGCCAATGTTCCACCTTCCTCGGCACAAGCTCCGGCGATCTTGAAGACGAAAAAGTCGCCTGCAACCCCCCTCCGTTCATGGATTCTGTCGGCTGGAGCAGAGGCAAGGTCGTCGGTCACTTGGACGGACGCGACCTCGATCCCTTCGTCTGCCAGCATCTCTGCTGCGGTATCGAAATTGAGGACATCGCCTGCATAGTTGCCATAGAGTAACAGAACTCCAGCGCCCCCGTGTGCGGCCTTGGCAGTCTCGTAAATGGGGTTTGGCGGAGGAGAGGTGAAAACGTTGCCGGCGATGCTGGCCGTGGCCATGCCCGGGCCTACATAGCCCAAGAACATCGGCTCATGACCGCTGCCTCCGCCGGTCAGGACAGCAACCTTGCCAGGAATCGGGGCGTCGCTGCGAATTACGGACTGATAGCCGCCCACCCGCCGGATCAAATGTGGATAGGCAAGGACCAGTCCTTCTACCACCTCGGCCGCGACCTGATTCGGATCGTTCATTAGCCTTTTCATTGTGAGCCGTCGCCTTTCAACCTGATCGTCTACAAAACCGTTGCCCACTGAGATAACCTGTCCTGACATTCCGTGCCCGATGATGACCGATGCTCTTGCCTTTGTGAGTGGATGCGGCGCGTGCTGCCGGATATAAAATGGAACCGTTTAGCAGCCTGTGGTGAAAGTCCAAATCGCTGAAAAACTTCCCTCAGGGGCTAAAGTGACTGTGTGAGAACTAGAAAATTCCGCAAGGCGTTGTGTTTACCAATTCGGTGCCGCACAATCCGTTGCGTAAAGCCCGAATTCTCACGACGCCACTAAAGCCCGCCCTTTATTTTCAGTCTTGCGACACGACTAAGTTGTGCCCTTTCAAATCCCGACTTTCACCACAGGGTGTTACGTATCCGTGAAGATCGGCGCCAAATACACGGCCACGAGGCCTACAGTCCAATTCATACCGAATCCTAAGCCTATGGGTACCGCCAGTCTCTGAAAACCCAGGGATTGTTTCTTGAATAGCTACGGTCAACGTGCCTTCCTGTTACAAGTGTTGGAATTGGCCCGGAGTTGGGAAATGCCGGGCTTGCAGCAAGCATTTGTCCCTCAGGCGCTAAAGCTAGTACCCTCCATGGCACTAACTTGTTCAGCGGCTCCATAGCTGTTTCCCGGCGTTCGTCAATTACCGGTTTGCATCAAGCCAAAATGATGGAGGCTCACCGCCCCAGCTTTTATTGGGATCGGGTCTTAACGTAAAAACCAGCATCGATGACTGAGTTAGCTGATCCCAGAGTACCCAATTGTTGGAAATAGGTTTGCCGTCAAGCGTTACCTTGTCAATGTAAGCATTGTCGGTGGCTCCAGGCGCCTCGATTTGAAAGCTACGTGCGCCCGCATGAACGTGAACTGATGGAAACAGCGGACTGTTCAGCGTGACGCCGCCCATGCCTGGAATCATCGGATATAGGCCAAGATCGGCAAGTACCAGCCAGGAAGACATGGCGCCAAGGTCGTCATTGCCTGGGATGCCCTTAGGAACGGGTTGAAACAGATCGTTCACAACTTTGCGGACCGTCTTCTGTGTACGCCAGGCCTGACCTGTCCAGTTATAGACCCACGGATCGTTAAAGCTGGGTTCATTGCCAAGATTGACGTGCATGCCTCCCCAGTATTGACTAAAGTAATCGTCGAGGCGTTGAGCGGCTTTTTCGCGGCCGCCTACTGCGTCTATAAGTCCCTTCATGTTGTACGGAATCATCCATGTATACTGAGCCGCAGTTCCTTCGGCAAATCCCACTCCACTATCGGGAGTGAAACCTGACAGGAATTGGCCGTCAGCCTTCCGCGGACGAATGAATCCGGAGCCGGGATCAAATAGCCTGCGCCAGTTTGCAGATCGCTCAAGAAACTTCCGCGCAGTAGCTTTATCCCCTAGACTGTTTGCGAAAGCGGAGATAGCGAAGTCAGCTGATGTCTCCTCAAGGGTTGTCGCGGCGGCGCTCTTTAGATAGAAAGGATCGTCCGCGACGCTGACAGGGATGTAGCCAAGTTTGAGATAGTCGCTCAACCCTGGACGCGCCATGTAAAGCCTGCTGTGAGCAGTCGTATCCACGGCGTCGTGGAGCATATGGGAAAGTGCGGTGCGAGTATCAAAGTCTTTTCCGCCGAATGCGTAGATATTGGCAACCATCAACGCGCCTGGATCGCCGACCATTCCGCCGGCCTCGTCGTTGGCAACCGACCAGATCGGAAGTCCTCCACCCTGTTCCGCATCGGCCACCATCGATTGCGCGATGTCGCTGCCAACCTTCGGGTCAAGCATCGCGATTAGTTGCAGCTGGGTCCTGTAGATATCCCATCCGGAGTAATTGGCATACTGCAGGCGGCCGGTGTCGACAGTATGGATATTGTCATCGAAGCCAATGTACTCGCCGTTCACGTCGCTAAAAATAGAAGGCTGTACAAGCGAGTGATAGAGCGCCGTATAGAACGTCTTGCGCTGTCCCGGGGTGCCGCCTGTGATTTCAATGTGCTTCAGTTCATCGTTCCAGGCTTGCCACGCATCACTACGAGCTGTGTCGAAGTCCCAATGAGGCAATTCCGTGTGGAGATTCAATTCGGCGTTTTTGGCGCTTACATAGGAAAGAGCGACTTTAATCTCCACCTGCTCGACGGACGATCCGAAACTGACATATCCGCCGTTTCTTGCTCCGGTCTTCGAAGTCGCGCCAGGATGGATATGTGACTCGTCAAATGTGCCGTAGCTCTCCGGGACTTGATGGAATTCAAGGGCGAAATAGATACGATAATGGTTATCTGCGCCGCAAAATCGGCCGCTTTGCACAGAGCCCGAGATGCTATTCCCCTTGATATGAATATCCGCATCCGTCACATCCGCATTGTTACGGCTCAGATCCACAAGAATGGTATGTTTCTTATCGTCATTCGGAAAGGACATGCGTGCAATGCCCGAGCGAACGTTGGCCGTGAGTTCCACGCTGATGCCATCGTCGAGCTTTACCGAGTAATATCCCGGCTCGGCATGTTCGTTCGCATGGAGATAGGTAGCTTTATACGCGGGCGTTCTGTTCTCCAGCGGCGCATCGCCAAAGAATCTGCCCACGGGAGAATCGATGGGCATTCCCAAAATGGGCATGATCGGAACGTCTCCGAATACAGGGCAGCCGGGCCCGCTTAGATGCGTCAGGCTGAACCCGCGAGTGGCAGATAGCTCATAGTCGTAGAACCCTCCAGACGGACTATCCGGACTCCATGAGAGCATGCCGAAAGGACGGACAGCGCCTGGAAAAGTATTGGCCTGATTGCTGGTGCCAATAAAGGGGTCCACTTCCGAAGCGGGCGCTGAATTCTGCTGTGCCAGGCAGGCGGAGCAGAGAAAGACCGCTAGAAGACCACGCCATAGCATGAGCCAACTCCGTACCGGTCCTTCCTCAGCGGTTGACGAGTGATTTGCGAGAAACTTCTGGCACACAAGCGAGTTCATCATAGCGTTTACCTCAAGAGGGTTCGAACTGACAGATTAAGAGAGCATGTTCCAAGCGAATGATGGTTGTCGTAATCTGCTGAGCACCGCCAAGACATATTGCATTCTCCCGGCCCTGCCTGCTTCAGCACATTCAGGCGAGCACAGAGCCAGCCGATAAATGCGGGCATGATTCTTTTGGGAACTACATACTTGACTCCCCTGCTCGTTACCATCGGCCAAATGACATAAATTGCCTGCCCATCCGCCCACCGCCAGGCCCCGCGTTTGCCGCCTTCTCGCAACCGTCATTCAAACACTCCCTTTCCGTCACGCACGAAAGCGCACAAGGCTGTTAAGCAAGTGATTCGGAAGGAGGCTCCGTTGAAAGAGAAAGCACTATGCATTCCACTCCCCTGCGGCTTCAACGAGCAATTGAAGCATTTCTTGGATATCCGGAGTTGCATATCCATTGGTGTGCATATCGTCTTCAAAGACCAGTTTGGTCAGGTTGAGAACCTGCTGGTGTTCGGGATCGCTCACTATCATTTGCACTCTGTATTTCCGCCACGTTTCCGTCGAACCGGCCCTAGGCTCTCCCGCCTCCGGCTTCTGATTAGCGGTAACGGCCCGACCACCCTTGTGGTTTCTTGTCGGCGTCAGGCCCCGGGTCGTGGCATTCCTTCTCTCGCACTCCTCCCACTCCCGAAGGGGAGTCAAGTATGTAATTCCCATTTTTTTCTCATCAGTTCACAGCTCAGCACAAGCCGTGGCCTGTGCAATCGATATATCGGCCCGCACGGGTAGATTCGGCCCGATGTTCCGCTTCCGAAACGGCCCACTATCCACCGAAAGAGCGGAAGACGGTGGGAGATCGTTCTCCCACGAGGATTCATAGATTAGGATTGAACACTGTGGCGATGAGGCCTGTCAAGGTGAATATGAATTGCATTTGCATCTGGAGTTCGGCTGTGCTGCGCCTATTTAGCTGCATATTCGGTGTGGAAAAGGCTCTTTTGCACGCGGGCGATGAACGCCAGACACAATACATGCCACGATAGACAAACCTGCCCTGAGCGAGTACGCACCGCCGTTGACAAGCCATCTGCGGCTCATCCAGGATAACCGGCAACCGGGGTAACGATACCCGCTGGGTACCACCGGAGAAGGATCAACGCGACGCGGGTGCCGATCAAAAAGAAGGAGAGCACCCGCTGGCTGGAATCATCAGCGCAGACTCTCAAGCACCGCGCAGACGATATCTGCGTTGATGTTGCATTGCACACTGACCGGCGCACGACCAGAAAACTCAATGTCGATCGTGCCCGTCCCTCACCCTGCGGGGACTGCATCATCGTGTGGTTCCTGCGACCCCTCACCGGCCAGACTCCCGGGAAGCAGACGTACATCGGAACTGCTCACGAAGTGCGCCGAGGACTCAAGCTGGCCGGCGTGGTGCAGCTTGCGCCAGAAGAACATCTGGTTCGCGTTGAACCCGCGTTCCCGAGCCAGTGAGGCGACAGACGACGAAGAGGAAGGCGCCTCTCCCACAATCCGCCGCTTCTCATCGATACTCCTACACCGACGCCTGCCCGATCTATGACCGGCACTCTCCAGAGCACCTTCCATCCCAGTTTCACAGCGGCTGCACGCCACATTAGGAGCTTTTGCCCATCGCCTCAGCCTGTACAGACCGCCAGAAGAGCACGCTTACGATGCGCAGAATCGAGATCAGATAACTATAGGCCTGGGGATCCCGGATCGTATGCTCTAACTGTCAGCTCGAGGCGCAACTCTTCCCAGAGACTGTGGGGAACCTTCAGAAAGGCGTCCACGACGTCGCAGTCAAACTGAGATCCTGAACAGCGCGTAATCTCTTCGCGCGCGGCGTCGAAGCTGCGCGCCTTGTGAAAGGACCAGTCGCTGGTAATGGCGTCGAGGGCGTCGGCGACTGCCAAGATGCGGGACCCGAAGGGAATCTCGCCTCCGCAGAGTCCGCGCGGATAGCCTTTGCCATCGTATCGCTCATGATGCGTGAGGACTATTTCCGCCACCTCGGCGATGGATGGAATCTTCCGGAGCATTTCATAACCGGACGAGCAGTGGTCACGTATGATATCCAGTTCTTCCGGGGTGAGTCTTCCGGGTTTGTGCAGAATCTCGTCGGGGATTGCCATTTTGCCGATGTCGTGCAGAAAGGCGCCGCGCGCGATCACCTTGATGTCCGCTGGATTGATGCCCAAGGCCCTGGCCAAGACGATGGTATAGGCGGTTACCCGCTTGGAGTGACCCTCGGCTTCGGGGTCTTTCAGACTAAGTGCGTCTCCGAGCGCTCCCAGCGCGACTTCGTAGGAGCGCTCAACAGCTTCTATGACGTGGCACAGCTTCTCCGTCCTGGCCCGCACAAGCTGCTGAAGGCTTTGCTGGTAGGAGTGGTTGTCCCGTAGGGCCTGCCCGTAATCGAGGGCACACTAGACAGTGCTGATCAGGTGCTCACGATCAAAGGGTTTGAGCAAGTAGTCGTATGCGCCCCGACGCATGGCGTCTATGGCCACGCCAATGTCGTGGATGGCGGTTGCCATGACGACGGGTACATGCGGCTGCTCCTCGCGCAGTCGCTCCAGCAGGACCATGCCGCTGCCGTCCGTCATGGCGATGTCGGTGAGCACCAGGTCGAAGGTGTTTTGCTCCAGCATATCCATTGCCTTGCGACCGCTTGTGGCCTGATGCACGCCATATCCCTCGCGTTCCAGCGTTGCGAGAATCATCAGGCGAGCCTGCGCTTCGTCATCGACAACCAAGATCTGCGCTGTTCTGCGGCGCCCTGCATTTGTGCGCAACTTGTCGGTCGTAGGCTGAGGCCCCGCATTGTTCGACGTGACTGCAGTCGTCAGATTCGATTCCACGCTGGATCCTCCTATGACCTTCACGAGCCAAGACAGAGGCAGCAGAGCTTTGCTCAATTGACGCAACCGCTTCCCGCAGTAACCCTGCCAAGACTACGCCGGAAAGAGGGGCATTATGGACGACCCCTAATAGGGGATGTCCGGATCGCATGCCGACGCGACGGGTGCAAAAATCCGATCCAAATCCACAAAACATATCCTGCGAAGTGACCTGGGACCCGAAACCAGACTTGAGCTCGCGCCGCGCTAGTGCGAGCACTTGGATATGACGCCTCCTCTGAATACCTCCATTCGCTCGTCCCAATTCCTCCACGTGCGCACCGGGGGAAAACTGCACTTCCGAAATAGCAGCCAGAACTCTCTTTGTCGTCGTGCCGGACACACCACAAGAGTCATTCACAATACGTGACGTCGTCGCTGTCGAAAGCGGCGCGAGCCTGGCAACGTCTTTTATCATGCACAAGCTGGCGTTCAATCCCAAAGGCGCGGCAATCCTGCCCTCTTTGCAGTTCGAAGGGGCCGGACACGTTCCCCCATTTCGCTGTCGTCCATTGCTCGAAGACGTTTGGCATTCACGCGTCACTTCTGGAAATCGAAGAAATGTGGCTACGATTCATGTGCGGTCTCCGCCTCGATGATATCCATCAAAGAGTGCATGAGGAACTGATGACCTTCTTGAATTCGCGCGGTATCCGTATGAGGAACAATCAATTTACAGTCCGCCAGGCATGCAGCGGCTCCTCCATCGCGCCCGAGAAATGCAATCGAGGTGAGTTGTAGTTTGCGGGCGAGCTCAAGAGCTGCGAGTACATTCCCGGAATAGCCGCTTGTTGTGAATGCCACCAGAACATCTCCAGGATTGCCGAGTGCCTGTACCTGCCGGGCAAAAACATCCTCAAAACGGAAGTCATTTCCGACACAAGTGAGGACTGCCGAATCTGCGGTCAAAGCAACAGCAGGCAAACCGTCACGGGTACCCCTGTATCTGCCAATCAATTCGCCTACAAGATGTTGCGCTTCGCACGCACTGCCTCCATTGCCACACGCAAGTAGCTTGTGGCCGCCTTTAAACGACGAGATACAGCACGCCGCAGCCTCTCGCAGACTGCTTTCGAGGGGCCGCAAGGAATCCAATAATTGCATGGCGTCATCGACAGAGGCTTCGAAGAGATTGAGCGGCGGTGGGGCAAGCAGGCTGTTTTGCTTTTCATTGACCACGTTGCAGGCCCTCCAAGGCAATGCAGAGCGCTGCGACATCTCCGATCTGCTCACCGAGCGCCGCCGGAACTATCCTGCATCACTCTTGTCCAAATTAGCGTTTGAGCGGCAGCGGTAGGGATCTGCTACGGTTTGCGTTGAGAAGACGTGAGCCGCAGGAGGGCCACCGCTGCCATGACACGAGTATCGAGCATTTTCAGCC
>Ga0187884_10002602_pt1 | contig 14888 bp, 10 predicted proteins | sample June2016WEW_20_4_FD_132983 | JGI IMG/M metagenome (GOLD analysis project Ga0187884, IMG submission 132983) | Peatland microbial communities from SPRUCE experiment site at the Marcell Experimental Forest, Minnesota, USA - June2016WEW_20_40 | ecosystem: Environmental > Terrestrial > Soil >...
CCCGCGGTAACACGGAGCCAAATCCGGCGGTGAACCGGCGGGGTGGCGTCGCCGGCTTCGCGCAGGGCCATCCCGCTCTGCTCCAGCCACCGCTGGAGTTCGTCGGAATAGGCGAAGACGCGCGCCTTCCGGCCGCCGCCCTGGCGATACACCGGCAGACCGGCCTGTTTCTCCCACCGCTCGACCGAGCGGACCGTCACGCCCAGGCACTCCGCGATCTCCTTCCAAGTGCGAAGGAGTCTACGCTTGGGAACTTCCTTGAGTACTGCCAAACGCGCCCCTTAATGGCCACTACGGGCCAAAAAAGACCTTTCTCTCGCTTTATACCATATGGCGGGATGGAGTACGGAAATCGGCGAGTCGGGCCTGCATCTCCCCGCTTACTGGCGCCGCCCAGTCCAGCCCCCGTGTACTGCCAACCCGGCTGCGATTTTTGCCGCCCGCTTCCGCCGGAAATGGCGCCGTCTTGCGCCGCTCCAGATCGGCAAATGCGTTGATGCATTCCAGCGTGGCCGCCAGGTTCTCCCGCGGGTGTCGTCCACCAGAAACATCAGATAATGCAGGTGCTTGGACGAAGATCCCACAAATCGCACATATACCGTGACAACCTCTCCCGGCATTACTTCGTTTAAGTAGTGAATGTGGTGTTCCAGGTCCATCGTGCCGGTGTGATGGGCGGCGTGGTATTCCGGCGTCAGTCCTATCCACTCGTGCAGCGCGTCGCTCGCGTCGTCGAACAGCGCCAGGTACCAGCGCGCGTTCATGTGCCCGTTGTTGTCGCGGTACGCTTCCGGAACCGTCGCCCGAAGGCACACCGGTTCGAGCGCGGTAATCTTCCCGAAGGCGATATGCGGCGGCTTCAAAGCTTGGCGGACCTGCCCCCAAGCATACCAATCTTGCGCCGCCCAACCAATCCGAGCGCCGCCAGCGCCGTGCCCGCCAGCACCAGCGTGGAAGCCTCCGGCGCCGGCTGTGGCCCGCCATCATTCGTGAATTCCGGGCCCTCCAGCATCTGCGCCGGAGCGCCGCTGCCCAGGTCCACGTTCACGTATACGAAGGCGTCGTTGGAGGTATGGCCCGGAATTAAAGCTAGGTTTTCATAAGTCACGGCCCAGCTCAGCACCGTGGGGTCGGTGGGATTCGCCCCGGTCGCCGCTTGCACCGATCCCGCCGAGAATCCGTTCCCGCCGTCCTCCACCAAGTCCCAGATCGCCAGTTGCAGCCCCGCACCCTGTGCCGGCGTCGTCACCCAGTCCGCGCTCGGCAACGACGAGGGCGTGATACCCCCGTTCTGCCCCGGCATCAGCGCATTGTCCAATAGCCATGACGCCTGGTCCAGGCTCCCGCCTCCCATCTCGTCCGGAGTCACCACGCTCGTTCCGTACACCTGATTCAGGTAAATGTCGGTGAACAGTTGCACGCACATCGTGTCGCGGTTGTACACCCCCGTCGTGTCGGTAAGCTGGATATTGATCACTCCCGCGAAATACGCATCCACGTCCTGGCCGTTCTCATTGATCCAGACGTTGTATTCCCCGCGGCTCGTATCTACCCCGGTTACTACAATCGTACCGGCTGTCGCAATCCCGCACAGCATGGTCGCGGCTGCAACCAACACCGTGGCCCAGCGCGCTGCTATCGACAAGTTCTTCACGAGTTCTAGTCTAAATTTTCACAAAACGCCGCAAAAGTCCTACCCGTCCTATGGGACATAAACCCATCTGTCTTCCTGTGCTTCTAGCGTTACCTGGCTGGTTTGTCGATCCATTTGAGAATCAAAAAGATAGCAGCCTGTTTAACTTTGGGTAATTCTCCCCCAGTACTCGCTTTACGGAACATACGCCCAACAACGTTATCGGGTGTTTCCCCGGGCTGCGCTAACCCCCCGGACCCGCCCCCTGCTACAATCGCCCTTCCGTGAAGCATCCGCTGATCGGGCCCCTGGCTGCCATTGCCGCGGGGATCCTGGCTGCCCGCTTCGTACCCTTTCACCAATCCGAATTGCTCGCCGCCGCCGCAGCCTTCTTCCTGCTCGGCCTCCTGGCGCTGGCTCGCAAGTCCCGTGTGCTCGCCGGCATCTGCTGCCTGCTCGCCCTGTTCTCCTCCGGCGCCCTCATCGCCCTTCTCCACCAGCCCGGCCCGCCTCCGGAAATCGACGCCGAAGCCCGCGAGATCGTCATCCTCGGCGGCTGCGTCGTCGAGCCCCCTGCCATTTCCGGCGAACGCGAACGCTTCCTCCTTGAACTCAAGCCCCACACCCGCGCCCAAGTCACTCTTTACACCAAGGATGGCGCTCCGCTTCCCCCGCTCCGTTACGGCCAGAACATCGAGCTCGACGCCCGCATCCGCAAGCCCCGCAACTACGGCAACCCCGGCGCCTTCGATTACGCCTCGTTCCTCGCCCGCCAGGATATCTTCTGGACCGCTTCCGGCGACGCCGCCACTCTCCACGTCCTCCCCGGCCACTGCGGCTCTCCGCTCCAGAAATTCGCCATGGATCTCCGCGCCGCCATCCTCCGCCGCACCGAGCGCCTCTACCACGGCAACGATTACCAGACCGGCATGATGCAGGCCCTCTTGATCGGTCAGAATTTCCAGCTCCAGAAAGTCTGGACCGAGCAATACCGCAACACCGGCACCTTCCACGTCCTGGTGATCTCCGGTACCCATGTCGCGATTCTCGCGGCCTTTTTCCTCTTTTTCCTGCGCGTCTGCTGCGTCTCCGAAAACCTCGCCATGCTGCTCACCGTGATGGCCGCCTGGCTCTACGCCCTGGTCACCGGCTGGGGCGCTCCCTGCGTCCGCTCCGCCGCCGGCCTCACCCTGTTCATGATCTGCGGTTACTTCTACCGAAAGCGCCGGCCGCTCAACCTCTTGGCCGCCGTGGCGCTCGCATTCCTGGTCTGCGATCCCGATCAGCTCTTCGACGCCAGCTTCCAGCTCACCTTCCTGGCCGTCGCCTTTCTCGGCGCCTTTGCTACGCCTCTCATTCAGGCCACTTCCGGACCGCTGGCCCGCGCCCTCGCCGATCTCCACGATACCGGCCGCGACCTTTACCTCCTTCCGCGCGCCGCCCAGTTCCGCGTCGAATTGCGCCTGCTGGCGGAAACCCTCCAGCGCGTCGCCCGCCTGCCCCTGCGCGCCGCTACTCTGTTGGTAACGATTCCCGCCCGCCTGCTCTTTTTCTTCTATGAAGTGGCGGTAGTCTCCGCCGTGATTCAACTCGGCCTCGCGCTCCCCATGGTGGTCTACTTCCACCGCCTCGGCCTCTCCGGCCTCTCTGCCAACGCCTTCGCCGTCCCCATCATGGGACTCCTCGTCCCCGTCGGCTTCCTGGCCGTGGCCACCGGCTGGACCTGGGTTGCCGGCATTGGCGGCTGGCTGCTCTGGCTCTCCCGCGCGATCGTGGGCTGGCACGCCGCCATCGAACCCAACTGGCGCATCCCCACCCCGCCCCTCTGGCTCGGCATCGCTTTCTCGGCCGCCCTGCTCGCCTTCGGCCTCGCGCGAGGGCGTTGGTCCCGCGCCGCTTCGGGCGCAGCGGTCGCGGCCTTTCTCGCGCTCCTGGTCTGGCACCCGTTTCCACCCGAGCTGCACCGCGGCCAGTTGGAAATGAGCGTCATCGATGTCGGCCAAGGCGATAGCATCCTGCTCGTTCTGCCCGATGGAAAACGCCTGCTCGTCGATGGCGGCGGCATCCCCGCCTTCGGCCACCAGCCCCACTCCCAGCTCGATATCGGAGAAGATGTCGTCGCGCCTTATCTCTGGAATCGCGGCATCTCAACCCTCGACGCCGTGGCTCTCACCCACGCCCACGAAGATCACATCGGCGGTCTTCCCGCCCTCGTGTCCGATTTTCATCCGCGCCAGTTGTGGACCGGCGCCACTTCCTCAAACCCCGCCTGGCTCGCTCTCCGTGATCGCGCCGCCCGCAACGGCGTCCAAATCGTCCCCTTCATCGCCCCCGCTCACTTCACGTTCGGCGGTGCCGAATTCGACGTCCTCGCCCCATTCCCCGATTACATCCCCGTCGACACGCCTCACAACAACGACTCCCTGGTCCTCCGCGTCCGCTACGGCGCCCGCTCTTTCCTGCTCACCGGCGACGTCGAGCGCCCCATCGAACGCCAGATGCTCGCCGAAGATGAAATCCCCCTCACCGATGTCCTCAAGGTGGCGCACCACGGCAGCCGCACTTCCTCCACCGACGACTTCCTGGATGCCGCCCGCCCCGCTTTCGCGCTGATCTCCGCCGGCCTCGACAACAGTTACGGCCACCCCAACCGCGACGTCCTCGACCGTCTGGCCGATCATCACACCGCCATTTTCCGCACCGATCGCCAGGGCCTCATCACCGTTCTCACCGACGGCCATCACCTGAGCGTCGAACCCTTCCATTGGTAGCCCCACCTTCAATGTCCCTGAATCCACACATATGGTCCAGCGGAACTCACCATACATCCAGGGCACGCGCCCATCATGAATCGAATCTGGCCCTGTCCGGAAACAGCGCCATCCGGCACACGCGCGTTGACTTGATAGCCTCCTGGGGGCATGCCGGGCGCAGGGCCCGCATACAGCACCTCCATACCTGAGGAGCCGTTGGGATTTGCGGCTTGCATGTAAGCCCCAAAGCTCTCCGTGAGCCCGGGCCAGGGGGGCGAAAGTGGAGTCATGGCATCATCCGGCAATGACGGGTTCAGTTGTCCAAGACCAGTTGCGAAGAAACTGACCACAGAGCCCACGGCTGCCGGGTTACCGGGTGAGTTGATGGAGCCGTCCTGATTCAGTGCAGCAGCTTGATAGGAGCCAACCCGCCTTGAGTGAAGATGCCAGGCCATGCAGATGCAGGCCAGATGTTTTGGATAGCGTAGGATGCGCTAAACGAGCCGCTTTGAATGGTCAGATTGGTTCCGGGAGCTATAGGTCCGGTGCTGAGGCTGTATGGCACAACCGCATTCACCTGGCTGTCGCTCACATACAACAGCGGAAGTTCGGTATTGCCAACAAGGATACGCGTCCCGCCCAGTTGGCGTGGGTATATCCCGTTACCATCGGGCTGTGCAGCCAAGCCACCCACGGCGCCCAGTCCAGTGCCAAACAGTGAGAAAATCTCGCCCGGCGCAACGGATACATCCTCGTCGTCAAAGCTGGCGGCGTTTACCATACAGGCCTGTGCGAATTCCTCCCGCACGGAGAAATCAACGCGGGCAAGGAACGTGTCGTCAGCGTCGCCACCTGTCGATATCGCACCGGGCGTGGCCACGAACGAGTTGCCCAGCGGCGCGAGTGCTTCTCCAGCGATGTGTACCAGACCGGAGCCGTCGGCCGAGAGAGAGGCCGGGCCGAGTTCATGACGAACGGGTCCCACGTAAACTGCGTGTTGTTCGTGTTTGGTAATTCAAACTCGCTGAAGAGGGTGTCCGCGACGTACGTATTCCCAGCGCTGTCCGCCACGGCCCGAGGGAGGATAGTCAATCCGAAGATGGTAAGGACACCGAAGTTTCCGCGCAAGAATGTCGCATAGGCAAGCCGTGAAACGGCTGCGCCATTCGCTGCGGCGGTAGGTGGCGAGGCAGAGGTCAACGCCGCCAGAAGCGCCACCGAAGTGAGCCGGTTGATTTGCGTCACACTTCAAAGACCCGCTGGTACTCAATTCAACTACAAGGAGAATTTCGACAATCCGGCGATAAACACCTGCCCCTTGGTCCGGTGCTGGATGGGCAAGCTAAGCGCACCGTTTCATAAATACGATACTGTATTTAAGAAATGGTGTACTAAGCACGCCCCACCCTACTTCCCCTTCGGCAGCACTTTGATATTTCCCGGCAACTCGAACAAATTGTCTTTCAGATTCCGGTTGATGCGCACGTCGTCGGAGAACATCTCGAAGATCTTCTCCCCGTTCCGCTCGCGCCGGATGTTGCAGGGCCACTTTACCCCGCCGCCCACGTCCCGGTACAGCCCGAACATGGTCACTTCCGTGTCGAAGTCTCTGAACTCTTCGTTGCGCCGCCGGAACGTTTGCCGCACCGGCAGCTTGTTCAACTGGTCGAAATACACCGTCACGGTCGCGTTGCGTGAGTCCGTGATGTCCACAATCTCCACCGGCCGGTTCTCGAAAAAATCCGCCCCGCGCCAATAAAACTCCATCCCCGGCTCGTTCAAGCGCTGCCGCAGAATGTAGAGGATGTTCCGCAGCGTGCTGTCCTGGTAGGTCGCGTAGCGCTTGTCGTCGAACGGCCGCGCCCCGCGGAACGTGACCTCCCACGCCCCTGTCTCCGTCAGCAGCACCGCGCTGTCTTCGTGCAGGCCGAACGCTTCCCGCTCCCGCACCGCCGGCGCTCCTGGCGTCGGCGCCGCGTACCGCGTGTAGATCTTCGCCACCGACAGCCCGCTGATCTGCGACCGGTAGAAGCTATACGCCCGCCCTGATTCCACCCGGTCGTTCATGTGCGCGAACGCATCCCCGCCCAGCGCCGCCAGACCCTCGTACACCACCCGCTTGCCGCGTTCGGCGGGAGTCTCCGCCGCCGACAGGGCCGCCGACAGAGCCAGCCACCCCGCCAGCCATCGCGCACCCTTAGTTGCCTGACCGCGAGGAAAGATTCGCGGGACGGGCACCGCTTCCTCACGGTCGCGGCTCGTATCGTGAGCGATGGATTGCGCAAGCGCACCAATCCAGCCGGTCAGAGAAATAGTCATGGCTGCTTTTCCAGGTCTTTCACCTGGAGCCCCGTATTCGCCTGGAAGCTCTTCACCGCGACCTCCGCGTAGTTCCGCCCTCCCGCCGTAACCGAGATATGGAACGGCAGCTTCAGCCCTCCTACCTCGCGGTAGTCCGAGTATGTCTCTGTCACGGCAATCGCTCCCGTGGCCGTCGCCGTGTCGTACAGCGCGCTCTGCGGCAGCCCCGTATGCGGGTCCATCACCAGCCGCACCACCTGCCCGCTCTTGTCGCTGATCTCCACCGTGCGGTCGTCCACCGCCTTCACCGCCCGCCCCACCGTCCGGTCGCTCAGCAGCATCGGAAAGAACGCCCGGAACTCGTCGCCCTGCACTTGTTTCAATTGCGTACCCGCCAGCGCCCCCGGTCCCTGCGGCGTCGCGATCCATCCGCTGTCGCCGTCGATATACGCCGAGATCTTGCCCGACGGCATCACGCTGTCCTGCCGGAAATGGCTCGGCGCCATCCATCGGTCTGTCTCCGTCACCTCGATCCCGCCCGCGCCGGCGTCGAATTGGAAGCTCGCTTCCAACGTATAGTCCTTTACCGCAGCCAGTTTTTCGGCGCCGCCCGCCGCCGCCTGCGCCCGCTCCAGAAGATCCTTGCCGCGCTGCCGGTTCGCTTCGTCCGCCAACGCCGCCGCCGGTTTCGGCACAACCATCGTCAGATCGATCGGCGTCACCGGCGCGCCCAGCCGGTCCAGCGGCTCATCGAACGTGATCGGGTTCCCCACCACCACCAGCGTCCACTTGTCCGGATCCACGCGCTCCTTCGCCACCCGCAGCACGTCCGCCCGCGTCACCCCCTCCAGCGCCCGCTGGTATTGCTGCGTGAAATCCCGCGGATACCCGAAGTATTCATACATCATCAGCCGCTCGATGGCTTTCGCCTTGGTGTCGAACGCGTACACCAGCCGGTCGAGTACCCGATCCTTCGCCGCCTTCAACTCCTCTTCGCTCACTTCCGCCGACCGCATGCCCGCCGTCTCCGCCCGCGCCGCCCGCAGCGCCTTCACCGTCTGGGACGTCGGCACGCTGCCCGAAATCTGAAACAGCCCCGGATGGTCGAAATTCGCCGCCCAGTTCGCCGAGGCCGTTCCGCCGGTCTCCTGTCTAAGCCGTCGCGCCAGCCGGCTCGTCGCTCCGCCCCCCAGCACCTCCGCCATCACTTCCAGCGCCGCGAAATCCCGGTCCCGGTAATCCCCGCCCAGCGCTCCCATCATGAATTGCGTCAGCGTCGGCTCGCTCTTCTTCACCAGGAACGTCCCCGCCGCCGCCACGCTGCTCACTTTCGGGAAATCCGCAACCGGCACTTGCTCCGCCGTCCAGTCGGCAAACAGTTTTTCGATCTTGGCTTTCATCTGCGCCGCGTCGAAATCGCCCCACACCGCCACCATCGTGTTCTTCGGAAAGTAGTAGCGCTTGTAAAAGCTCTGCAGGTCGCCGCGCGTGATCCGGTCCACGCCCGCAAATTCCAGCGGCCACCCGTACGGCGTGTCCTTGCCGTAAACCGTGTTCGTAAACTCCCGCCGCAGAACCAACGCCGCGTCCTCGTTCCCTCGCACCAGGGTCGCGCGCAACTGCTGCCTGGCCTGTTCCACCTTGTCCTGGCGGAACTCCGGCTCCGTCAGGACTTCCTTGAACGCCCCCAGCAGCGCATCCGCGGTCTCCTCGAGGCCCGAAAACGAAACCGTCCCCGAACTCTCTCCAATACCCGAGTTCAGCGTCGCGGCCATGTTCTCCAGCAGCAAAGTCAATTGATCCGCCGTCCGCGTCCGCGTGCCGCCCGTCCGCATCACCTGCCCCGTCAAAACCGCCAGCCCCACTCGGTCCTTGGGATCGAAAAGGTTCCCCGTCCGCACCACCGCCACCCCGTTGATCAGCGCCGCGTCGTGGTCCTCCACCACGAAAACCCGCATCCCGTTGTCCAGCGTCAGCGGCTCCATCGGCGGCGTGACGATCGGCTTCACCGGCGGATATTTCAAATCCTTGTACGACGCCGTAGCCGCCGCAACCGGCTTGGGCGCAGCCGCTTTGGAGACTGGCCCAGCCGCCTTCCGCGCCGGCGCCGTCGCAGGCGGCGGTACAATCTGCGCCATCGCCATCACCGCGATTGCCAGCCCGGCCACGGCTTTCTTCATTGTTGGCCTCCCGTCCTGCCCGGCAGCGCTTCGCCGCGACTCTCCGTCGCCAGGTAGACCACCGTGCGATTCTCCGGCGTGAAGTATTTAATCGCCACTCGCTCGACCGCCTCCGCCGTCACTTTGCTCGAATCGTCCAAGTCCCGAAACAGGCTCCGCCAGTCTCCGTATCCCGCATAGTAAGCCGGCAGCAGCGCCGCCAGGTCCGCGTTGTTCGCCAGCCGCTGCAACGCGCCCACCCGGATTTGCGCCTTCGCCCGCGCCAACAGCTCCCCATTCACCTGCCTGTTTTGCAACTGCCCCAGCACTCCGTTCAACACATTCTGCACATCGTCGAGCGTGTGCCCCGGCGCGGGTGACAGCAGGAACAGGAACAGGTTGGGGTCACGCCCAGCCGGAAAAGTCGCCTGCGCCGTCGCGAACTGCGCGATTCCCTTCTCCACCAACTCCCCTTGCAGAATCCCCGTCCGCCCCGACAGCAGCCTTTGAATCACGTCCAAAACCGCGTCGTCCCGGCTGCGCTCACCCGGCCTCTTGTAGCCGATCGCCATCAGCCCTTGCGGCAATGCCCCCACCACCGCCGATTTCGTTCCGAACTGCGGCGGTTCCTCCGTGTGCAGCCTCGGCGGCGCCGGCCGAGCCGGAATCTCGCCAAAGTACTTGTCCGCCAGCAGCCTCGCGCCCGACGGATACATATCGCCGACAATCGCGATTACCATGTTCGCCGGCACATAGTATTTCGCGAAGAAAGCCTGCGCCTCCGCCACTCCCAGGTTCGCCACGTCGCTCGGCCATCCATCTGGCGGATTGCGATACGGATGCGCCTCGAATGCCGTCGCCAATAGCGCCGCTTCCACCCGCGGCAGCGCCTTCCCTTCCACATTCGCCCGGTGCCCTTCCAATACCAGGCCGCGCTCTTTATAGAATTCCCGGAAGACCGGGTGCACCAGCCGCTGCGATTCCAGCAGAAACCACAACTCCGCCTTGTTCGAGGGCAGCGTGTAGCTGTACTCCGTCGCGTCCGGCAGCGCCTTCAGGCTCAGATCCGTCCCTCCGTTGTCCTGAATCGCTCGCGTATACGCATTCGGGTCCGCCCACGATTGCGCCGCTTGGAGCGCCATCCGCCATTGCGTGTCCAGCACTCCGGCCTTGCCGGCGTCCGCCATCAAACCCTTATTGCGCTCCGCCTGCAACCGCCCGTATGCCTGTTCCGCTGCCTCTAGTGCCCTCTTTTCCCCTTCCCATCCTCGCGTCCCCAGCGTCTCGGTGCCCTTCACCATCATGCGCGCGACCAGGTTCGCCAATCCAGTCTGCCCCGCCGGATCGTCCACCGGCCCCGCTTTCACATACGTGTGAAACGCGATCACCGCCGCATCGTGGCGCTCCACCAGAATGAAGTGCAGTCCGTTCGGCAGCGTGAACTCAGTCACCTGCTTTTCGAATTCACTCAGATTCTGCGCCGGAAGCCACGCAGCTCCCAAACACAACAGGACGCCCAAACCAGTCACTCTCACGGTTTTTCCGCACTCCTCCACTTCTATAGAGAATAGCAGGACCTATCTCTTTAGCCACCACCGGGATGGCCCTTCAGGCGTTCCCTTAGCACCGCAAGTACTCCTAAGGTACCGGCATGACTGGCCTTGTGTGTGCCTCTCTTCCATAATGGACTTTCTTTAGAGAAACAAGGAGACCGAATGGAATCGACCAACGGCTGGGACGAACAACTCAAAGCAATGGAAGGAATCGCGGGCGATCGTCGCGTCGATCGCCGCTATGATCTGAAGTTGGAGCTGCGCTGGAAACTGATCCGCCGCCAGCGCCTTCTCGACAGTGGATCCGGCACCAGCGTCGATCTGTCGAGCGGTGGCATCCTCTTCGATGCCGGCCGCCCCCTGCCGCCCGGCCTCAACGTCGAACTCTCCATCGCCTGGCCGGTGCTGCTGCACAACATCGCCCCCCTCCAACTGATGGTTTCCGGCCGCATCATGCGCACCTCCGGCACGTGCGCCGCTATTCAGATGACACAGCACGAATTCCGGACCATCGCCCAACCCGCCGAGCAGCGTCCGGCGGCTTCGGTTCGCGCCCACCGGACTCCACCCACCCTCATGGCCGGTGCCGGCTCTCGCTTCAGCTTCGGCAAGTTCCAGTAACCCCGTGGTGCGTGGCGTGGCGTGCGGCCCTGCTACTCCCCGCACGCCCGCCGCAACGCCTCACCCATGGCTGCTTCCTGCTCCCCCGTCAGCTTCCTTCCCCCAACCGTCACGTAGAACACGTCGATCGCCTGGTGCGCCCGCGTGTCCGTCAGCATCACTTCGATATTCCCGCCCTGCGCCGAAATTGCCGACGCCAGATCGTACAGCAGCCCCGGCCGGTCCGCCGCCACAATCTCCACCAGCGTCGCCGTGCTCCCCACTTCCCCGTCGAACCGCACCCGCGTCGTCACCCGCTGCTTGCGGCTCGGCGGCTTCGGCTTCGGCCGGTTCCGCAGCAGATCCCGCACGTCCAGTTTCCCCGCCAGCGCCCGCTCCGCCGTCGCCCGCAGCCGGTCCACTTCGGTCGGATTCAACTCCAGCGTCCGGTTCGGATCCTCAAACACCAACGTGTCCAGCACCAGTCCCCGCCGGTTGGGAAAAGCCTCCGCGCGCAGAATGTTCATGCCGAATCCCGCCAGCGTCCCCGCCAGCAATGCGAACAGCCCCATCCGGTCCTGCGCGATCGCCGTCAACTGCCACGCCGATTCCCGCCGCCGGATCTTCACCGCCATCCCGCGCCCACGGCTCCGCCCTTCCAGCGCCACGTGCTCCGCAATCTCCGCCTCCGTGTGCGTCCGCAAGTACCGCACCGGGAAGCCTTCCAGCAGTTCCACCGGCGCCCCCGCAATCCGCTCCGTCTCCAGCTCGCGGGTCAGCTCGTGGTGCACCTTGAGGTACAGCCGCCACAATTGCTCCGCCCGCCAGGCTGTCATCGCCGCCGGGTTCACCGCGCTGATGTCCGCATAAGTCACCAATGTCAGCGCCTTCAGCCGTTCCAGCGTTCCCACCTGGTGCGCCACTTCTGCCATCGATCGCGGGTCTGCCAGATCCCGCCCCCGCATCGCCGCCGAAAGCTCCAGGTGGTGGCCGATCAGGAACCGCACCGTCTCCCGGTCTGCCTCCGGCATCTTCACCCGCCGCATCGCCGCGTCCGCCAGGCGCAAGGACCACGCCACGTGGCCCTCTTCCGCTTCCGCGCCGCCCGGCCGCCCCTTGCCCGCATCGTGGAACAGCAGCGCCAATAGCAGCAGCGCCGGCTGCTCCACTTCCCGCAGCAGGTCCCCGTAACCTCCATCGGCCTTCCACAGATTCGCGAGCGCCACCAGCGTATGCTCATCCACCGTGTAGCGATGGTAGAAGTCCCGCACCACCAGGCACTCCATCCCCTCCAGCTCCGGAAACAGCGCCGTCAACACGCCCGTCTCGTGCATCCACCGCACCGCCGCCGGCGCGTGCTCGGTCGAAAAGATCCGCTTCAACGCTTCCCAGAGCGCCCGCGGCTCCTCAAAATATTCGCGCAGCAAGGTCAGGCGCGCTTCCATCTGCTGCGCCGCTTCCGCCGAAGGCTTCAGCTCGTGCCGCCCCGCGAACTCGAACATTTCGAGCACCAGTTCCGGCCGCTGCTCCATCTCGTGCTGCGACCGGAAATATACTCGCTCCCGATGCACCGCGAAATCCCCGTTCGAAAGCCGCGACCGCCAGTCGCGGAATTGCGCCAACAGCCCGCTCGATTGCGCTTCCGCATTCTCCAGCCTCCCCGCCGCTGCCCGGTAAACCGCCCGCGCCTGCCGGTAGTACTCCCGCATCCACGCCGCCGCGTCGCTCTCGCCCATGGCGTCCTGCGCCTCGAACGTCAGCCGGTTGTTGTCCCGCCCCGCTTGCTGATGCAGAAACCACCGCAGCCGCGCCATAAACCGGAAGGCCTGCTGCAACTCCGCCGGCGCCTCCGGCTGCGCCACCCGCGCCCCGTCGGCTTCCCGCAGTTGCTCCATCCAGCGGACGAATTGATAGTCCCGCAATCCGCCTGGCGTTTCTTTGACGTTTGGCTCCAGATGGTAGAAAGTCCCGGCGTACTTGGCATGCCGCTCGCGCGTCAGCCGCGCCAGGTTCCGCATCAGCTCGTCGCGGTGATGGTGCACGAACCGCGGAAACTTCTGCCCCAACTCCGCATACAGCGCCCGGTCCCCCGTCAGGAACCGCTGATCCAGCAGGCTGATATTCAGCGCCGCGTTGCCGTCGTGGACTTCCAGACATTCCTCCGGCGTCCGCACCTGCTGGCTCACCCGCATTCCGCCGTCCCATAGGCGTTGCAGAAACTCCGAGATCGCCTGTTGCTGCTCCGCGCCCACCCGATCGCCCGCGCACAACAGCAGCAGGTCCACGTCCGAATACGGAAAGAGCTGGCGCCGGCCGTATCCCCCTACCGCCACAAGCGCCAGCCCCGCCGGGATCGCCCGAAACAGAAGCCCCTCCGCCGTCTCCGTGACCGCATGGTCCACCCGGCCCGCCCGCTCCGCCAGCGAGATCAACGCATCCTCCAGCCAGACTCGCTCAGCGGTACCCATCATCCCCCCGTCCCGTCGCTACAGCGCCGCGTCCCCCCGGTCGTCGTTGCGGATCCGCACCGCTCCCTCCACCTCATACACGAAGATCTTCCCGTCCCCGATCTTCCCCGTACGAGCGGCCGCCGCCACCCCCCGAATCACTTCATCCGCCAACCCCGCAGGCACCACCATTTCAATCTTGATCTTCGGCAGCAGATCCACGTTGTACTCTTGTCCCCGGTACACTTCCTTGTGTCCCTTCTGCCGGCCGTGCCCGCGCACTTCCGTGATCGTCATCCCATCCACGCCCAGGGCCTCCAGCGCAGTTTTCACTTCATCCAGCTTGAACGGTTGAATAATGGCTTCAATTTTCTTCATGGAGTCTCCCGGCCCTGTCCCGATCCCCGGCACCAACGCCGCTGCTCCGCCTGAATCTTCGTGGTCTGCTCCCACAACCAGGTGGGAGCAGACGGGAGAGGTAGGATCGTAACCCTTATGAGGTTGTCATTGGGCTGTTTGGCCCATTGTCTAACACTGCCGCCCCAGTCCCCAAGATGGAACTTTCTATAGGCGGCATCGGATTTCCTTATTGCGCCTGAAAATCGGGGATGGAATGAACGCAGTGGTCAGACCGGTCGCCCGGCTTGAGGATCGATTCGCGCCTCTCTCGAAAATAACCTCGTGAGCACGCGTCACCGCAAAACGGGGACAGCTATCCAATTCCCGCCTTTGGAATTGGATAGCTGTACCCGTTTTGCCCCCGGTGATACATTGGTAAGGTGTTTCCGTGCCTGGATGAACTGTTGCGCAGAGGCTCTGATAGCCTCTTCGTTTTCGTAAGTCACCGGGCTTTTAGGGCGGTTAGCTCAGTCGGTTAGAGCGTCTGGTTTACACCCAGAAGGTCCGCGGTTCGAGCCCGCGACCGCCCACCACTCGCCTCCATTTTCCCAATCCCCTACGCTGCTGCGCCTCTCAGCTCGATCACGTAGTAGCGGCAAGGCGTCGTGCCGGGATTGTGGGCGTTGTGAAGTATGTTGGAGGCGAGATAGACGATCGAACCGGCTTCGGCCGTTTCCGATTTGCCGTCCACGTGCATTTCGAGCGAACCCGACACAATGATCAGCATTTCTTCGTGCTCGTGTTGGTGCGGAGCATGCGTGTCCATGCCGGCGCCAAGGATCGTCTCGTGCGTCTCTATGTTGAAGCCGGTGTGAGTGGTTCCCAGGAAGAACCGGCGGCCCTTCTTCTCATCGGCGCCGGTGTAAGGGATCTGCGCGGAATGGTAAATCCTGCCCGGCAGCACGGCGGGCGCCGGAGTCTGTTGGGCGGCGGCGCGGACGGCCAGCGCGGGAAGCAATGCCGCCAGGTCACGGCGCGAAAACGTCATCATCGGTCTCCTCCTGTAATATTCTACGGCACCATCATCGCATGTCGGCGACGCG
>Ga0187884_10002604_pt1 | contig 14882 bp, 11 predicted proteins | sample June2016WEW_20_4_FD_132983 | JGI IMG/M metagenome (GOLD analysis project Ga0187884, IMG submission 132983) | Peatland microbial communities from SPRUCE experiment site at the Marcell Experimental Forest, Minnesota, USA - June2016WEW_20_40 | ecosystem: Environmental > Terrestrial > Soil >...
ACGTGCGGGTGACGATCGAGCTGATCACGCCGATCGCGATGGACGAGGGGTTACGGTTTGCCATCCGCGAGGGTGGGCGCACGGTGGGCGCCGGCGTGGTGGCCAAAATCCTGAAATGAAGGGATGAGGCAGATGCGCGATCTGATTTCGTTCCAGTGCGAGCAGTGTAAGCGCCGGAATTACACCAGTACCAAAAACAAGAAGACGACGACGGAGAAACTGTCTTTCCGAAAGTACTGTCCATCTTGCCGGACACACACGGTTCACAAGGAGTCAAAGGTCTGACGAGCAGAGCGAACACGGCACGGGACCAGGGGAAGCCTGGTCCCTACAGCCATAGGTGTCGGGTCAGTAGCTCTAATTGGCAGAGCACCGGACTCCAAATCCGGGGGTTGCAGGTTCGAGCCCTGCCTGACCCGCTTCACCCCAGAGGGGCGACACGTAGTTGAGTATGAGCATGCAGGAACAGTGGAAGAACGTGCGGGATACGGTCCCGCGGGCGACTAATTTCCTGGCGGAGGTGTGGACCGAGTTGAAGAAAGTTCATTGGCCCGCACGCAAGGAGACCTATGCCGCTACCATCGTCGTGATCGTCATCACGTTGATTGTCGCCATATTTCTCGGCGTGGTGGATTACGCCGTCTCACATGTGGTGCGAGCCATCCTGAGCTGACATGGCAAAGCAGTGGTACGTCATTCACACCTATTCTGGTTACGAGCACAAGGCGAAAGCTGCGCTCGAAGAGCGCATCAGAACGCTCGGAAGACAGGAATGTTTCGGCGACATTCTGGTGCCAGCGGAGAAGGTGGTGGAGCTCATTAAAGGCCGTAAGAAAACGTCTTCGCGCAAGTTCTTCCCTGGCTACATCCTCGTGAACATGGAGCTGAATGACGAGACCTGGCACGTCGTCAAGTCCACGCCCAAGATCACCGGCTTCGTCGGCGATGCCACGCACCCGGCACCCATTCCCGAGGCCGAGGTCAGCGAGATCACACAGCAGATGGCTGAGGGCGCGGTCCGGCCGAAACCCAAGGTGCTCTTCGAATCGGGCGAAAGCGTGAAGGTGGTCGACGGTCCGTTCGCCGACTTCAACGGTGTGGTCGAAGAGGTCAAACCAGACAAAGGAAAGCTGCGCGTGTTGATCAGCATTTTCGGGCGGGCGACGCCGGTCGAGTTGGATTTCGTCCAGGTGGAAAAGGCCTAGCCTCGGCTTCCGGAGGACAAGTCAGTGAAGAAGGTGATCGCGGAGATCAAGCTGCAGATACCCGCCGGCCAGGCCAACCCAAGCCCACCCGTGGGCCCGGCGCTCGGCCAGCGTGGTGTCAACATCATGGAGTTCTGCAAACAGTTCAACGCGCAAACCCAGGCGCAGCAGGGGTTGCTCATACCGGTGATCATCACCGTGTACGCCGACCGCTCCTTCACGTTCGTTACCAAGACGCCGCCAGCTGCCGTCTTGCTGAAACGGGCCGCCGGCGTCGAGAAGGGCTCCAGCGAACCGAACAAGAAAAAGGTCGGCAAGGTCACCCGGGCGCAGATCCGCGAGATCGCGCAACTCAAGAGGCCAGACCTGACGGCGGAAAGCATCGAGGCTGCTATGCGTACCGTCGAAGGCGCGGCGCGCAGTATGGGGCTCGACATCGTCGAGTGAGTGAGGAGTCTATGGCTGGGCATGGAAAACGATACCGTGCTGCGCTATCTAATATAGATCGCAGCAAACGGTATCCGCTGGATGAAGCGATCCGCGTGGCAGCGGAGTGGGCGAAGGCAAAGTTCGACGAAACCATGGAGATAGCCGTGCGGCTGGGCGTCGATCCACGTCAGGCAGACCAAAACGTTCGCGGCACGGTGATCCTGCCGCATGGAACCGGCAAGTCGGTACGCGTCTTGGTATTCGCCAAGGGTGAAAAGGAGCGAGAAGCTAGGGACGCGGGAGCGGATTACGTCGGTGGCGAAGATCTGGTGAAGAAAATTACGACGGAGAACTGGCTTGATTTCGACAAGGCGATTGCCACACCCGACATGATGGGTCTGGTCGGCCGTATCGGGAAGATTCTCGGCCCGCGCGGTCTTATGCCGAACCCCAAGGTCGGTACGGTGACCTTCGATGTCGCCAAAGCCGTGAGCGAACTGAAGGCGGGCAAGGTTGAGTTCCGCGTCGAGAAAGCCGGGATTGTCCATGTGCCCATCGGCAAAGTGTCGTTCGGACCGGAGAAGCTGAACGAGAATGCCCGCGCGTTGCTCAACAGTTTGATCCGTGCCAAGCCGGCAGCCGCGAAGGGGAATTATCTTTTGAGCATTTCAGTGGCATCGACCATGGGTCCCGGTGTGAAAGTCGATCCGCTTGCGGTCCGGGCTCTGGCAGCCTGAGGAGGATGCGGTGAATCGGGAAGAGAAGGCGGCGGCCGTCGCCGCTTTACACGAGCGTTTCAAGAAGGCTACGGTGGCGCTGTTCGCCAGCTCCCAGGGCCTCAACGTTGCCAAGATGCAGCAGTTGCGCCGAGCCGTGAAACAGGCCGGCGGCGAATACAAAGTGGCCAAGAACACGTTCACGCGCCACGCGCTGCAGGGCACCGGGTTCGCCAGCCTGCACGATCTGCTCGATGGGCCGACCGGCGTGATCTTCGGCTACGCCGATCCGGTGGCGGTAACGAAGGCGTTGGTCCGTTTCGCCGAAGAGAACGAAAAGGTTTCCATTAAGGGGGCGGTGCTGGACGGGGAGGTGTTGCAGCCGGCGGCTGTTTCCGAATTGGCGAAGATACCTGGCCGCGGGGCGCTGCTGGTTAAGCTCCTGTGCCTGATGCAGGCACCTGCGGTGCAGTTGCTGCGTAGCTTGCAGGAGCCGGGCGCACGGCTCGTACGCGTCCTCCGCCGCGCCGGCGCGCGCACGGAAGAAGAAGGCTAACGAGACAAGAATGATGGCAAGGAGGATCTCGACATGAGTGAGGGTATGGTCACGCGCGAGCAGGTAAAGGACTACATTAAGAATATGACGTTGATGGATGCTGCCGCCCTGGTGCGGGAGCTCGAGGAAGAACTCGGAGTCAGCGCCACCGCACCCGCAGTTGTGGCAGGCCTGGCAGCTCCCGGTACTGGTGCGGCCGTCGCCGCCGCTCCTGAGAAGGAGGACTTCACAGTGATGCTCACCGGTGTGGGCGATAAGAAGATTCAGGTGATCAAGGTGGTCCGCGAAATCACCGGGCTCGGCCTGAAAGAGGCTAAGGATCTTGTGGATGGCGCGCCGAAGCCCGTGAAGGAAGGTGTCCCTAAGGCACAGGCCGAGGAGATGAAAAAGAAAATCGAGGAGGTGGGTGGCACAGTGGAGCTGAAGTAGCAATCCCTAAGGGAGGTCAAAAGCCGCTATGGGTTCTCAGGTAGCGAATAATCTGCGCTTTCGGCGGAGCTTTGGGCATATCAAGAAGATCATCGAGATTCCTAACCTCATCCAAATCCAAAAGCGTTCGTACGAGGAGTTTCTGCAGCGCTCGGTCCCCCCGAGTGATCGGCGCGATACCGGCCTGCAGGGCGTCTTCCGTTCGGTGTTCCCGATCAAAGACTTCAACGAGACATCCTCACTCGAGTTCGTCAGCTACAGCCTCGGAGAACCGAAATACTCAGTTGAGGAGTGCCACGACCGTGGCATGACTTACGCCGCGCCCCTCAAGGTCACCATCCAGCTCGTCATCTGGGATGTCGACCCGCAAACCGGGGCGCGTTCGATCAAGAACGTGAAGGAGCAAGAGGTCTACTTCGGCGAGATCCCGCTGATGACCGACAACGGCACCTTCATGATCAACGGCACCGAGCGTGTGATTGTCAGTCAATTGCACCGCTCGCCGGGCGTGTTCTTCGATCACGACAAAGGCAAGACCCACGCCAGCGGCAAGCTGCTCTACTCGGCCCGCATCATCCCGTACCGCGGCTCTTGGGTCGACTTCGAATTCGATCCACGCGACATCCTTTACGTGCGCATCGACCGGCGGCGGAAGTTCTACGCTACCGTGCTGCTGCGCGCCCTCGGGATGACTTCCGAAGACCTACTCAATTACTACTACAAGACCGATACCATCTTGCTCGACAGCCGCAAGGTCGCCAAGACCTTCAAGCCGGACCAGCTCGTCGGCCTCAAAGCCACGCGTGATATCCGCGACAGCCGCAATGAGCTCATCGTCAAAGAGGGCCGCAAGATCACCAAGGCCGCCATCCGACAGATGGAAGCCGCCGGGGTGAAGGAGATCCCGATCACACTGGAAGAGGTCATCGGGCGCGTGGCCGCTCACGATGTTGCCGATCGAAGGACCGGTGAGGTCCTGCTTGAGTGCAACCAGGAGCTCACCACCGACCGGCTCGAAAAGCTGCGCACCCACGGAATCAACTCGATCGAGGCGCTGTTCCTCGACGACCAGCACATCGGCCCGTCGCTGCGCAGCACGTTGCTGCTCGATAGCATCCAGACGCCAGAAGAGGCCATCATCGAAATCTACAAGCGCCTCCGGCCGGGGGACCCACCGACCATCGAAACGGCAACGACCTTCTTCAATAACCTGTTCTTCAACGGCGAGCGCTACGACCTCTCACGTGTCGGCCGCCTGAAGCTCAACCATAAACTCAAGCTGCACGTGCCGCTGGATCAGGGGACGTTGCGCCGCGAAGACATCCTCGAAGTGGTGCGTTACCTGATCGAGCTGAAAAACGGTAACGGCACCATCGACGACATCGACCACCTCGGTAACCGCCGTGTCCGCGCCGTGGGCGAACTCGTCGAAAACCAGTATCGCATCGGCCTGGTGCGCATGGAGCGCGCCATCAAAGAGCGCATGAGCCTGCAGGATATCGAAACGCTGATGCCGCAGGAGTTGATCAACTACAAGCCTGTGTCGGCCGTGATCAAGGAGTTTTTCGGGTCCAGCCAGCTGTCACAGTTCATGGACCAGACAAACCCGCTGTCCGAGATCACCCATAAACGCCGGCTGTCGGCGCTCGGACCTGGTGGATTGACCCGCGAGCGCGCCGGCTTCGAGGTCCGCGACGTGCACCCAACTCACTACGGCCGCGTCTGCCCGATCGAAACCCCCGAAGGTCCGAACATCGGCTTGATCGCCTCCCTCTCGACCTACGCGCGGGTGAACGAGTTCGGCTTCGTCGAAACGCCGTACCGCGAGGTCGGAGGTGGCCGAGTCACCGATCGCATTCGTTATCTCTCCGCCTTGGAGGAAGAGGACCACGTTATCGCGCAGGCGAATGCACCCATCGATACGAAGGGTAACTTCACCGCCGACATGATCTCCGCCCGGCAGGGCGGCGAATTCATCATGGTGCGGCCCGAACAGGTCGAGTTCATGGACGTTTCCCCGAATCAGCTGGTTAGCGTCGCCGCATCGTTGATCCCGTTTCTGGAAAACGACGACGCCAACCGCGCCCTGATGGGTTCGAACATGCAGCGTCAGGCCGTGCCGCTGCTGCAGACAGAGGCGCCGCTGGTCGGCACAGGCATGGAGAGAGTGGTGGCCCGCGATTCCGGCGTGACCCTGCTGGCGAAGCGCGCCGGCACCGTCGAAGGCGCCGATGCCACGCGCATCGTCATCAAAGTGGACAAGGTGAGCGAGACCGGACGCGACCCCGGCGTCGACATCTACAACCTCATCAAGTACCAGCGCTCGAACCAGAACACGTGCATCAATCAGCGTCCGATCGTCATAGAGGGCGATCACGTCGAGCCAGGCGACGTCATTGCCGACGGGTCATCCACCGAGATGGGTGAGCTCGCCCTCGGGCGCAACGTCCTCGTCGCTTTCATGCCCTGGGGTGGGTACAACTTCGAAGACTCCATCTTGATCAGTGAGCGCGTGGTGAAGGAAGACTACTTCACCTCCGTGCATATCGAGGAGTTCGAATGTGTCGCCCGCGACACCAAGCTCGGTCCCGAGGAGATCACCCGTGACATCCCGAACGTGGGGGAGGAGGCGCTCAAGGATCTGGACGAGAGCGGCATCATCCGCATCGGTGCAGAGGTGCGTCCGGGAGACATCTTGGTTGGCAAAATCACACCGAAAGGTGAGACTCAGCTTTCGCCGGAAGAAAAGCTGCTGCGCGCGATCTTCGGCGAAAAGGCCGGCGAGGTCCGTGATACCTCGCTGAAGGTTCCACCGGGGGTCGAGGGCACGATCATCAACGCCCGCGTGTTTTCCCGCAAAGGCGTGTCGAAAGACGAGCGCAGCCGCGTGATCGAAGAGGAAGAAGCTGCCAAACTGAAGAAAGATCAGCAGGACGAACAACGCATTATCCGCGACTCGACCCTGAAGAAGGTCCGCAAGCTCCTGGTGGGCAAGACCACAGCGACGCGCCTGACCGACGACACCCGCAAGGTATTGCTCCCGAAAGGGCACACCATTAGGGCCGAGGATCTAGAGGAGATTCCCGCGGCACAGTGGACCGACATCAAAGTGGACGACGAGAAGACGGAGGAGGAACTGAGCCGCGTCGTCGAGGCCATGCACGAGCAGCTGTCGCTGATCCGGATGGTGTTCCAGGAAAAGATCGAACGCCTCAAAGGTGGCGATGAGCTGCCTCCGGGCGTCATCAAGATGGTGAAGGTCTTCGTCGCCATCAAACGCAAACTGCAGGTGGGTGACAAGATGGCCGGCCGCCACGGCAACAAGGGCGTACTGTCGCGCATCCTGCCCGAAGAGGACATGCCGTACCTGGAAGACGGCACAGTGGTCGACATCGTGCTCAATCCGCTGGGTGTGCCGTCGCGTATGAACGTCGGCCAGATCCTGGAAACCCACCTGGGCTGGGCCGCGCGCACGCTGGGTGTGCAGCTCGTCGATGAGATGAACGGCGGAGGCAACGACCTGCGCGGCAAGATGCGCGATCTCTATGGTAAGGACGTTGGCGATTTCGTCGATGCCCTCAGAGACGACGACGTCGCCAAGTTGGCCCGTAAGGCAGGCAACGGGATCCATGTGGCGTCACCCGTATTCGATGGCGCGGGCGAGGCTGAGGTATTCAACCTGCTGAAGAAGGCAGGGCTGCCCGCGACCGGCCAGGCGCGGCTCCGAGACGGCCGCACGGGTGAAGCCTTCGCGCAGCCGGTCACCGTCGGCATCATGTACATGATGAAGCTGCATCATCTCGTCGATGACAAGATTCACGCCCGCTCCACCGGACCGTACTCGCTGGTCACCCAGCAGCCGCTCGGCGGCAAGGCGCAGTTCGGCGGCCAGCGGCTGGGCGAAATGGAAGTCTGGGCGCTGGAAGCCTACGGCGCCGCGTTCAGCCTGCAGGAGATGCTCACCGTCAAGTCGGACGACGTGGCGGGACGCACGCGGATGTACGAGGCGATCGTGAAGGGGGAAAACGTGCTGGAACCCGGACTGCCTGAGTCCTTCAACGTGATGATGAAGGAGCTACAGAGCCTGGCACTCGACGTCGAGCTGCTGGAAGAGAAAGGGAGCGACGAGCCGCGCTCCTGATCTCGGGAACGCACGGAGGTAGCATGGAAGATTTGTTCACGCTTTTTGAAAAACCCAAGAACCCGCTGAGCTTCAACGCGCTGCGGGTGTCACTGGCGTCACCAGACAAGATCCGCTCTTGGTCCCACGGCGAGGTCCGCAAACCTGAAACCATCAACTACCGCACATTCAAGCCCGAGCGGGACGGGCTCTTCTGCGCCAAAATCTTCGGCCCGACCAAAGACTACGAATGCAACTGCGGCAAATACAAACGCATGCGTCACCGCGGTGTCGTCTGCGAGAAGTGCGGCGTCGAGGTGATCCAATCAAAAGTGCGCCGCGAGCGCATGGGGCATATCGACCTGGCCACACCGGTGGCCCACATCTGGTTCCTCAAGAGCCTGCCGAGCCGCATCGGCACGCTGCTCGACATGACGCTGAAGGAGCTGGAAAAGGTCTTGTATTTCGAGTCCTATGTCGTCACCGACCCCGGTAAGACGCCGCTCGGATACAAGGAACTGCTCACCGAGAACCGCTTCCGCAAGGCGCGCGAGGAGTACGGCGACGGCTTCAAGGCCGACATGGGCGCCGAAGCCATTCGCGCCCTGCTCAAAGACATCGATGTCGAGGAGCTGTCGCGCGAGCTGCGCCTCGAGATGCGCGAGGCCACCAGCGAGGCGAAGCGCAAGAAGCTGGCCAAACGCCTCAAGGTGGTGAACGCCTTCAAGAACTCCGGCAACCGCCCCGCGTGGATGGTCATGGAGGCCATCCCGGTGATTCCGCCAGACCTCCGTCCGCTGGTGCCGCTCGACGGCGGCCGCTTCGCTACCTCCGACCTGAACGACCTGTACCGTCGAGTGATCAATCGTAACAACCGGCTCAAGCGGCTGATGGAGCTCAACGCGCCCGACATCATCGTGCGCAACGAGAAACGCATGCTGCAAGAGGCGGTCGACGCCTTGTTTGACAACGGCCGCCGGGGCCGTGCCATCACCGGCCCGAACAAGCGGCCGCTGAAGTCGCTGTCGGACATGCTGAAGGGCAAGAGCGGCCGCTTCCGCCAGAACCTGCTCGGTAAACGCGTCGATTACTCCGGCCGCTCCGTCATCGTCGTCGGGCCGGAGCTGCGCCTGCATCAGTGCGGTCTGCCCAAAAAGATGGCGCTCGAGCTGTTCAAGCCGTTCATCTACAATAAGCTTGAGGAGCGTGGCTTCGTCACCACCATCAAGAGCGCAAAGAAGATGGTGGAGAAAGAACGTCCGGAGGTCTGGGATATTCTCGACGAGGTGATCCACGAACACCCGGTGCTCCTCAACCGCGCCCCCACACTGCACCGCCTCGGTATCCAGGCGTTCGAACCAATCCTCATCGAGGGCAAGGCCATCCAGCTTCACCCGCTTGTCTGTGCCGCCTACAACGCCGACTTCGACGGTGACCAGATGGCCGTGCACGTCCCGCTTTCGGTCGAGGCACAGGTGGAAGCCCGTGCCCTGATGATGTCCACCAACAACATCCTGTCGCCCGCCAACGGCAAACCGATCATCGTCCCGACGCAGGACATCGTGTTGGGTCTCTACTACATGACCCGCGAGCGGCCGAACGCCGTGGGCGCCGGCAAACGCTTCGCCAATTTTGGTGAGGTGCGCATCGCCTACGATCAAGGTGAGGTCGAGCTGCAGACCCCCATCAGGGCGCGCCACAACGGCACGTTGGTGGACACCACCGTCGGCCGCGTGCTGATGTATGAGATCGTTCCACCCGAGATTCCCTTCAGCGAAGTCAACAAGGTGATGAAGAAGAAGGAGCTCGGCAGTCTGATCGATCTCGCGTATCGCTTCTCGGGGAACAAGGCCACCGTCATCTTCGCCGACAAGCTGAAAGATCTCGGGTACGACTACGCCACCCGGGCGGGCATCTCCATCGCCATCAAAGACATGGTAGTCCCGGCGAACAAGCCGAAGCTGCTCGAGGAAGCCAACGCCGCCGTGCGCGAGATCGAAGAGCAGTACAACCAAGGTCTGATCACCGACGGCGAGCGGTACAACAAGGTCGTTGACATCTGGGCGGAGGTCACCGACCGGATCGCCGACGAGATGATGCGCGGCCTCGCAACAGAAACGGTGGTCACCGATAAGGGGCAGAAGCAGATGGCTTCGAGCTTCAACCCCATCTTCATGATGGCTGATTCCGGCGCCCGCGGCAGCGCGCAGCAAATCCGGCAGCTCGCCGGCATGCGCGGCCTGATGGCGAAGCCGTCGGGCGAGATCATCGAGACACCGATCACGGCCAACTTCCGTGAAGGCCTCACCGTGCTGCAGTACTTCATTTCAACCCACGGCGCCCGCAAAGGCTTGGCCGACACCGCCCTGAAGACTGCTAACTCCGGATACCTCACCCGGCGGCTGGTCGACGTGGCGCAGGACTCCATCATCACTGAGGAGGACTGCGGCACGCTGGACGGCATCGAGATGACCCCGCTGGTCGAAGGCGGCGAAGTCATCGAGGGTCTTGGCGACCGCGTGCTCGGCCGTGTCGCGCTCGATGACATCGTGGATCCATACAGCAACGAAGTCCTCGTCCGTGCAAACGAGGAGATCAACGAAGATCTCGTCAGGCGCATCGAAGAGTCCGGCCTGGAACGCGTGAAGATCCGCTCCGTGCTCACCTGCCAGTCGCGCCAGGGCGTCTGCATCCGCTGCTATGGCCGTGACCTGGCTCGCGGGCACATGGTGAACCTGGGTGAGGCCATTGGCGTCATCGCCGCTCAATCGATCGGCGAACCAGGGACCCAGCTCACGATGCGCACCTTCCACATCGGCGGCACCGCGAGTCGCCGCGCCGAGCAGACGACACTCGAAGCCCGCAATGACGGCTTCCTGAAGTTCATCAATCTCTCCACCGTCACCAACAAGGACGGCGACCTCGTGGTCATGAACCGAAACGGCGAAGTGGCCATCGTGGAACGTCCCGAGCCGAACCGGGAGCGCGAGCGTGAGCGCTATCTGATGGTCTACGGGGCGAAGCTGAAAAAGAAGGATGGCGCCCGGGTCAAAGCCGCAGAGCTGCTGGCGGAGTGGGATCCCTACACGAACCCGATGCTGACCGAGGTCAGCGGAACGGTGAAGTTCGGCGACATCCTTGAAGGCGTCACCATGGAAGAGCGGGTCGATGAGCGCACTGGGCTGTCGACCAAAGTCATCATAGATTGCAAGGACCTGGACAAGCGGCCCCGCGTGTCGATCAAGGATCGCGAAGGCAAGACCCAGCGGCTGCCGGGAGCGGAGTCATTTGCTCGCTATGTCCTGCCGGTCGGCGCGCATATCCACGTGACCGAAGGCCAGCCGGTGTCGGCGGGTGATGTCATCGCCAAGATCCCGCGCGAAACTACCAAGACCAAGGATATCACTGGTGGTTTGCCGCGCGTCGCCGAGCTGTTCGAGGCGCGCAAACCGAAGGAATTCGCGGTCATCAGCGAGATCGACGGCACGGTGTCGTTTGGCAAGGATACCAAGGGCAAGCGTAAGGTGGTGGTCACGCCGGAGGTCGGGGAACCGCGCGAGTATCTGATCCCGAAAGGCAAGCATATCAGCGTGCACGAAGGCGATCAGGTGCGCGCTGGCGAGGCGCTCATGGACGGCTCATCGAACCCGCACGACATCCTCACCATCCTCGGTGAGAAGGCGTTGGCCAAGTACCTGGTCGACGAAGTGCAGGAAATCTACCGCCTGCAGGGTGTGAGGATCAACGACAAACACATCGAGGTCATCGTCCGCCAGATGCTGCGCCGAGTGCGCATTAAAGAGGTCGGCGACAGCGTTTTCCTCATCGGCGACCAAGTCGAGAAGTGGCGGTTTGAAGAAGAGAACCAGAAAGTGCTTGGTTCGGGGGGCGAGCCCGCGATCGCCGAGCCGTTGCTGCTGGGCATCACTAAGGCCAGCCTGTCGACCGACAGCTTCATCTCGGCAGCCTCGTTTCAAGAGACGACCAAGGTGCTGACCGAAGCCGCAATCAACGGCAAAGTGGATCACCTGATCGGTCTGAAGGAGAACGTCATCATGGGTCGTCTCATCCCGGCGGGGACCGGTGTGCCCAAGTATTCGGAGATGGAACTGGTTGTCGAGGGCGCCCAAGCGGAGGCCATGCAGGAGCCGGTCCCGGTGGTCGCGGAGGCGATCGAAGGCTGACGCTTGACACCATGGGGGAGTTTTCCTAGTTAATATTGTTTCCTCTGTAGCCGAGGACTGCGCGAAGACAAATGCTGAGGATTAACCGAGATGCCGACGATTAACCAACTGGTCAAGCAAGGCCGCGAGAAGCAGCGCCGCAAGATGGCGGCGCCTGCCTTGCAGAGGTCGCCGCAGAAGCGTGGCGTCTGCACGCGCGTCTACACGCTGACCCCCAAGAAGCCGAACTCGGCTTTGCGCAAAGTTGCGCGTGTCCGGCTGACCAATGGCATCGAGGTAACCACCTACATCCCCGGAATCGGTCATAACCTACAGGAACACTCCGTCGTGCTGATCCGTGGAGGCCGGGTGAAGGATTTGCCCGGCGTGCGGTACCACGTTATCAGGGGCACACTGGATTCGATCGGCGTGCAGGACCGCAAACAGGGACGGTCGAAGTACGGGGCGAAACGCCCCAAGTGAACAGATAGGACAAGCAGCACATGCCGCGAAAAGGTGAGGTGCGGCGCCGGGAGATCTTGCCCGACCCGAAATTCCATGACCGAATGGTCGCCAAGTTCATCAACAGCATGATGAACCGGGGCAAGAAGAGCACCGCCGAGCGCATCCTCTACGACGCGCTCGACCTGGTCGGCGAGCGTGCCAAGGAGGACGCACTCGGCGTCTTCAAACGCGCGCTCGACAACGTCAAACCGGTGGTCGAGGTGCGCTCGCGCCGGGTCGGCGGCGCCACCTACCAGGTACCGGTGGAGGTTCGCCCGGCCCGCCGCAGCTCTCTGGCCATGCGCTGGCTGGTGGTCAATGCGCGCAGTCGCGCCGAAAAGTCGATGGCGGAACGCCTGGCCGGCGAGTTGCTCGATGCCGCTAATAACCGGGGCGCCGCGATCAAGAAGAAGGAAGATACGCACCGCATGGCCGACGCCAACAAAGCTTTCGCCCACTATCGGTGGTAGAATTATAGGGATGAAATCGGTGGCGACAGGTCGCCCCTCAACACGCAACCATGGCTCGCAAAGTCCTACTCGAACGTACGCGCAACATCGGCATCATGGCCCACATCGACGCCGGGAAGACCACAACCACAGAGCGCATCCTCTACTACACCGGGATCACCTACAAGATCGGTGAAGTCCATGAAGGCACGGCCACCATGGACTGGATGGTGCAGGAGCAGGAACGCGGTATCACCATTACCTCCGCGGCTACTACGTGCGCTTGGCGCGATCACCGCATCAACATCATCGATACCCCCGGCCATGTCGACTTCACGATCGAGGTTGAACGCTCACTGCGCGTCCTAGACAGCGCGGTCGCCGTGTTTTGCTCGGTGGGCGGCGTCGAGCCGCAGTCCGAAACCGTCTGGCGCCAGGCCGACAAGTACCGTGTCCCGCGCATCGCCTTCATCAACAAGATGGACCGCGTCGGGGCGGATTTTTTCCGCAGCGTCCGTATGATTCGTGAACGCTTGGGCGCTAATGCCGTCCCCGTCCAGCTGCCGATCGGCAAGGAAGAGACGTTCCGTGGTGTGATCGATCTGGTAGCCATGAAAGCCGTACTGTGGGACGAAGAGACGCTCGGTGCGCGCTACCGGACGGAAGAGATTCCGCAGGAATACCTGGCCGCCGCCGAACAGTACCGCGAAGAGTTGCTGGAGGCCGTGGCCGACAGCGACGAGCGGCTCCTCGAGAAGTATCTTGAGGGGCAGTGGATCTCGGAGGGCGAGATCCGCCAGGCGATCCGGAAGGCGACGCTGGACATCAAGATCGTTCCTGTCTTGTGCGGCGCGGCCTTCAAAAACAAGGGCGTGCAGCCGCTGCTCGATGCGGTGGTCGACTACCTGCCGGCGCCAACCGACATCCCCCCGGTGCAAGGCATCAACCCGAATACTCACGCCATCGCAACACGAGCCGCAGACGACAAGGCACCGTTCTCGGCGCTGGCCTTCAAGATCATGACCGACCCGTTCGTCGGTACTCTTACCTTCATGCGCGTCTACTCCGGCACGATGGAGTCTGGCTCGTATGTTTACAACTCCACTAAGGGCAAGAAGGAACGGGTCGGGCGCTTGCTCAAGATGCACGCCAACAAGCGCGAGGATATCAAGGAGGTCTACGCTGGCGACATCGTCGCTGCCGTCGGGCTACGTGATTCCACCACCGGGGATACGCTGTGCGACGAAAGCCACCCCATCGTGCTCGAGGCCATCGAGTTTCCTGCCCCCGTGATCTCGATCGCCATCGAGCCGAAGACGAAAGCCGATCAGGAAAAGCTCGGGATTTCGCTGCAAAAACTGGCGAGTGAAGACCCTTCGTTCCACGTGGCCACCGACCGTGAGACCGGTCAAACCATCATCTCTGGCATGGGCGAACTGCACCTGGAGATCATCGTCGATCGGTTGCTACGCGAGTTCAAGGTCGACGCCAACGTTGGCAAACCGCAGGTGGCGTACAAGGAAACCATCCGCCGAGCCATCGAGCGTGAGGGCAAATTCGTTCGCCAGACCGGTGGCCGCGGACAATACGGGCACGTCGAACTGCGCGTCGAGCCGCTGCCCCCCGGCAAGGGCTTCGAGTTCGTCGATGCGACCAAAGGAGGCGTGATCCCGCGCGAGTATATCCCGGCGGTGGAGCGCGGCGTGCGCAACGCAATGGAAGCCGGCACCGTCGCCGGCTACCCCATGGTCGACATAAAGGCGACGCTTCTCGATGGTTCGTACCATGAAGTCGACTCGTCGGAGATCGCCTTCAAGATCGCCGCTTCGATGGCGTTCAAGGAGGCTACGAGCAAGGCGAGCCCGGTCATCCTCGAACCGATTATGGCGGTCGAGGTGGTGGTTCCGGAAGAGTTCATGGGCGACGTCATCGGCGATCTCAACAGCCGGCGCGGCAAAATCCAGGGGATGGAGGCGCGCGCCGGTGCGCAGGTCATCGCCGCTCAAGTGCCGCTCTCGGAAATGTTCGGCTATGCCACCGACCTGCGCTCGATGACGCAAGGTCGAGCAACGTTCACGATGCAATTCTCACACTACGAGCCGGTTCCACAGCCGATCTCGGAAGAGATCACCGCTAGGGCGGTGGGTGCGTAGGCGCCGCACCGGGGTCGAATTAGGAGGAGTGAAACATGGCGAAGCAGAAGTTCGAGCGCAAGAAGCCTCACGTGAATGTGGGGACGATCGGGCACATTGATCACGGCAAGACGACGCTGACGGCGGCGATCACGAAGGTGTTGGCGCAGCGCAAGCTG
>Ga0187884_10002611_pt1 | contig 14866 bp, 11 predicted proteins | sample June2016WEW_20_4_FD_132983 | JGI IMG/M metagenome (GOLD analysis project Ga0187884, IMG submission 132983) | Peatland microbial communities from SPRUCE experiment site at the Marcell Experimental Forest, Minnesota, USA - June2016WEW_20_40 | ecosystem: Environmental > Terrestrial > Soil >...
GCACGTCATGGCCAGCCTCGGCCAACGCGCGGGCCAGTACGCAAAGACCGGGCGCGTCGAATCCGTCGTCGTTGGTAACCAGAATCCGCATGCCCGCCCGCTCCTTGTCCGAATCGCTTGCGTGGCCGAGACTTGAGCCTGTCTCCGTCCCGCCGGTCCGGCGAGCTTTCTGAGGGGCCTTGACAGCTACCATATCGCCATGTTTCCTCCCTCAGGCGAGCAAATCGTGCTCGTTCACGGTGACTTTGACGCCGTGATCACCGAGGTCGGTGCGACGCTGCGTTCGTTCCGGGATGGGTCGGTGCCGGTCATCTGGGAGTTTCCTGAGGGAGAGATCTCATCCGGGTGCCGTGGTCAGGTGCTCGCCCCCTGGCCGAACAGGCTCGAGGACGGCTTGTACCGGGTCGGCGGCGTCGTCGGTCATGCCGATCTCAACGAGCCGGAGCGGTCCAACGCGATCCACGGTTTCGTACGGTGGTTGCCGTGGTCGATCGAGGAGCGTCGCCCAGACAGGGCAGCGCTCTCGTGTGTCGTCCACCCGCAGCCGGCCTATCCGTTCCGCATTCGGCTCGAACTCGAGTACAGGCTCGGCGAAGGCGGGCTCGAGGTTGCTTGCGGGGTGACGAACACCGGGAGTGGCATCGCACCTTTTGGGCTGGGCTTTCATCCGTACCTCTTCGCCGGGCCGGGTGGCATCGACGAATCCGAGATACGCCTGTCCGCTCGGCGGCGACTGATCCTCGACAAGCGAGGCCTTCCTACCGGTGACGAGTTGGTGTCGGGTTCTCAGTTCGACCTCGGGGGTCGGCCGCTGACGGGCCTCGAGCTGGACGACTGCTACACGGGCCTGGAGACAGAGGCCGACGGCCACTGGCATGCCCGCCTTCACATACCAGGTCGGCGCACCGAGATCTGGGCTGACGCCGCGTTCGCGTATGCCATGTGTTACACGGGTGACACCTTGGGCGAGCTGGAGACCCGACGGCGATCCATCGCCATCGAGCCGATGACCTGTCCGCCGAACGCGCTGCGCACCGGCACAGGGGTGATCGAGCTCGAAGAGGGGGAACGGTGGTACGCGACCTGGGGGATCGCGACCGCCCTAGATTGACCGGCGCAGCGCCTGGGTCGGGTTCGGAAGCACGGTCACCAGGGTCCCGATCGGCGTCAGCGGGAACATCGTCTCCGCGTTCGCATAGGTCATCTCGACACAGCCGAGGCTTTGCGGGAAGCCGTAACTCGCCCGGACATAGCCGTGCAAAGCGTCGCCCCCGTTGAAGTAGCTCACCCACGGGATGCCGGGGTCGGTGTAGGGCTTCCCGTCCGGTTCCTTCCCGGTCATCGTCGTGACGCGGTAGCGGGCGAAGACGGGATACGTGCCGGGGGCGGTCGGTGCCACCGCGATACCGGTGTTCACGAACGTGGTGAAGACGATCTGGCCGTCGCGCCACACCGAGGCCGTCTCTGGGAGGGTCTGACTGACGACGACGTAGTCGTAGGGCGCGGTGGACACCTGGCGGAGTGCGACCGCTTGGAGGAGCTCGGACCAGACCCTCGGTCCCACCTCACCGTCGACCGTCAGGCCGTGGGCGCTCTCGAACGCCATGACGGCTCCGGTCGTGATCACGTTGAGCTGCCCCGGCTTCCACAGCGCCACGAGCGAGGCCGGTGTGTTGCTGGAACGCCAGACGAGACTGCCCGCCAACGCCTGGACCGGGACCTCGGCCGCTACGGAGGGTTCGGAGTCGATCGCCGGAACCGGTGCGGGCGATGTCGTGGTGGTGCTTTCGCGCGCCTGGCTGGAGCCCGAGGTGAAATGAACGATGGCAGCCGGAAGGTTCGGCGACACCGCAGGCGTGGCGGGCACGAACTGGAGGGGAAGGTAGCCGAGCTCCGCCAAGAGCTGTTGGAGCCGCAGCTCGGAACCTCCCTCGATCACGAAGTTCTTCCGGAGTGTGGTCGACAGGTCCTGGCCGGAACGGCTGCGGATCCCGTCAGGCCCGCCCGGCACGCTGAGCTGCACCGTTGCGAATGGAGCGAAGTAACCGTGCGGAACGAAACGGACGGCCCCAGGAGCGGTCCTCACCCAGTTACCGGGCGGCGCCGGCGAGAGGGTCGGCAAGGGGCTGTCGGCCGCGAGCGGCTGGGAGAAGTCCACCGTCACGCTGGTGTCGAAAGCGGCGTTGGAGGTGCCCGGCGATGGCGTCACCGAGGTGATCGTCAAAGGTGGAGGCGGGACGGTGGTCGCCGGGTGAGCTCGGGGACCACTCGACGAGGGCGTGTGTGCTTGCTGCAGAGCGATCAGGGTCCCGGCTGCAACGAGGGCGACGAGGAGGACAAGGCCGGTCACGATTCCAAAGACGCGCCGCCGTAGGCTCTGCTCGGCCTTTGTTGTGAGTTTTCCCAGGCCCATGTTGGGCTCTCCAGCCTCGTTGCTCGACCTTTCCCCAACTATAGGCAGGGTGTTGAAAGGCTCCGGACGCGCCTCGGATAGGTTCCGGAGCGGTCGGCTCTCGCGCGCGGGAGGCCCGCAACGCGCCCCGGGACCGCTCCCGGCCAGCTGGCGGAGGTGGACGACCTCCGTGGCCCGCCGGGCGGGGGTACGGTTCACGGTAGGAGGTTTCATGATCGAGCCCACATCCAAGCAAGAGCGGGGGCTGCGGCCCGGGCACAAGTTGACCGTTGCCGCGGCTGCCGTCGTTGCAGTGCTCGTGGCCTACGTGGCGTTGCATGCGATCGTCGGCCTAATCGCTTTCTTCATAAAGACCATCATCGTCCTGGCCGTTATCGGTGGTGTGCTGTACCTGGTCTTCCGCCACGCGGGAAGGCGCAGGCTCTGACGCAACAGCGTCAAGAGCCGTGCCGTCAGCGGCACGCTCGCTGAGTCCTGTCTCCACCAGGCAGTTTCCGCGGTGAGGACCCTGGGGTCGGCCTGCAGGACGTTATTGGTGTCCCGTAGACTTTGGACGGAGCTGCCGTCCCTCGCGAGAGGCAGTCCGTGACCGCCCCCGGCACCTCGGGTCCCGGGGGCGGCTCGCGATATGAAGCCCGCCCGGCTCAAGGGCTCGAGGACCGCAGCTCTTCGAGGACGCGGTCCGGAGGAGGCACCATGGAGCTCGAGGGAGCAGTCTGCATAGTCACGGGGGCCTCTTCCGGCATAGGTGCGGCCACGGCGCGCTTGTTGAACAGGCGCGGGGCCCGGGTTGTGCTGGCTGCACGCCGGGCTGAGCGCCTCGAGGCACTCGCTGCCGAGCTGCCTGGCGTGCTCGCCGTGACAACCGATGTCACCGTTCCTGAGGACCTGGAACGACTCGTGGCGAGAGTCGTCGACGCCCACGGCAGGGTCGACGTGCTTGTGAACAACGCCGGACAGGGCCTTCACGTTGCCATCGAGGAGATCGACCCCGCTGACTTGCGTGCCGTTTTCGAGCTGCACGTGGTAGCGGCATTGGTGGGGATGCAAACCGTGCTGCCCGTGATGCGCTTGCAAGCCGCTGGGTCCATCGTCAACGTGAGCTCGGCCACGTCCCTCCGCCTCTTGCCAGGGCTCGGTGGTTACTCGGCGACCAAGGCAGCCCTCAACATGGTTTCCGAGGTCGCGCGGCTCGAACTGGCGGGCTCGGGCGTGACGGTCTCGGTCGTCTACCCGTCGGTCACGGCCACCGAGTTCCACGAGCGGCTGCGCGCCGGCCACATGGCCGACGGGGCCCGCAACATCCCGCGTCACCCTCCTGAGCTTGTGGGCGAGGCCATAGCCTTCGCAATCACTACTGGAGAGGCTCACGTTCTCGTCGGCGACCTACCCCGGCCGATCATCCCCCGGCAAAGCGAAGGCTGGCAGACTTTTCCCGCCCGGCAACCACCCGGCTCCTAGGCTCTGGGGACGCGCAGAGCCGCAACGCCCCGCTCGCGTACGAACCAACAAGCAGAGGCGGCATGCGTGGTCGCTTCTGACAAGACCGTCTAGCCATCGGCCCTTTCCTGGTCGCGCCAGCGCCCTTCGGGAGCGCGGCCAGCGCTAAGTGGTAGCCGACCAACTCAAGTTCCGACTGATGTCAGGAGGCCGGGTTCTCGACCATGGACTCGAAGAGGATCGCGCCGGTCACGTTGTCCCGGAGGAGGAACAGGAAGGGGTGGTCGATGACGATTGGTTGCTCGGGAGAGGGCATCGCAGTGGCGATGACGCCGATTCCGGTTGCCGCCGCCGCCGTGGTGCCCTTCGGCGTGACCTGGAGGTAGGCGTGCTGTTCGACGGTGCCAACCTCGAGGGGCACGGCCGCGTTGATCCTGGAGAAATCGGCCCCGGTCTCGAACGCCTGGGACATGCCCATCGACGCCAGCGTCTGGTTCAGCTGATTGTCCGAACGCAGTGTGAACGTTGGCATCGAGAACTGGACGCGCCCGCGGGACAGGCTGCTTACGATCCGGCCGAGCGAGTACGCGGTGAGAGACGAGACGAACTGCGGCAGGGATGACCCCGTCGGCATCACCACGAGGGCGCTCAGCTTCTTTCCTGCGTAGGGAAGCTCGACCGCCACGTAGTTACCGGTCTTCGACACGGGCACGGTCAAGGCTTTGGTCGAATCGACTGGTTCCGAGCTCATGAACGGGACGCTCTCGCTTGCTCCTGCCGCGAGGTAGAAGGGCTGCTTGGTGGTGGCGCTCTCGAAACGGGCGGCCCAGTCAGCGTGGAAGAAGACAGCATCAGCGAGCACGAGAACCGTGGTAGGGGTGAGCCCTCCTGGGCTGAAAAGCTGCTTTATCAAGCCTTTGGTGTGCTCGCTTGTCCACTGGTTGATGGCGTTCACGGCCGCTACGAGGTCGTTTTGGAAGTTGACCTGCCACACTCCGGTCTGAAACTCGCTTTCCAGCGCGCGCACGAAAGTCGGCAGCACGGCAAAGTTCTGCTGGACCCAGAGCGAGTTCGCGACGTCGAGCTCCGGTACTCGCTTCAGGTTCTCCGAGGACGTCGACGTCTCGCCGGCAAGCAGCGCAGCGAGGCTGTACCAACCTTCTGCTTGTTCGCCGGCGGACAGGCCAGCTGAATGCAGAGCCGAAGCGATGCCCTGCTCTGTGGAGCCCGCTGCGCCGAGCTCCAGCATCGCGAGCGCAGTTGCCAAGCTGGACGGTGAAACGAGCTCGTTGGTCGAGCCGTTCGAGTCGCTCGAGCCGGCCAGTTTGTTCAACAGGTCGAGGGAGAAACCGACCTCGGCGTTCTCCACTGCCTTGGCCACTCCCGGCGGGGCCGGTGACGGTGGCGGCTCGTTAGCACTGAGCTCGTAGGCGCTGCCGATGCGGTCGGAAATGAAGATCTTGCCCGGTTTGTTCTTCGACTGCTGCGGTGCTGCGCTTCCGCCTGGTATCAGCACCACGCCGAGCACCAAGGCCAGGACGGCCATCGAGGAAACCGCGGCGCCGAGCAGCCGGTGCCGTCGCATAGCCAGGCTGCGGCGCTTGGTACGGACGAGGAGCTGCTCGCTCGGAGTAGGGGTGTAGGCCCGCTCAGTCGGTTCAGGCGTGGAGCTCATGGACGTTTACCTCCTCGATGTCAACGTCAATGTTGGCGCGAAACGATACAACTGCGCTTCTCAGACGAGCCTTGACGGTTCTCGCGGACACGCCGAGTGCCAGAGCCACGTCTGGTTCGGGAAGCTCGCAGATGTACCTCAGGACGATCGTCTGTTGCTCGCGTCTTGGAAGTTGGTGAAGGCAGGCAACGAGTTCGCGATGTGGCATGACGCCTCCGGACTCGTTGCCGCCCTGGCCGGGGGCCGGTGCCGGTGGGAGGCGCCGGATGCGGCGGAGTGCGCGTTTGCAGGCGACATTCAGCACCCAGGCATCGCGCCATGGCAAGGGCGCGATGCGTGCCCAATGCGCATGCGCACGGGCGAGGGCCTCGACCGCCACCTCCTCAGCTGTCCAGGGGTCTCCGGTGAGGCTGCGAGCGGCGCGGAGCGTCCGCGGGAGGACATGGGCAAAGAAGTCGTCGAATCCCTTGACGTCCTTCGACATGACGTCAAACGGGTTGTCAGAAGTGTCGTTACGTGACTTGGCGAGCGCCCCTTTGTGAGTCTCTGGACTTGGCCCCTTGAAGAGCGCGGGCGAAGTGTTCGCCGACTTTGACCACGGGGGAATCCGTGCCGGGTCCACCACGCTGACCGGTTGAGCAGTGCCAGCCATGGGTGCCTCCTCAGCTGAAACCGAGTTCGCGCTCGACGAACGGCACAAAGCCGTACCCGGAGAGCTCCGGCTGCGCCACGTGCCCGAAACGCTGGACCTGAACTTCCTCACAGCCGCCGACGTCGGCCACGACAACCGCAAAGGGAGTGGTTTGGGCGTCTTTGCGGAAGCTGATCGTGAGGTTTTGGCCGAAGTCGACCGGGCAGAATCTCACGCCGGGAGGTACCACGTTCAGCCGGTTCACGAAATCCCGGATAGCTTCGATCTCTTTCGGGTCGGTGGTCGTTACAGGGGAGTGGCCGGGCTCGCCGGGGTTCAGACCTGCCGACAGCACCGCCGTGAGGACCTTCGCCCCTGTCGGGACGATGTCGCCGGCGGGTTTTGCTGGCAACCAAGTCACCTGGGCGTCGACGCGGATCCCGCTTCGACGGCCCGGGAGGGCCGCGATCGAGATGACCAACACCCGGGAATCCAAAAGCGCTTCGACGGGGAGCCAGCTGTACGATACGAACCATTCATCGGTGTTCCCGTAGGTGCTTGCGGTGCCGTAGCCGTTGTAGCCACCGCGGCTCGTGGACCCACTTGGCGGGTGGCTCCGTTCGTAGCGGTAAAGCGTCCACGCGTTCTGCGGAGCCACGAAGAAGCTGTGCAGGTCTACAAGGTTCGGATCGCCGATGCTCTGGGCCGCCGTGCTCAACAGGTGGGAGTCGCCACTCGGCTCTTCGGTCAGTCGAGCGGATCCGGTTGGGAGCCGGACCAGTGTGAGCAGGAAGGCCGCGTCTCGCAGCGCGAGGTCGCGTCGGGACGGCGAGGCGAGACGAGCAAGCGTCACCCGGAGCGCCCGCGGCGACGTCGACACGGGCCTGGCCTGCGTCCCCACCCGGCTGCTCGCCGCGAGCGTGCCCGTCAGGACAAGGCTCGCGGCGAGAACGGCACACAAGGCTCGCGGCGAGCGCACCCCAGCGGAGTCCGAGACCCGGAACGTGCGACCGCTCCCCGCCGTTGGCAGTCGGGACGGAGCAGGTCCCGCTCCGTCGGGGGCGATCTTCGCGAGTCCGTCGGTCACGACAGCAAGAAGCTTCCCGCCAATCGTTTCGCGTATTCTCATCGAAGGAATCGCGATTGCGAAAGATCACGGGAGCATCCGTCCCGGCTTGCCAGTTGGCGGCGGTCCTGGTTTGATGTCGTGCCACCTTGTCCTCCTGCGACATCTAGGCGGCTGCCTCGCCCTTTCACATCGTGATGAAACGACTGTTTTCAGCGACCGTTCCTTTCGCTCTCGTGAGTACGCCTGAGTGAACAAGAGTGATGGGGAGTGATTGCGCCGTCTCGTATCGAGCTCTGACCGTGGATCGCGACAGCCTGGAGGACACCATAGGCGTCTCAAGCGTGGTTCGAGAGAAGCTCGCTGGCCGCGGAGGCGAGCGTCGATTCGAGCCGGCCGAGCAGGTCATCAGCAGTCTGCGAGTCGATCACGAGGGGAGGGGCGATCAGGAGCCAGTCTCCGAAGCGCCCGCTGTTCTGTCGGCGCGAGTAGAGGAGGAGCCCATGTTCGAGGCCGTGACGAAGAACAACGGCGCCTGGATCCACCTCGGCGGGAAACCGCGCAAGGTCATCCTTGTCGGCGACGAGCTCGATCGCGAGCAGCAGTCCCCGGCCGCGGACATCGCCTATTAGGGGCGAACTCTGCGCCAGCGTTTCGAGTCCGGCTCTTAGCCTCGCGCCGGCTCGCTCAGCGTTGCCCATCAGATCACGCTCGACGATCTCGTCGAGCACGGCCGCGCCGGCAGCACAGGCGATCGGGTTGGCGTCGTAGGAGTGGGAGACGACGAATCCGGTGGTGGCCGCAACCTCTTCGACAAGATGAGCCGGCATGAGCGCGGCGCCGAGTGGCGCGTAACCGGCCGCCAGACCCTTCGCGAGCACCGCGACGTCGGGTAGCGCATCGGGGGCAAGCTGGGCCGCCAGAAACCGGCCCGTCCGGAAGGCGCAAACGCTCTCGTCGAACACGAGCCGGATGCCGTATCGATCGCAGATGGAGCGGGCACCGCTGGCGAACGACGGGTGGGGCACGTTCACGCCGGAGGCCTGGCCGCCAATCGGTTCCATGACGAACGCCAGGACGCGCTCGGGTCCCATCCGCTCGATTGTCTCTTCGAGCGCTGCCAGGCTCGCGGTGGCGGACGACTCCGGGCTCGAAGCTCTGAACGTGAGCGGCGCCGGGATCTTCTCCGAGTACACAGTCATAGAGCCCCACAATGACGGCGCTCCGAAGTCGCCGTTGAGGCCGAGCGTCTGGAGCGTCGCGCCGTGGTAGCCGGGCATCAGTGAGATCACCACTTGGCGCCGCTCGTGTCCCGCCGCGACGGCATGGGCTCGCAAGAACTTGAGGGCCATTTCGACGGCCTCGGAGCCGCCGGACGTGAGGTGAACCCGCTCGAAGCCGGCGCCGGCGAGAGCAGACACCCGTTCGGTGAGCGCTGCGTTGGCGGGGTGCCTTGTCGTCCGAGAATACGTGTAGGACAGTTTCCGACCCTGTTGCACCATGGCCTGGAGCACGCGTTCGTTTCCTTGCCCAAGGGCCGCGAGGAAAGGGCCCGAACAGACATCGAGAAGGCGCCTACCGCGATCATCGATCAGGTAGACGCCGTCTCCGGCGACGATCGTCGGCAACGTGCGCGCGCTCGCACGGTCGAAGAACACATCCTGGGTCCCGCCTGCCTCCGGATACCGCCAGTCATTCATCGGCCGACCCCTTGACTGTTGGCATCGACGCCTGGATGCGTCGGTCACAAGCAAGCTAGCGCTACGTCGTCACGGTGCAACGGCCCCTTTTTGGCGGATCGGCCAAGCCGCCGCATGATTGCAAGTCGCGTACGACACGCTTCGGCTTCAGTACGCGAATCAGGCCCGCCATGGCTTCTTGGGGCATGAAAGCAATGAGGCCGAGCCTTTCTTGTGTGGTGGTCTCCGTGATCACTCTCGCCGCGTGCACCGTCTCACAGTTCGCTGTCCGCCCAGGGCCGCTATCGGCGTTTTACCTTTCGGCTGTGGCGACGGCATGGGTTCCGGTTGCCTACGGCGAGGCCCAGGTATCGGTGCCCAGCTCATTCTCGGTTGTGTACCCGGGCGAGAACCGCGTGTGTGCATTTTTGTCTCCGCCCGGGGTGCTCTATGTCGCGACGCCTACGACCCAGGAGAGCTCCGGTTGTCAGACCGCCGCACAAGCCACGCTGGTGAGCGTCATCCCGACGCGACAAGTTCCACCGAAATACTCAAACGAGAAGCCCATCCTCGTCAACGGTGTGACGGTCTACCTAGGTCCGAGCGATCAGCTGGTATCGAGCTACACCTACTATGCGCCCTCCATCGGCGTCGAGGTCACCGCTGATGGTTCCCTGGCGAAGCGAGTGATCAACACCTTGTCGCGGTCGCCTCGTGCCAGGGCACTCGCGCCCGGCATCGCGCCTGCGGTCCCGGCATCATGGCAGTCGGCGTCGTTCGCGGGACTCCGCCTGTCCTTTCCGGTTGGTTGGCCCGTCGAGCGCACAGATACGTGGAACCTTTGCGGGCCGGTTCAGATCGCGATCGGGCAAGGTGTGACCTTCGACACAGACAAGAAGTTCTTGGCTCTGCCTTGCCCGGCCCCGGTCGCATTCCCCGTCACGCCGTCAAACGGGGTGCGGGTTGACAGCGGAGCACAAAGTCCAACCGGGTCCTTTTCGCCGGGAGGCGCCTGTCTACAGCTTGGCGGCCTTACCGTGTGTCCGAGCAGCACACCGGACTACAGCGTCCTGCTGCTCAGCGTGACGGTACCGGGGCGCGACGAGCCGGTTCTAGTGTCAATCGGGTTAGCCGGCAACGGCATGGTGGCCAGGACGATCCTGTACTCACTACAGGCGGTGTGACGTCGAGGCCGACCGTCGCCTCGCAGTCTTGGTGAGCGTGGTGCCCACTGCCGTTGCATCGAAGGCGTGGCAGCCATCAAGAGCCCAAGGATCGCCGGGCGTTCCCACGCGGCTTCAGGGTGGCGAGCACCTGGACCTGAGTATGGACGCGTTCGTTCGGACGGCAGCCCGGCAGGAAAAGGGACCTCGTCTGAGAGGCAGACACCTCCGCGTCAGGTCGCCGGGAACCCGCTCTTGCTCAACGCGGAAGGGACGACTCTCGAAGCTGCGCAGTACCGAGAGCGTGACGAAGCTCCCCTGAGGTAGAAGGTGCCCAAGTGCGCCGTGTCCGGGTAGGCGGGGAAGTACGGCTCGCTCCTTGAGCGTCTCAGGCTGAGGATGCCCCAACAAGTCCTAAGTCCCGGCTCGTAAGCCGTCAGGAGCAGAACAGCACGACCGGGCGCGTAGATGCTGACGATGTTGCTGTCGGTCGAGCCCTTGTGCCCGGAGACGTACTTGAGCCCGGTACCAAGCTCTGAGATCGAGAACACACCTGGCGAAAGCAACGGACCGCCGCCGATCCCCGTGAAGCTGTCTTGGTTCGACGCGTAGAAGACCCCGCCGCCGGTCAGCGCTGTCTGCAGGTTCGACTGCGCAGCGTTCTCCGTCAAGGCCAGCGGCTCGCCGGAGGTACCACACCCGATGCAGAGCACGACCACAAGCCCGAGGGCAAGGGCAAGGGCGACGTGGACTTTCGGGGGTCTCCGCCCGGATAGCCGCACACCAGGAGGCTACTGCTGGTCCGAGCCCAACCCTGCTCGCTCACGACGGGCTGGTATCGGCGGACCGTATGTCAGGACATCTGCCTACAACGGCACAGCCTGCTCGGTCGGCTCGACCAGGTCTGATTCCAGCGAGCCTGCGAAGGTCCTATGGCCCTACCCGTCACCACGGTGGCTGGGGCAAGATGGCGTAATGGCCGATAGCAAGCGTCGTGTAGTCATCGCGGGAGCCGGAGGGCGCGACTTCCACAATTTCAACACCGTGTTCCGGCACGATGACTCGACCGAGGTGGTGGCTTTCACCGCCGCCCAGATCCCGGGTATCGAGGATCGCTCCTACCCGGCCTCGATCGCCGGGCCGTTGTACCCGGAGGGCATCCCCATCGTGGCGGAGGAGGAGCTCCACGACCTGATCGCGCGGGAGAACATCGACGAAGTCGTCCTGGCCTACTCGGACCTCTCTCACGTCGAGGTGATGCACAAGGCATCGGCCATTCTGGCCGCCGGCGCAGACTTCCGCCTCTTGGGACCGCGCGCGACGATGCTGCGAAGCGTCAAGCCCGTCGTGGCGATCTGCGCCGTGAGGACTGGGTGCGGCAAGAGCCAGACCACGCGCCGGGTGGGCCGGATCCTGCTCGAGGCAGGGCTGCGGGTTGCCCTCGTGCGCCATCCGATGCCCTATGGCGACCTCGAGGCGATGCGGGTGCAGCGCTTCGCGTCGGTGGCCGAGATCGACGCCTCCCATCCCAGTTTGGAGGAACGGGAGGAGTACGAGGAGCCCGTCCGCATGGGCATGGTGATGTACGCCGGAGTCGACTACGAGCAGATCCTTCGCCGGGCCGAGGCGGAGTGCGACGTCGTGATCTGGGACGGCGGCAACAACGACTTCCCGTTCTTCGTCCCCGACCTGCAGATCACTGTCGTGGATCCGTTGCGTCCAGGCCACGAGCTCGCCTATTACCCGGGCGAGACGTGCCTGCTCAGGGCCGATGTCGTTGTCGTCAACAAGATCGATTCTGCCGCCCCGCCCGACCTCGCCCAGGTGCTGGCCAACGTGCGGGCCGCCAACTCTCGCGCCCGTATCGTCGAGGCGGCCTCGCCGGTCACCTTGGGGGAGGGCCCGCCCCTTTCGGGCAAACGGGTCCTCGTCATCGAGGACGGGCCCACCATCACCCATGGCGGCATGCCCTTCGGCGCCGGCACCGTCGCCGCCCAGCACGAGGGCGCCGCGGAGGTGGTCGACCCGCGTCCTTACGCGGTCGGCTCGATCGCCGACACCTACGCCCGCTACCCGGGCATCGGAGCCGTGCTGCCGGCCATGGGTTACGGGGACGAGCAACTGGCCGAGCTCGGCGCCACGGTTCGCCGGGCGGACTGCGACGTCGTGGTCATCGGCACGCCGATGGATCTGGCGCGCCTCGTGGACCTCGGTCACCCCTCGAGGCGGGTCACCTACCAGCTGAGTGAGATCGGCTCGCCGACGCTCAAGGACATTCTCGAGCCGTTCGTGCAAGGCTGGGCACCGGCCTAGCGCGGCTTTGTGGCGCGCCTGGCGCAAGCCTCGTATTCGGCTCTGACGGCCAAGCAGCGCCGCGCGGCCGGACGGGCTCGATCACCACTTCTGCGGGAATCAGCCGAAAGCCGTGAAAGCCGGCGTATGTCCGACGCGGTGGTGCACCACTTCACACGTCGGGTACGCCTGGTGGTACCTGTCCCGAGTCGTCGACTCAGGCTAGGCGGCTCGTGCGGCGTCTAATCCAACAGCCCATTCTGCCGATACAATGGGAATGGCAGAACTGCCTTCGAACCCGAGAGAGCCTAGGAGCGAGTTGCTTCCCGCTCTCATCCCCACGAGAGTGCTCCGACCAGGTCGGAGAGCGATGAAACGCGCGATGCGGTCATGACTGGTGAGAGGGGCCTTGGCAACGGTCGCTTGGATTCCCGCATGACCTCGCAGGAGGCTTCCCTCAGGGCGCCGGCGGAGCGCGAGCGGTGGCTTGCCGCGCTGCTTGCCCACTCGAACGACCTGATAGCTGTGGTCGACGACCAAGCCAGGGTGATCTACGCGAATGAAGCCGCTGAACGGGTGCTCGGGTACGTCCCCGACGAGCATCTCGGCCGCAGCTTGTTCGAGCTGGTCCACCCTGATGACCTCGAGGAGATCGTGGCGAGGTTCCTCGCGGCAACTCACCGAACGGGCGCTGCCAAGCCTGCCGTGTTCCGGTTCAAGACGGCAGCCGGCGACTGGAGGGTTGTCGAGGCGACGGCGACCAACCGCTTGAACGACCCTGCGATCAAAGGGATCGTGGTGAACGCCCACGATGTCACCGAACAGGCGAATCTCTCCCGCGCGCTTCGCACTTTGGGCCAAGGCAATCAGGTCCTTGTGCGTGCCACCGAGGAGGCTTCCCTGCTTGCCGATACGTGTCGGACCATCGTCGCTTCGGGCGGGTACCTGATGGCATGGGTCGGCTACGTCGAACACGATGAGGCACGCACGGTGCGGCCGGTTGCGTCTGCGGGACGCACCGAGTACTTGAACGGTGTCCACGTCGGGTGGGGCGACGACGAGGCCGGGCGAGGCCCGACCGGCACCGCCATCCGAACCCGCACTGTTCAGGTGCTGAAGGACATGCATCGGTCGCGGAGGTTCGCTCCGTGGCGGGCCGCAGCCGACGCTTGCGGTTTCCGCACATCGTGCGCGTTGCCGCTGGTCGTCGATGACGGCGCGATCGGGGCGCTCATGATTTACGCCGGAGATCTGGGCGCTTTTGGCCCAGACGAGGTCGACGTGTTGCTCGACCTGGCTGATGACTTGGCGTACGGCATCGCGCGACTGCGGGATGCCAAACGACTGGCTCACAACGAAAGACTGCTGAGAGAGGCGGAACGCATCGCTCACGTCGGGCACTGGGAGTGGGACCTCGCGACGGGGCGAGTCGATTTCATGGCGGACGAGATGTTCGCGATCTACGGGATCACTCCCGCTGAGTGGGATGGCACCCAGGAGTCCTTTTTCGCGCCTGTGTCCGAAAAGGACCGCCAGGCCGTGAAGCAGGCCATCGACAGCTCCTTGACCAGCGGCACCACCGAGGTGGAGCACCGCATCGTCCGACCCGACGGGGACGTCCGTTTCGTCCGCACGAGCACGGAGGCAGTCGGCGGTGGAAATGGGAGCTCCGTGCGCATAGTCGGCACCTGCCAGGACATAACCGGTCAAAAGGCGGCGGAACAGGAGATGGAGCACTCCCGCCACTTCCTGTCCGCCATTACCGACAACATGGCCGAGGGGATGATCGCAACCGACAACGAGGGCAAGGTGACCTTTGTCAACGCTGCTGCGGAACGGCTCCTCGGATGGAAGGCCGCCGATCTCCTTGGCAAGTCTGCCCACGACAGCTACCACTTCCAGTGGCCCGACGGAACCCCTTACCTGGAGGAGGACTGCCCGTTCCGCGAGGTTTGGGAGCGTGGCGAAAGGCTCCTCGTCGACCACGACACGTTCATCCGCCGCGACGGGACGATGTTCCCCGTGGCCTACAGCGCCTCCCCTCTGCTGACCGACCAGATCAGCGGCTCGGTGGTCGTCTTCGACGACATAACCGAGCGAGCAGCCGAGCGGCTCCGGGTCGAGCGTGAGCTTGAGAAGCTCACCTGGGTGGGACGCATCCGCGATGCGCTGGACCAGGAGCGATTCGTCCTCTACGCGCAGCCGATAGTCGATTTCGAGACGAACGCGGTCGTCCAGAATGAGTTGCTCATCAGGATGGTGAGCCCCACAGGTGAGATCGTGCTTCCCGATCGTTTCCTCCCGACTGCTGAGGAGTTCGGATTGATCTCCGAGATCGACCGGTGGGTTGTGAACGAGACGATCCGCCTGGCTGCTCAGGGTCACCCCGTGGAGTTCAACCTCTCGGCCAAGTCGGTGGTGGACCCGAACATGCTCACGGTCGTGCGCAACGCCTTCGAGGTCCACGGTGCGTCACCCGAGTCAGTCGTGTGCGAGATCACCGAGAC
>Ga0187884_10002633_pt1 | contig 14793 bp, 14 predicted proteins | sample June2016WEW_20_4_FD_132983 | JGI IMG/M metagenome (GOLD analysis project Ga0187884, IMG submission 132983) | Peatland microbial communities from SPRUCE experiment site at the Marcell Experimental Forest, Minnesota, USA - June2016WEW_20_40 | ecosystem: Environmental > Terrestrial > Soil >...
GCGACGGAATCGTGGTTGTTGGCAAAGAGTCAACTCCGCAATGAAGAACTGAACGCTGCACAATGCTTCAGTAAGAACGTATAGTCGGCTACGCATCAATTGGCCCACCGCTTGGGCTGGATTCCGGCGTGGAAGGGCGTTTCACAGGCACAATCTCGCACAGGTGGTCAGAAGATCTGTTCTCCCTTGTAGTTGTGGATGCCAGTCGATTCCGGACCTGGGTAGGTACAGAATGGGGTCGCATTGGAGGTAGAGGTAAGAGGTGGGGAACCAAAAGCCGCGGGCGACCTTACGGCGGGAATTTCATGCGGCACTGGAGATCCTGGAGGCGCAGAGAGGCGAGCACGGGCTACATCAAGCCCTTCACTGCGGCCCGGACCTCGGCGATTTGCGATCAGTCGATGTAAACTCTCTCACTCGCGGTGGTACAATATCTCGGTCACCTCAATCGCGGTGATCCTTTCTTTCGGCGTGGAGACAATCCAATGTCGACCCCGCGCGCGCCCTGGTGGATGTACATCGTCGCAGCCTCCTACATTGCCTCTGTTGCGCTCTACTTCTACCAAGTTTTTGGGGGGCCTCACATCATGCCCGGGTTTGAGGGCCGCTTCACCAGCGGAGGTATGGCGGTCCTTTCCGTCCACCCCAACTCGCCAGAGGCGCGCGCCGGGCTCAAGGAGGGCGACCGTGTGCTGGCCGTGGACGGACAAGTTGTTCGCAATGTCCGTGATTGGGAGGCTATCCGCGCGAACACCGAAGTCGGCCACCCGCAGCAGTGGCAAATTAGCCGTGCGAGCGAGCGGTTAGAACTGACACTGACGCTTCCGCGCGCCAGCTGGAGCGAACAGTTGCCGGGCTATGCCCTGCCCGTCTACGCCTTCATCCTGACCTCGCTGGTCCTCGGCTTGCTCATCGCCTTCCGCCAGCCCTATGACCCGCTTGCCAGAATGGGCGCTTGGCTCCTCGCCACGGCCGCAGTGGCTTTTGGATTTCCCGACGGCTGGGCTGCCACCTGGCGACACCTGCCCGGGTGGCTGGGCCTGCTCCTGTGGATTCCCGAAATCAGTAGATTCGTCCCGGACGCGATCCTTTTCACTTTCTTTACTATTTTTCCGCGAAGGATATTCAGCGCCCGCTGGCCTTGGCTCTTGATCTGGACGCCAGCCCTGGCATTGCTGCCCTGGCGAGTCCTGGGTGCCTACCGGGTCATTTACGAGCCCGGTCGGGGCCCGGACGTACCTGCATGGGTTTTCTCGGCGATCTCTTTGAGAAGCGCCGTCTACGTCATGGGCAGCTTGGTGGTCTTGATTCTGAGTTATCGACGGCTGGAGGACGCGAACCAACGGCGTCGCGTGCGCGTGGTGCTGGCAGGCGTGGTAGTAAGTACGCTGGGAGTCGTCGGCTGGGTCGTCGCCGGCTCCGCGCGGGCGGTAGCTTTCTGGCTTCTCGCGTTGCAGGCGTTGCTCTATCTATTGTGGCTGGCGTTTCCTTTGTCATTCGCCTACGCCATTCTGCGCCACCGGCTGTTCGACGTTGGCGTGTTGATCCGGCAGGGGTTGCAGTACGCGGTGGCGCGCGGGGCGTTGTTATCGGTCGCGCCCTTACTTGGGGCTGTTCTGCTGGCGGACGCGTTTCTGCATGGAGACCAACCGCTGATCAGCATCCTGGCCATGCGCGGCTGGGTTTACGTCACGGCAGGAGCCCTTGCGCTCGTAGCCCACACCCGGCGCGAGCGGTGGCTCGGGGCGCTCGACCGTCGATTCTTCCGCGAGCGGTATGACGCGCAACGGCTGCTCCGGGGAGTTGTGGAAGACATTCGTCAGGCGGGTAGCCTCGAGCGGGTCGCGCCACGGGTGGTGGCGCGTATTGAGGCGGCTTTGCACCCCGAATTCGTCGCCCTGCTTGTGCATGAGCGGAGCGAGACGAGCTATCGAAGCTTGGCAGCCGCGCCCGCAGGGCACGCTCCACCACCGCTCTCGGCGGCAAGCAAGCTGGCCGCCCTGCTGCGGGTCCTGGACAGTCCTTTGGAGATGCCGCCCACCGAATCCGGCTGGCTTCAGCAACAGCTTCCACCAAAAGACGTCGATTTCCTCCGGCAGGCGCGGATCGATTTGCTGGTTCCCATCTCAACAGCTTCCGACCATACGGAGGCGCTGCTAGTGCTGGGAGCCAAGAGGTCGGAGGAGCCCTATGCGGAAGAAGACCGAAACTTGCTTATCGCCATCGCCTCAGGCTTGGCGATCCTCCTCGAACGCCCCGCGCCAGCACCGGCGTTGATACCGGTGAGCGAAGCATTTGAGGAGTGCCCACAGTGTGGCGCTTGCTACGATTCGGGCGCGGGGCCTTGCCCGCAGGAAGGCGCGAACCCTGTCCCAATGCGATTGCCGCGTGCCCTGGCGGGACGTTATCGTGTGGAGCGGCGCCGTGGACGTGGCGGTATGGGCACAGTCTATGAGGCGACCGACACGGCGCTCGACCGGCGGGTGGCCGTGAAAGTAATCCATGACAGTCTGGTCGGAAGCGTGGAGGCAGCAGAACGGTTCCGGCAGGAGGCGCGCGCGACGGCAAGCTTTGCTCACCCCAACGTGGTCACGGTCTACGATTTCGGATCGATCGCAGAGACGCGTGCCTTCTTGGTGATGGAACTTCTGCAAGGAGCAACGTTGCGCGAAGAGCTTCGCACGCAGAAGCAGTCAGCCCCGCCGCGCGTTGTCGAGATCATGCGGGGCGTCTGTGCGGCGGTGCACGCCGCGCACCGGCGGCAATTGGTCCACCGCGATCTCAAACCGGAGAACATCTTCCTGTCGCGTGGTGAAGCCGGGGAGGTGCCCAAGGTGTTGGACTTCGGTGTTGCGAAGTTTCTGCCGGCAGCCACCCAGGTGACCGCTGACACCCAAAGTGGCGTCTTGGTCGGAACCATGGCCTACATGGCACCCGAGCAGTTGCGCGGTCAGCCAGTTAATGCATCTTGGGATCTGTGGGCGCTGGCCGTGGTAACGTACGAGATGTTGACCGGCGTACGCCCGTTTGCTGGGTCCACAGGAGCGAACTACAGCGCCATGCTTATGGGACGTTTCACGCCACTGGCCACGTATCTGCCAGGATCGCCGACTCACTGGCAGCAGTTTTTCGACAGGGCACTCGACGTTGACCCAGTGCGGCGTCCCAACTCCGCCCAAATCTTCTTTTCTGAATTGGAACGGGCGTTGGCGTAGCCAAACAGGCCGTCGGGATCCTCGGCCTTGGCAAGGCAGTGCAGTTCTTCGAGGAAAGGCTCGACCCGGCGCTCCGTGCCCCTACAGCCAGTCGCTGGCGAAGCGTCTGACCTTCCAGACACTGCATGGCGATGAAAGGCTGGCCCTCGTGTTCCTCAATTGCGTGAATGGTGCAGATGTTGGGATGGTTGAGCGCAGACGCAGCCCGCGCCTCGCGGCGGAAACGTCCCTGGAACTTGCGGTCCTGGGCCAGTTCTTCGGGCAGGAACTTGAGCGCCACGCTGCGGCCGAGTTGGGTGTCTTCGGCCTTGTACACGACGCCCATGCCGCCGCCCCCCAGCTTCTCTAGGATGCGATAGTGGGAAACGGTCTTGCCAACCATGGCGTGGGTCCCGCCTCTGGTGGTCATCTTAGGCCGCGCTTGCAGCTAACTCAATGCAATAGGGCTATCGCAGTAGGACTGTCCGGGACAATTCAAGCGGCGGAACAGTTCCCAGGAGGGCTGTCTGCAGCAACACCTCTCCGTGGCGGATCAACCGCGAAGTGATCCCGGCTGCAGACCAAGATTTCCCGAAAAGCTCTGGTGCGCAATGCGGGTACTGGGCACACAATGGATTGGGAACGATAAGTCGCCTTCCCGTCTTAAACGCCACTTGGGCTCAAAACGCCCTAGCGTCGAAGTGCGACGTTTGACTCCCCCGAAGTCCGCTTCGGGGACCCGAACTCCGTATCTGGATTGCTATGCGGAGTGGACTTAGATGAGGAGTACCGACTGCACATTACTGGTTCGATTCGGGGGTGTGGTGGGTGCAACGCATCTTGCACAGGTGATCCTAAGCGGACCCTCCTGCGCCGTTAAATTGCATTGCGTCACGCGCAGACTCCTTTGTATTTCTGAAGCACCCGGACCATCGCTGAATCGAAGCCTTGCAGCACGAACTCATTGCGTCTGAAGTCTCGATTGCCAGCGGTACGCCAGTCGTAGATCGCCTGATATACCGAGTAGTAAACCACTTTATCGTTCGGGTCAAACCGGCGCTCCAGCAAGTCCGGCCAGGAGATGTCACCGGCGCTTGTATAAGCGACAGCTATTTCAAACGTTTCAACCGACATCATTGTTAGTGGGCGGACTCGCTGCCGTAGCCGCGGATCAAGGAGTTTTTGGAATTCATCGTCGGCGCAGGCATTCACTAAAAAGCTCTCAAGACAAGGCTCGTAACCCACTACAACCGGAAAAATGCGCTTAGGGGGAGCAGCCGTAGTCAAAGCCCCTTCTGCCACCGCAGCGCTGGCCGCGGCGAGTTGACGCAACGCCTTAGGATCTCCCTTCTGATTCTCGATGAACTTTAGCGCGAACTCCTTCTTGAATGCTTCTGTGTCGCGGGACAACTTAGCCTCATTCTTGAGGAGCGAACCCTTGAACTCGAAGATAACTACATCGCCGCCTAAATCTAAGAGCGCGTCAATTTGGCCGCCCGTGTATTCGAGGTCGAGCTTGAGTGGTGACAAAAAGGAGAGCGGGTAATGAAACGTCAGCATTTCGCCGAGATACAGCTCGAATAATCGCCCCCACAGTTCTAAGAAGGTGTCCCCATCCTCTTTCTTTGCCGCCAGGCTGTCCAGAATTCGCCAGTAAAGACCGTAGATGAGCAGCTCAACCAGGAATACTGCGTCGAGACAGACGATGTGAGTTGTGTCGAGCCTACAAAGCGGGAATCTTCGGAGGGCGAGTACGTCCGTTAAGAATGCACCCGACGACAAGCGGGCAGTAAGATCCGATGGCCCAGCTAATGGCTCACGGACGACCTGTACTTTCAGTTCGGCTACTGTGCGAGCACGCGCGGCAACGAACGAGTCGAACAGAAGCTTCGGGAAATTCACCTGACTGAGGAATCCTGACGTATCAATGACTAGGCTCACCTCGCCCTTGAGCAGTTTCGAAACCTCAAGATTATTGAGCCATGCATAGATCCCGAAGACACAACCGATATAGTCCTCGATGAGTAGCCCATCAAAAGTTATGCTTGCGAAGTCGATAGGCAGCTTCCCGCGAAGCGTTTTAACGACCGGGTCGCCCCCATCAAAGAGTATCTGAAACATCCGATACGCCGAGCTTAGGCCGTAAGCGAGATCCGGTGGATTTGTCACTTCCCACGTCGGCAGCATTTCGACCAATAAGCTCAGGCGATCCGCGTCCTTGAGCCTGTTAACATCAGAACGGATTCCCAGAGCGTAGTCGTTTGCCATCAGCGTAAGATCGCCAAGTATTTGCTGCGGCTCCTTTTTCTCAGGGCCCTCCGACGCGACAGCTAACGCGAGTCGCAAGAGCCAAAGTATCCCGATCCGGGTGAACAGGTTGTACGCATCCGGGTGGTGCGAGTTCTTCTTAAGGAACCGTTTAAGATCGTCCAAACGTTCTGCAGTGAGGAGATCTTTGCAGAAAGTCGCGTGTATTGGGTCATCGAAGGAGCGCCGGGAAACAAGGAGGCTAATCATCGAAATCGCCACAAGCGATCCGCGCATGGGCAGCCGCTGCAGGACGTCCCAGAATTCCTGCGGGTTCGGTGGATCACCTGTGAGGTCGGACCAGCGAGGCGCAACGATGAACTTGGTGCCAACCTTCTGGTTAGTAACACGAACGAACGGAGGGACGTAGAGCGACGGGACCGGCCCGATGAGATCGCGGAATATCTTCTCAAGCTTGTTTTCGTTAGGCTTTGTTCCCATTCTGGCCTCCAAAGGTACTCACGGAGGAACGTTGGATGCTATTCCCGAAATCGTCCGCCTATTGAAGCAAAAGCCAACCCGCTTCCGTTGAATTTAACACATTAGGCAAGATCCTACTAAACTCACGTGCCGTTAACCTCCTCGGCGCGCCCCACCGGCAGTGTCGGTGAACGCTTGCCGTACGCCGGAAAGTGAATCCTCGATTCGGGCCCCAGAAGTCCCCTTCTGGGAAGTTTCCGTTGCTTGGGCCGGTTTGGAGGTCGGCTTCCCGAGTGGCACGGCTGGCACGCTGCCCGGCGTGGCCTGGGGAGCAATCTGTACCGCTTGGGAGTGCCGGATATGGTGATTCAGCGAATCCTGCGGCACGCGAACGTCAGCACCACGGCTACCTACTACATCAAGACGGCGGCTGACGACGTTCGGAACGCAATGGCAATGCTCGAAGATCGAATCGCGGAGTCGGGAGAAGTTCAATCGGGCACTATCGAGACGCCAAGAGATCATCCGTCCAGAGTACGTTCCGCGATCCAATAGCAGTAAATGTTTCTGGGACTTTACAGACGCCAGATGTAGAACGTATCAGGGTCTGTCGCGGATTCAGTGCTCGACTTGCCATCCTTCTTGTCGCGGTGTTTTTCGTAGCCCAACCCGAGCAATAGCATCTCCAGACTGGTGAAAGGGTCGCTGATCATCTCACTCACCAGATACGCAAGCCGACCCAATAGAACGTTCTGGGTCCATTCCAGCGTCTCTCGCCTCGAAGAGAGAAGGTCCTCGTGTAACTTCTTGTCGTCGATGTAGTCCATCATTCCCGTTTCAGCGGGGTCAAACGTGTAGACGCTGCGTGATGCGATTCGGTAGCAGTTCTGATACATGTCCAGCAAGCCGACAGCTTCCGCTCGCTGCTGGACTGAAAGCCCGGAATAGCCATTGCGCCTAATGGCATGCAATGCATCTTTCGAGTAGCGTTCGACTATTTCGGCCGCGGATTTCTCCCACGCCTCGCGGTTTCCCATGTGTGCGAGGTCTGTCCCTTCAAAGAAGTTCACTTCCCTCAGGGACTTCAGCTTTTCGAGCATCCTGGCGTCGGCCACGCGCCGCGTCATCTCGGTCGCGTCGCTCTTCATGAAAAAATCAGGTTGATGTGCGCCTCAAGAAGAACCCGAAGAAGAATCCACGATTCTTCGATGAGCCTCTCCGATTTCAGCATCTGGATTCCACGGAAGGTGTTCACCGCCTTCTTGAAGAGCGCGATGAGAATCCGGCCCTGCGGTGTCTTCGCGATCTCATGTTTCCGAGCTTCTATCGCTAAGCGGTTCGACACATTCAACAGGCGTACGTTGAGCTTTCGGATGCCTCCCGTAACGCGCTTCTTGATTTCTGCCGGCGAGCGCATTCGGTAGTTTGAGCTTCGGTGTGACGGAGGGATGAGGATGTGCGCAGTCTCGCCCTCACATTTCGGGCACGGCGGATTGGGGGCGCTGTTGTGCACGAACGCCTCCCACGTGTAGCCGCACGATTTGCAGCGATGGTCGAAAATCGGCACGGGAACTGCAGTTCTCTAAAGAAGAACCGAGTTTAGCATGACGCGGAGATCGCATGTAGGACACCATTAGGACAGCAGACGATCACCTGTCCGTCGAATCTTACGGAGTCCTATGGCGCGTAAGTCACTCGTGGTATAGGAAATGGCGGAGAGGCAGGGGTTCGAACCCTGGGTACAGCTTTTGACCGTACAACGGTTTAGCAAACCGCCGCCTTAAGCCACTCGGCCACCTCTCCGTCGTTTTGCTTTCAAGAGCTTACCATAGTTTCTCCCTCTTGACCACCGTTTACGCGTACAGTTACGCGCACAATTCCAGGTGGAACGGCGGGGTTGCTGTCCCCGCCGTCCACGAACCTTGATGCCAACTGCGCAGCCTCTCGCGCTGCTTCCACATTCGCGTGAATATACCAGTTGGCTGTCGTACGAAAGTCGGCATGGCCGAGTCGAGACTGTATCGTTTTGACGTCCACATTTTCGTAAAACAGCATGGTTCCCGCCCAGTGCCGAAGCCCGTGCCACGTAAGGTGCAGCCCCAACTTCTTGGCTGCTTTCTTGAGCCCACAACGAAGCGCGTTCTGCTCCGTCATAGGCCGGCCGGGCTGCTTGGGATCCGGAAATACCCAGTCGTCCTCTGTGACATTCGGCACCCGTGCCTTGAACTGTCTCAGGCGATCGATTGCCTCCTCAGCTAGGTAGACGGGCCTGTGGCTCCGATGGCCCTTGGCCTTGTGTTCCTCCCCCATATAGACCGCGGAGAGAAACCACACGCACCGATGCTCAAATCTGATGGCGCCCCACTTCAAGCCTAGTGCCTCACCTATCCGGCAGCCGGTCGTGCAAACGAACCAAGCCAGCGTCTGGTAAGGGACATCGAGAGTATTCAGTACTTGGCGTATGGTCTCTCGACTGGGCACTTCCTCGGGCCGTTTGGGCACGTACTCGGGGAGATCAATGTCCGATGCGGGATTCTTGTCAAGGTACTCGTCCCGGATCGCTTCCCTGAATATCGAACGAAGGCAGGTCCTGATGTTGTTGAGCGTCCGCCGTCCGAGTTTTTTGGCCACAAGGCGATTCATACAGTCCTGAACGTCCCGCCTTCGGATCCGATTAATCTCCATCTTGCCGAAGTACGGGAGCAGGTAGCATCTAATGATTTGTTCATAGCCCCTGCGCGTGCTGGGCTTCCGATAAGGGAGGAACTCCTTGAGAAAGAATCCCTCCACATATTCCTTAAGGGTCACCACGGGGCCCGGAGCGTGTAGTTCCTCCACCTGCACTTCTGCGAGGATCTCTTGCAGGCGGCGGTCAGCTTGACGCTTAGTAGTCTCATCTTTGTAGCCCAGGTTCCGCGCCTGATGGCGCCCTTTCGGGTTCTGGTCGTCGTAGACCATAAACCGACCTTCGTAGTAGTGTCGCTTCACATCCGTCCGCTGACGGACGTGACCATGTTGGCAGTGACTCCGAGACATTCTGCGTATCCTCCTGTCTCGGGCACTGGCACCTCCGCTGACCTGTAGGTTATCACATAGCCGAGTCGAGCCTCTAGCTTTCAGCCATGCTTCTATCTCATTCCAATCGAATCTCAGCGCCTTTCCAACTTTGGTGTAAGGGAGCGGGTCAACCGCTCCCTGTTGTGTTCGCCTATAAACCCAACTTACGTTGACTGCCAACTTCCTGGCCAGTGCAACAGGGTTCAGCCACTGATCTACCATGGGTAGACCTGTGTCTGACGGGCACCTGTTAGGCGCCCATCACAATTACGCAGCCTCCTGCTGGGTTTTTCTTTTGCTCTTCCTTCATGGTTCCTCCTTGGTTTCAAGAATGGCCGACCCGGATAATTCAGAGCAGGGGAGGGGAGCCTATGCCCCCCGAATCGGCTGCAACACTGCAACACTGCAACACCCCTCCAGCGACTCAGGGTCCGGCAGGACTTCGACTTCGCCGGGCAATGGGCCGCCCACAACGAGCTTGTAGGCACTTCCTTGCTTGCTTTGAAGATTGCTCAGGTAGCCACGTTCCAAGCAGGAGTTAACGCGGCGGGAGGTCGCTGACTTGTCGAGCTTTAGGATTTCTGCGACTTGCATCACAGATGCCCCCACCTCCGCTCCTGGCGGCCCGCTTATTGGCTTCGCGGACCGCCTCCACCGTCTGCCGCATGGTATCGGAGGCCGTCACCTGCAGGCCCTGCGACATAATTGGGGCCACTATGTCCCTGACCGCCCTGTAATCCTCTAGCGTGGCTATGATCCTCCCCCGGTCGTCTAGCTGTCGGCTCGCCTGGTGAAGAATCGCGTGCGCCTTGATCAGGTTCAGCAAGCCTTCGAAGTCGCGCCGCAGACGGACAGCAACGGGCGGAATCTTCTCAGCCAAGAGCGAGGCATACGGGATCACAACGCGGTGATTGGCTCCCGCAAGCCACTCCTGAAGCGCCAGATATATGGCGATTTCGTTGTCGCTGATGACAGTGTTCTCCTCATTATTGGCGCTTTCCGCCGTGGCCTTAAGCACTTGGCTAGTTTGGTCTGGTGTATCATCCACATCGACGGAAAAGTACCGGGTCTCATTCTCAGGGTGGAGGCTGATCTCCGTTGTGGTTGTAATCAAGCCGGTTGGACCTTCGCGCTCGATCAGCCGTGGCTTCAGCTCGTCAATGGTTTTCTCTACGGTCAGATAACGGATGCGGCCCTCACTCAGCAGTGAACGCAGGAAATAGCTAGCCGACTCCCCTTCCGAGCCCGTGGCTTCCAGGATGACCAGAAAGCGGTGCTTCAAAGGCTCGTCCCAATACGCCAGCGTCTTCTCCGACATCGCAGTTAGGACGCAGGTGGCGCTGGGAGGAAAGAACTGGAGAACCTGCTGAACGAGAAAGGATTTGCCGGCACTCGACGGACCTTTCATTGCTATCGACACCGGACGCTTGAGAAAGCGACTTGTCACTGCTAGGTATAGGAGTCTTGTGATATGCCCCTCGCCGACCACGGATCTCCCCACGGCTTCCTCGACCCGATCCAGAATGTTCGGCTGTCGGGCGAGACCTTCGCATTGTGCCCACCAGTCATTGGCTGGTGGACTCTTTTGGGGAGGATTAACCTCTCGCCAAGTCAGGCCACTCGCCTGAGTCAGGGAATGAGGGCCTTGACGTCTTGCGGGCAATCCTGAGAGGTGCCCGTCTCCGCCCTTAATGCGGTCGTGATTATCGCGCCCGTCATTGGGCATGCCGTATTCGTTAAGTGTCGGCGTTTCCGCCTGCTTATCGATTGGGGCAACACTGCCCATCGCCTCAAGCCCCTCCGGCCAGGTGACTGCCCGGTTGTTGTTTAGTACACTTCATATTCACTCCTCCTTGTCGCCGGCCCTGCGGTGGCCTGGGTTTTCCGGGTTCCGCAGAGTCGGATACGGTCTTCATTTCCCTTGGCGTTGGTCGCCACCCTATTTGGTCTTGCATCAAGCAACGTAGAGTGGGAAGAACTCGAATTTCCCATTCGCGTTGGCCCTCCTTCTTGTCGTCGCAATTGACCTCCGCCCTAGGGGAGCGAAGGAGTCATTACGCCGGATTTCCGTTTTGAGTCTCGGTTATTAAATTTGTGCTTATCTCGGACGCCCATATTCATGAACGTCACCTCGATAAGACTGATCATGTGTCTATAGAGAGTGCGGAGGTTCTCTACATCCAGCCGAAGTGCTATCTGCGACCTCTTCCCGCCATCGCGCCAGTTTCGGAACAGGAGCACCTAGCTACGTAACCCTGCCGCTACTCCTGGCGTTCCTCGGGGAGCGCACTGAATACGCCTGGGGACATCTCCACTAGGTTTTCAAAGAGCATTGCTTGACATTTGACTTTTCATATCGGAAAATCATCATGTCAAAGATAATGGTACTAGGATGGTGCCCACAGTGCAAACGACTGTCCCGGTGAGAGTTTCAAAGCGGAAAGCAACGAAGGAGTGGCTTTGGGAGTTGCAGGCTCTCGCAGACTTCGCAAACCTCGGTGATTCGTTTGATGACTTGCAACTGTTCCGCAAGAACAAGCGCCGCTTCTTTCCCGATGATTTAACGAAGTGGATTTACAGGAATGCCGAATTCTGGATGACATTCTCAAATCTCCCTGAGAAGCGCCCTGACAACTATCGAGAGATCTTTCGCAGAGTTCTTCCGGCTGCTGATTCTCCTATGACTACCCAGGCTTGGGCGGACATGGCCAGGGAGCTTAGAGGTGAATTACGCTCCTGTAGGCCGCCGTTGCTCTGGTACCGCGCTTTGCTGCGTGCGGTGTGGAGGAGGGAGGACCCAGATGGCAGTTGTCTAAGGCACTTGCTCGGGTTCGACGCAGACCGTATACCGTTTCCCGGAGAGGAAGATACGGAACTCGAGCCGTTGAGCTTGTTCATGTGGAAGGAACATCCAGAAAAAAAGCCTGAGCCGATCACCATTAATGGTATCACGCACCACATCAGGCAAAAGGAAACAGAAACGATCGCTGGTTTGCCGTACGGGACGCCCGTGGTTGATGGCAATACGGGGATCATTACTTGGAGCTTTGGCTGCCCATTGCAACGTGCCGTTTATGAGCTGATGCAGGATAGGTGGCGAGCAATGGTATGCCCAAATTGCGGAAAATACTTCGTCGCGGATAAGACAGCGCAGAGGTATTGTTCACCAGAATGCTACCGCGAGAAAAAGGGGATGAAAGCTCTCGATTACTGGAATCGCATAGGCAGGGCCGCGAGACAAGCAAAGGCTTTGCGGGCTAAGTCTCAGAGAAGGAAATCCTGAGGGTCTATGAACCGGCCGATACTTGCTGGCGTGAATTCATTTGGCGGGGCAGGTGGTCCGCGAAGCCAACAAGCAAGGCAACCATAAAGCTGCGCGCCAGATCCAATCAGTCAACCTAGAAATGCTACGTTAGGCAGGTAGCGCCCCCCATCTCAGGTTCGCGCCTTCTCCGTTTACTGGCATGCGGATTGGAACAGCGAAGGTTTATGACTTCTTGCAACAAGCTGTTAATGACATAAGGTTCGCCAGAACGCCCTCCATATTCCGAAAGTCCTACCATCTAGAGGCGTACAACGTAGGCTAGCATAAAGCTGAGTGCCAGCCCACCACTTCACAGTACCTGCGTCCAAAGCGGTTGATTGTCAGGTCGGGCAGATGAGAGCTGTCGATCACAATCGCGCGAACCCACGAGAAAAGAGCTACCCTCCTGGAACCCGCATGAATACTGGGCGAACGCGACGGCAGGAATTCCTATACTAACCAGAAGAGAGCCCGATACAGCGATGGGAGTTCTCTACCAACCTAGAAGCTTTCCTGCGACCACGGCCTCACCAGAGGAGAAACAGAACATGGATGGTTCAAATCACATCCGGTACAGCAAACCAATGCCGGACATGAAATACATCAACCACGAGATCCCTATTCTGGAAGTCGCCCGCGAATTGGGATTGGAGGTGCGTGGCAGGAAGGCCACCTGTCCCCAGTGCAAGAAGAGGCGACTGACCTTCAGCGTGAAAGTGAATTGCTGGCGGTGCTGGAACTGCGACCCGGTCGGAAAGCGGAAGACGGCGATCGACCTGGTAATGTTCTTCCTCAATGTCGATGCCTACAACGCTGCCGCGTGGATCAGCAGGCGTTGGAATGTCGTGAGCCAGGTCCAAGTAGAAAGAAGTGAAAACGAACGTGGACTCACGAAGCACGTTTACCGACGGGTGAGGCCGATCCCAGTCCCGGAGCGGGATAAGCCCAGCTTGCAAGCTGTGGTGACCAGCCCTGGTTGGCAGGAGATGGCACTGAGCGCTCGGGTCGTCGCGATGACGCTCCTCGCCCTCGCGCGGATGGACGCCAACAACAGCGTGACGATCAACCGCAAGGAGCTGAGCTATCTCACCGGTATCACGGATCCCAACACCCTGGCCAAGGCCAATCGCGAGGTGCAGGCCATCGGATTGTTCGAGATCGACCGCGGGTACAAGACGAAGTACGCCGAGCGGCCGACGGTCTACCGGCTGACCTGGTGGTCCCAGGTCTTCCAGAGGTGGCTGTCGGCCGGGTACGCGGTGCCGGACGCTGGCACCTCAAGCACTACAGACACCCCCCACCACCAGGGTACGGGTAGTAGTGTCGGGTTTGCCCTTCCGACGGTTCCGGTGGCGGCAGGGAAAGGATCTCAGCCGGAAGCACACAACGACCTCTCAATTATCGCGCAAGAGCCGACCGGAGTACCGGCGGTAAGCCAGAAGGAGAATCAATGAACATCAGAACATGCAGTAGCCGACATCCGAACTTTGCACGAGACCTCGTGTTGGAGCCGCTCACGGCAGAAGAATTGGCCGAACCTCTCTGCGTGGGGTGCGGAGCACCTATCAGGAAGAACCATCTCGTAGCGAAGCGGAAAGATACCCTGACCTGCTCTGACCGTTGCCGGAAGCGGAGAGAAAGACGCGGGAAGGCAAAAGTGGGTCTGAGATTCACTGAAAAGAAAGGAGATAGAGTGGGACAAATCGCGTTATAGGGGGATTGTATTATCCGAACGGGCCCGTGTTAGAGTCGGAAGCGAGTTATAGCCGGTAATCCTAACAAAACAAGTTGTTTATCCATAACGACACCTTATTTGCCTCCAACCGTACTGTCACACGTAAAGCTCTGTTTTCGTAGACCCGGCATTGGCTCATGGAGACGCCCCACTCCGGACATGGCCCACGGCGCCGAGAACGCCATCGACCCGCAACTTCCAGCCACTGCGCGCAGAAACCAGAGAAGTCCTATTCTATTATTGAGTGTGGTCAGCGAGCATGGCCAGTGGCCACCAAAAGTGGTCACTTAAGGCAGCGCTGATCGTTGATTGACCAGGTGCGCACGTCTCCACGGGCTGAATTCGGCACGCGTCTCTGCGGATCAACTTCTAGAATCCTCGCCCTCCTTGCGGGGATCCAGGATCGACCTGCGACGCCCCTGGGGCACTGATCGCAATTCAACGCCATACTTTGGTACTGTTGAGTACCCGTATCTTCATGGATACACTGTAGGTTGCTCCTACGGGGTGGGCGCTCACTTGCAAGCAGCGTCTTCCTCTGTCATCATGACGACCGCTAACCCATGCGATGGCTTGATTCACCTGTTGACGCAGAATTGGTCCGGCGGCTGGCACGCGAGCTGGCACTTTCGCCGCTGGCGGCGCGCTTGCTCGTGCAGCGGGGCCTTGCCGATCCGGCCGCGGCCCACGCTTTTCTTAATCCCAGCCTCGACCAGCTCCACTCCCCGGATTTGATGGCGGGCATGCGTGAGGCGGTCGAGCGTTTGCGCCACGCC
>Ga0187884_10002634_pt1 | contig 14777 bp, 10 predicted proteins | sample June2016WEW_20_4_FD_132983 | JGI IMG/M metagenome (GOLD analysis project Ga0187884, IMG submission 132983) | Peatland microbial communities from SPRUCE experiment site at the Marcell Experimental Forest, Minnesota, USA - June2016WEW_20_40 | ecosystem: Environmental > Terrestrial > Soil >...
ATTCACAAATCCGGTCCGCTGACCGACGAGTCTCCAAGTCGACAAGTTGCGCTGGCAGGTGTCTATTTACGTGGCATGGACGAGGTTGGCAAGCTGTTGGCAAATGTGATCACCACCCCCAGCTAGAATGCCGATGCCTCCAAACTACGTTGATCTTCACTGTCATCTCGATCTCTATCCGGACTTCATGTCCGCGGTTCAAGATGCTGAACGAGCTGCGGTCTACACGCTCACGATGACGACTACTCCAAAGGCGTGGCCGCGAAATCGCGAGGTTACGCAAGCGACCCATTACGTTCGTGCCGCTCTGGGGCTGCATCCTCAGTTGGTATACGAACGAGCCCACGAGATTTCATTGTGGGATCAGTACCTGCCGGAGGCTCGATATGTAGGAGAAGTAGGGATTGACGCTGGCCCCCGCTACTATCGTTCGCTCGATCTCCAAAAGGAAGTGTTCGTGCATGTGCTTCAAGGGTGCGCGCGGCATGGCGATAAGATACTCAGCGTTCATAGCGTCCGGTCTGCGAAACTCGTGCTCGATTTGATTGAGTTGCATTTGTCCCCTTCAAAAGGCAAAGTGGTTCTCCACTGGTTCAGTGGATCAGCATCCGAAGCACAGCGAGCCATTGACCTCGGGTGCTATTTCTCAATCAATTCCGAGATGATGTTGAATAAAAGAGGATGCCGCCTTGCTGCAACCCTGCCGATCGACCGAGTCTTCACAGAGACAGACGGACCATTTACTCGAGTCAATGAGCGGACCGCCTGCCCCTCCGATATAGTGCAAACCGTTGAAACGATTGCCAGAGTTCGGAAATCCTCGATGGAGAATGTCAAATCCGACATCGCGCATAATCTCAGAATGCTGCTGGAACCACGTATTTCATGATTGGGCCCAGAAGCACCCTCAGTCGGAGTATGATTTTCTCCAATGCCCAGCGACGAAGACAAAGAGAAAGCCGCCAAACTGAAGCGCGAGGTGGAGGCCCTCCGAGCGAAGCGTAATGATCCCACTACACCCAAGGCAGAGCGGGCCCGCCTCAAACTGCAGATCGAGACGAGAATCTGGCAGGGGCAACGGTTAGACCCTGAGCAGTTCAAAACGTATCGCTGCCGTTCGTCCTAAACACCATCATTTCTTCATTCTAACGTTATCGGTTAGTCAAGTATATTTACGCCGAATTTCCACAGCTTCCACACCGAGAGATCCCCTCCCCCTCTCGCTCTAGCTGGACGTTCGTTTTCTATTCGCCTATCCTGTTCCCATGCCCCATCAAGATGATTGCCGCCGTGTGTACATGTCGTTCCAGAGTCGCTATGGCTGTAAGCGGGTGGTCTTCCCATCTGGTATCCCGCGAGGCTTAGGTCTGACGATGCGGTCATGGATCAGGCAGCAGGTGCGGAACGTCGCGCTCGCAGATGGCGGTCGGTTGCGGAGAAGCGACAGATTGTAAATCTGACATTGGAGCCGGGCGCGAGCGTGGCGCTTGTGGCACGGGCTCATGGACTGAACGCGAACCAGGTATTCAAGTGGCGGCGTGCATTCGAGCGCGGTGAGTTGGTAGATACCTCAGCAGCATGCACAGCTTTGCTTCCGGTCACGGTTGCTGCTGCGACGGAGGCGGAGATTCGGGAGTCGGCGGCGCAACAACAGCCTGCGGTGTCCGGTTCTATCCACATCGAGTTTCCAGGCAGAGCGATGCTCACCGTGGAGAGCGGCGCTGATCCGGCGTTGCTGCGTTCGATCCTTGAGAGCCTGCGCAAGTGATCCAACTCCCTGCAGGAACGAGGATCTGGATTGCTGCCGGGGTGACCGACATGCGGCGCGGCTTCGACGGTCTCAGTGCGCAAGTGCAGACCGTGCTCGATCAACAGCCTTTCTCCGGTCATGTGTTTGCATTTCGAGGGCGCCGTGGCGACATCGTCAAGCTTTTGTGGTGGGACGGAGATGGCCTATGTCTGTTTTCCAAGCGTCTTGAACGGGGGCGATTCATCTGGCCCAAGGCGGAGAGCGGAACTGTTTCACTGAGTCGAGCACAGCTGTCGATGCTTCTGGAAGGGATCGACTGGAGAAGACCTGAGAGAACATTTCAACCGCCGATCGCGGTTTGATTGATTGTTGTGATTCCCCTGTATTCATGCGGGTTTTGTGGATGATTTCTATCCTGTTTTATGGCATACTGCGGTCATGATTCCTGCTTCCTTGCCTGACCTCGACGGGCTCGATCCTGAAGCGTTGAAGGCGCTTCTGATCGTCACGCATTGGGAGTCGATGGAACAGCACAAGGAACTGGTGTCGAGTACACATGAGATCGAACATCTGAAGCTGGTCATCGAAAAGTACCGGCGGATGATCTTCGGCAGGAAGAGCGAGAAGCTGACCGGGGAACTGGAACAGCTTGAGTTCCGGCTTGAAGAACTGGAGACTGCTCAAGCTGCCGAAGAAGCCGCGCAGACGGCAACCGAAGCAACGCCGCCTTCTTCGACTCAGGCTGATTCGAAGCGTCGGTCGCGCCCTGCACGCAAGCCTCTTCCCGAAGATCTTCCGCGTGAAGTGGTCACCCATCTTCCCGCGCACAACTGCTGCCCCGATTGCGGCGGTGCCCTGCGGCAGTTCGGCGAAGACGTTTCTGAACAACTGGAACGCATCCCCGCAAGCTTCAAGGTGATCCGTCATGTGCGGCCCAAGTTCGCCTGCGCAGCCTGCGAGAGCGTCATCGAGGCGCCCGCGCCTGCACGGCCCATCGACCGCGGACTACCTGGTCCGGGCCTGCTTGCCCATGTGCTGGTTTCGAAGTACGGTGACCACCTCCCGCTTTATCGTCAGTCTCAGATCTATGCCCGCGAAGGTGTTGATCTTGATCGTTCAACACTGGCCGGTTGGGTGGGCGCGGCCAGCGAGTTATTAACTCCCCTGGTCGATGAGATCAACAAGCATGTTCTGACAGCAGCGAAGATTCACGCAGACGACACACCGGTTCCAGTGCTTGCTCCCGGCAACGGCAAGACGAAGACAGGCAGGCTGTGGACCTACGTGCGCGACGATCGGCCTGCAGGTTTTTCAACCGCTCCAGCCGTATGGTTCGCTTACTCGGAAGACCGCAAGGGCGAACACCCGCGACGACACCTGAAGGATTTCAAGGGTGCGCTGCAGGCCGACGCGTACTCCGGCTTTCATCATCTCTACGGCGACGGCGCCATCTACGAAGTCGCGTGCTGGGCTCACACCCGGCGCAAGTTCCACGACATCCATGTGGTTCATCGATCGCCAACGACCACCGAGGCTCTCGCACGTATCGGAGCCCTGTACGGCATCGAAGAGCATATCCGCGGAAAGCCGGCAGAACTTCGCTGCTCGATCCGTCAGACCCGCTCCAGGCCGCTGCTCGATGAGTTGCGTCAGTGGATGGAGAAGACGCTTCGCTCGCTCTCAACCAAAAGTGAGACCGCCGGCGCGATCCGCTATGCACTCTCACACTGGCGTGCGCTGACACGCTACGTGGACGATGGGTTGCTCGAAATCGATAACAACGCCGCCGAGCGGGCGCTGCGAGCGGTTGCCATCGGAAGGAAGAATTACCTCTTCATGGGAGCCGATTCCGGCGGCCAACGTGCCGCGTCGCTCTATAGCCTTATCGGAACAGCCAAGCTGAACGGACTCGATCCCGCCTTCTACCTGCGCACGGTCCTGGCAACCATCGCCGAACATCCGATCAACCGCATCGAGGAACTCCTGCCCTGGAACATCGCCGCCTCGCTCCAGACCGACTCCTCCCAGGTCGCTTAGACCCACTCAACAGGTGTCCACTTAGAAATAAGCGGACACCTGTTGGACACTCTCATCCAGTCAAGATGGGAACTTCAAACGCTTACCTATGGCTGGCACTGCCAGTTCCTGGAACAGGACTTGAAGACTCCCCTGCCCAGGAAGCTGCACTTCGCCTCGGCCGACAAGGTCATCGAGCTTGTGGCGCGCGGCGGCGGGCTGGGGAACCTAGAAAGTAAACAGATGCTGGATCAGGCTATCGAAATGGGACGAGGAGGGGTCTTCCTGAGCCTCACTCCAGAGCAGTATGCAGAACTGTTGCACAGCTGATGAAGTGGGTGCAAAATCCAGAGATCGCGCCCGGTTTTCCACGCACAGGCTCGCATAGTGTGGAAATGTGGACATCCAGACTTTCAGATAAGGTCCATATCCGAATAGATGAATCCCCTCTGAAACAGCGCAAGCCTCCGAGCCTCATACCTCTTTTTGGCTTCTTCGAGAGTTGGCAATCGCTCCGATTCAAACTCATCCCACATGATCTGCCGTTCGATCTCGTTCCATTGGGCACGCGCCTGCTCCACGATGAATCCGGGCCGCCAGATGTCGGTTGAGTCATCGAGACGGAGTTCGTAAAACTCCTGCTCACTGAGCGGGATCTTGGAGTCATCGGCTATTGAAAGCAATTCTTGCATGGCGATAATTGGCCATTCCATCCTTTTGTTGCTTGGCTCTCAATGGACCGAGGTTACAGGTGAAGCAGGAGCATACAGAGTTACCCGGCCTTAGAAATCAACCACTCTACTCAAACTCCCGAATGAGACTCGCAAAGGTTCGGCTCATCTCGATGGCATCATGAGGAAGCAGAGCGTACTGCCATGGCCGGTCGCTTACAGCTGACGCTCGTTCGCACCATTGAATGGCAGCCTTCGCCTTCTTCTGGACGACGGCTGTATCCATGTCAGTTGCCCGCTTGATCTCGCAAAGGTAACGACCACTGCTCGTCTCAACAATGAAATCGGGATTGTAGTTGTCTTCCTCTGCATACTGAATCTTCAGGAGATCCTTCGGTGGTTTCAGCCACTTCACCACATCCACATCGTCTTCAAGGATGGTGGCGAATCGTCTTTCCGTATCAGAATCGAATTTCTGTGTCGTGTACAGGCACTTCGTGAAGCCGCCGAAAACCATCCCGCGGATGAGCAGCCTATCCTCCACCGGCTGGCGAAATCCCCTCGCGCTCTTCCCCACTTCGAGTTCGGCACTGCTGGAGGTGAGCCTCTGGAAGCCCTTCGATACAGAGACCTGGTACTCCGTTGCCCTTTCGACGTAGTGCTGATTCATTTGCGTGTGGACCAGGCGGACGAGCTCGCTCTGGTGGTACTGGAGGACGTTGCGAACGTCATCTTCGTTGGACAGGTACGATTGAATGTGCCGCACCAACTGCCCTGCCAGCTTGTAGAGGAGCGCAGCATGATCGTCGTAGCTGATGTCATCCTTGTCGATTAAGCCCCGAACGATGTAGTCCTCAAGCCGCTCCTCAGGTACTACACCATCGCCGCTGATGATTCTGAATCTCTGGTTATCAGTCAGCCGTTGGATCAGCAGGTCCTTAGCAACTGGAGGATAGTGAACGCTGCTGCAGTCAAGATCGAAGTCGTTGTAGCCGACCGTGACCTCGCCAGAGGGCACAACCGTGATGCGGGGAATGTCGATAGTCTTCTCGACATAGGCATTCGTGGTCGCGGCGACAATCGCTGAGACATCGACCGGCTCAACAACGCCAGCCAATTCGCCTTGAACTGGACGAATAGCCTCTGTCACCTTTGCGACAATCTGCTGCTGCACCTCGTGCCCCTTCAAGTCTGCCGAACTCTTGAGGCGCTCAAACTCCCGATGAATCACGTGCAGCGTGGCCTCGGCAACCTTTCGCTCCGGCTCAGTCGTGAAGAGTGGCTGTTGAGTTGGAGTCTCAACCGGAGCGCCTTCACCTGCCGCCGGCTGCGGTGCGATGCCCAGTACGGATAGAATCGTGGGTGCAATGGTCACGGCCCGTGTCGGCTGGTCGGGAATATCGCGGCCAATCACTACGCCTGTGCGAATGATCGAATTCGGGTCATTGGCGTGGTCCACAATCTCCTGGAACCGGTCATGGGAGACGATTGTGAGCCGGTCCACATCGGCAACCCCAGTCCGCTTGCCATAGGGCAGTCGCAGCCCGCGCCCAATGGACTGCTCAACTAACGTCTTTGAGTTCGCGGCACGCAGTGGGACGATGGTGTAGAGGTTGGTTACATCCCATCCCTCTTTCAGCATGTTCACGTGGATCACGATCTCGGTTACGTTTGCCGGGTCTTCCACGCTCAGCAGTTGCTGCACGGTTTCGTCCTTCTCTTCGCCGCTTTGGTTTGAGTGGACGGTGATGACGCGCCCTTTGTAGCGCCCCTCAAAGAAATCGCTTGCCTCGATCTTTCTCAGCAGTTCGCCGGCATGGGTCGTGTCTTTGGCCACAACCAGCACGAACGGCTTCACCAGTGGCCGGCCGGTTTCCCTCGCATAGATGTCGAGTTGCACCTTGGTGTGCTCGTGCACACGGATGCCGTCCTGCAGCTTGATGGTCTCCAGGCCAGCTTCATCATAGTTCTCGACGCGGAAGTTCTCCCGCGTCGCCACTGCCGGCTCCTTCACGAAACCGTCTCTGAGTGCCGAGGCCAGCGGGTAGCTGTAGATCACGTTCTTGAAATCTTCGGTTCGGTTCCCAGCCTCGATCTGCGGCGTTGCCGTCAGTTCCAGGCCGAGAATGGGCTTCAGCTCGTTGATGGCCCTCATACCGGCCTTGCCGCGGTAGCGGTGTGACTCATCCATCAGCAGAACCAGATCGTCGAGTTTCGACAGGTATTCGAAGTAGCTCTCGCCGATGTATTCCTGCAGGCGCTTGATGCGCGGCTCCTTGTCGCCGCGCACCTCGGCGTTGATCTTGGAGATGTTGAATATATTGATGTGGACGCCGGTCTCGCCAAATAAATCGGCTGACCGGATGCCGCGGCCGCTCTCGTAGTTGTCGCCGGTGATGATCTCCGGCGGATTGATAGCGAAATCGGAGAGCCCCTGGAAGACGTACTTTGGCGTTCCTGGCGTGAAGTCGGCATTCAGCTTCGAATAAATGGTCAGGTTTGGGGCCAGGACAAAGAAATGCCGGATGCCCCAGGCCTGGTTCAAGTAAGCGATGAACGCGCCCATCAGCCGCGTTTTGCCGACGCCGGTCGCCAGGGCAAAGCAGAGGGAGACGAAGTCGCGCTCGAAAGCGGTCACCGACGGCGCAAAGGTCTGAATCGACCGGAGCGCCTGGGCAACATCCGTATCCTTGGCGAGTGGAATCAACTCGCATACCTGATCGAGGATCTCCAGTGACTCCCGCTGAGGGGCTCGCAGGCTCAAGCGGTTGGCAATGGCCCAAAGCTGCTGCTTTGCATTCGCGCTCATTCCGCACCTCCATCAAACAGGCTCGGCATTGCTTCCGACTTCGTTCGTCGCCTTCGCGCAAACTTTGGTTCCAGGCGGGGCGTACCCGATGAAGGCTCCGGCGCCGTCTCCGGTGCCTTGGGCAGGTTGGCCACGTTCAGGCTGTAGTCGTCGTGGCCCCACTCGCACTTCTGCAGAACAGCTAAGGGAATCTTCTTCAGCGTAAGGTTCGGGAAGGCGTCCGCCTTGCCACGGAAGGCTGAGCAGCAAACCAGCAGAGATCGCTTCTTGCCAACCTCCTCGCTCAGGGCCTCCAATTGGTCACGAGTCAGCGTCTGCGTGGTTACGTAGATGCAGTCCGTCTCCGTGGAATGTCCCTGCTGCCAGTAGAGCTCGCCCGGCGCATACGTGAAGCCCATCAGCTTGCACATTGCCTCGGCTAGCATGGCGGCGTTGTACTGCTTGCTGATAATGTGGTTGCCGAAACTGTCCTTTTCGAGCAGCGACGGCGCAAGATGGTAGTAGCGGAAACCGCCGCCACCCTTCCAGTTCATCGCTTCGGTGATGCCGCCAGGATCCTCGCCGTCGATGACCTTCTTCAGACGTGGAATGATGTGGGTGTGGCAGTGCTCGCCTAACTCGACCATGATCCAGCGGCGACCCATCTTGTGGGCGACTGCACCGGTTGTGCCAGAGCCTGCGAAAGAATCGAGAACGAGATCACCTTGGCAGGAAAAATGCTTGAGAATCGTATTGATTAAGATTTCAGGCTTCTTTCCACCGCGGAACTCGACACCCCCCTCATGACGGCAGTTGCCAAAATACGACGCGTAGTCATAAAAGTTCTCGATAGGCGAGAATGTAATTTGTGCCGGATTTTCTAACTGATCTTTCGGCACCCCTTGATAATATTTCCCCTTTGTGGCAGTTGCACGACGGGGGCCAGTGAAGTATCGGTAGTCGAACTTGTCATCACCGATCCCATTGATTTTATATAAAGCTCCGAGACCATCGACTTCTGTTCGGCCAGTAAGGTAGTCGCGAAAAAAGCGGCCAGACGAATTGCCTTCGAGTATTGTCCCCGTTGCCCATATCTCCTTTAGTCCGTTTTCACTGCCTTCGCGCTCTACAATTTCATATTGGCCTGGTCTAAATATGACTGCCTTCTTTCCGCCGATTGTCGTTTCTTTACCAGCTTCTAGCTCCTGAACGTAAAATGTAAATTTGTCGAACGAGGCACTTTTCGTATTCTGAATTGGCATCGCGCCGAAGTCCTTCCTATAAACATGGACTTGTTCTATCTCCTTGTGAAAGGCCATATCCTGCTTCAATGTCTTTTCCGGATACCGCACTTGTATGTACAGAGTTGCGAGGTAATTCTGCCTGCCAAAGACTTCATCCAACATGGCTTTCAGATAAGGGCCCTCTGAGTCATCAATATGGCAGCAGAAAAAGCCATCAGAACGAAGCAAGCGATGCAGAGATTCCACGCGATCTCGCATCAATGAAAGCCAAGTTGAATGCTCAACCGAATCGTCGTAATGCTCAAAAGCGTTACCGGTGTTGTACGGCGGATCAATGTAAATGCATTTCACCTTGCCAGCGAACTCCTGCTCCAGCGCCTTGAGCGCGAGCAGGTTGTCGCCAAAGATAAGCCGGTTGTCGAAGATGTCCTTCTCGCTGACCCGCTGCTTGGCGTGGTAGCTCTTTTCCGGGTCTTCAAGCAAGATGCGAGGCTCCAGCCGCGGCCGGTTCTCCTTGCCAATCCAAGTCAATTCCAGCTTCTGCTTCGCGCTCATCCAAGAGCCTTTCTAGCCTTGAGCTTCTGTTGATATTCGAAACTGTCGAGCACAAATTCGCAGACTGCCAATGCGGCGTTTACCGCCAGCTTAGCATGGTGTTCTGCGGGGTTGTACTTGCGCGCATGTCGATCACTGGCCTTGTTGGCTACGTCGTACAGTCCCGCGATGATACTCTTCAGACCCTGAAGGATTGTGCGCAAATGGCCATCGAGGTTCTCGCCCTTTGGATTCAGATTCAATGCATCCGAGACCTGCGCATAAAGAGAACGAATATCGCCTTCGCTTTCCTTGAAAGCGGTGCCAGTTCGTCGCAGCACAGCCTTCAGGAACTCTTCCACGAGCGTGTATGCATTTGTGATTGCTCCAGCGTAGTCCTTTTCAACGATCTTCCGTCGCCCTTTGTCAATATGTTCGGCGATTGATGCGCTGGTGAGTGCGAGAGCCTTAGGGATGTTGATGTCTTCCTGAGGCAAGGAGTCCAGGAGGAACCGGCCGCTCGCCATCTTTAAGCTATCATGGTCCATTCTTCGTTTTAGCTTCGTTACTTGATCCACCGCGAAGTCATTTGTTTCTGTTTTTGGTCCGAGACGAAAGAAGAGTTCTTCATAGGCATGTAGAAGCTTGACCACGTCATTTCGATCAGTGAAATCGATGTTCGCGTAGTACTGATCTACAAGTGATCGCCTTTGTCCAGTCGAACTCGAAACGAATTCGGTATTCGGGGTCAGGCCCCCAGCATCGAAGATTTCAGCGATCTCTCTGAGAACGAAAGTGCTAAGCACATTTCGAAACTCATCGCGAAGTGGTTTGCTAAGTAGGGGGCGTTTCAAATCAGCCTCCAGCGAATTGCAAAGATGCTCTCCGTCCGGTGACCCTGCTTCATTCGCGCTTCAATGCTTGCGATAAGTCCATCTCGCCGAGCTTCCACTTCATCCTGCGCCTGGAACAGGTCTCGCCTCTTCTGGTTTCTCTTGTTTTGCAATTCCTTGAGCGCCCTCTGATGGACGAGCTTGTCGGCCAGGGACACAGCCGTGGTTGACGCGCGCTTGGTGTCGCGGATCTCCTGGTCGAGATCCTTGATCTCCTGTTCCAGGCCGAACTTCAGGTCCTCGCTCCAGCGATCGAGTTTGCTGACCTCCTGATCCAGCCAGGCATTGTTCCGCTGGCCGATCTCTTCCAGAATTCGGCCCTGCTGCCCTTTGAGTTGCTCGTCGAGCTCAGGCTGGGGCACAGGCAAGATGGGTTGGCCATCTTCGGCAGGCAGATCGAAGAGCCGCCTGCAAGCTGTGGGATCGAGTGGCTCACCGTCGTCGCGAATGCCGGCCAGGAGGATGTGATCCTCCGCTTCGAACGACTCAACCGAGAATTTGGAGCAGACGAGCCAACCAGACTGGCCAACATGCGGCTCGAGGATGGACAACCGCTTGCCGCTCTTGGCTAGATTGAAGCGAAGCTCTGTGACGGGCGTTTCGAGGGTCAGGCATTTCTCCAGGACGCGCTGCGCAAGCTGGTGACCGACGCGGTAGGTATTGGCGTCCTCCACGTTCCGCCCCATCCTATAGGGGCCGGGGTGAATGGCCTCGCCGGGAAACGGATTGCGCTCAAGCACGAAGCTGTGACCGCCGCCGTCGAAGCGGGCATAGGGCTGGAGGTAGAAGAGGGTCGCCTTCCAGAGCAGCTCTTCGAAGCGGTTGCGCGACTTCCCGGCCTCGATGCGGACTTTTTCGATGACTTCCTGGTCGAAATTGTTGAGCAGTTGTTCCTGGGCGAGCGACCTTGCCTCTGCGACCTCGGACTCGAGTTCCTGCTGGAGCTTGTCAAACTCGAAGGAGATCTGTTCCGGTGTCCGGCACTGCTGGTAAATGCCGACAATGCGCTTCTCGAAATCGACGCCAGACTGGATGGCGCCCAGTACCTCATCGGAAGCGCCGAAGACCCCGTCAAATAGTCTGAATTTCTGATCGAGCAGTTGATAGACTCGCACGTCAGCCGCGTTGGCGCGATTGAGGAAGTTGACGACTACGACGTCGTATTTCTGGCCATATCGGTGGCAGCGGCCGATGCGCTGCTCGATGCGCTGCGGGTTCCAGGGCATGTCGTAGTTGACGACCAGGTTGCAGAACTGGAGATTGATGCCCTCGGCGGCGGCCTCGGTGGCTATCATAATGCTGGCTTCGTCGCGGAAGTAATCGACGAGAGCGGCGCGCTTGTCTGCCGTGGGCGAGCCGGTGATCAGGTCAGTCCCCTTGTGGCGTTCCTGCCAGTTCCTGTAGATCTCCCCGCTTTTGGGGTCAGCGTTGGTGCCGTTGAAGAGCACAATCTTGCCGGCGAACTCTGATGCTTCGAGGAGACGGAAAAGGTAGTCCTGGGTGCGCCGCGACTCGGTAAAGATGATCGCCTTCTGTTGGAAGGAGCCGTTCTGGTGGTCGGCGCGGGCTCGGTTGGCTGCCTCAAAGCCCTTGCGCAGGGCGGTAAGCAGCACTTCGCCCTTTGAATTCTTCTGAATGCTCTTAGCTAGTTCGTGGAATTGATGCAGCTTCTCCTTCTCAAGCCGCAGTTCCTCGCGCTGCTCGGGCGAGAGCTGCTGGACTGCAGGGATCTGGTTGGGCTCTTCGTCGGAATCATCCTCGAGCCACTCCTCTTCGATTTCGGGGAGCAATTCGAAGTTGTCCGCAAGTTCGGCCGGAGGGGCATCCAAGGCTGCCTGCCTCTGTTCGGCCACCTCCAGCTTCTGAGCCAACCCCAGCAACGTGTCTGAAATAGCGTAGCTAGAGGAGGCCAACAGTTTCCGGAGGATGAGCGTCATCAGTTGCCGCTGGCTGGCAGGGAGAGCATAAAGCCGTTCCGACTGCAGGTATTCGGAAACGAGCGTATAGAGTCGCTGCTCATCGTCGTTAGGAATGAATTCTTGCACCATTGCGTGACGATTGGTGTAGCTCACATAGGGCAAGACCTGCCGGCGAAGCGTGCGCTGGCAGACGGGGCGGATGCGGTCCCGAAGCGCGCGGTAATCGTCGGGCGTGTTCATCCGTGTGAACTGGCTGCGAAAGCTTCTCAGGTCGCCAAAGGTGAACTCATCGATGATGCTGACCAGGCCGTACAGCTCAAGAAGCGAGTTCTGAAGCGGCGTTGCTGTAAGGAGGGTCTTCTGCCGGTCGGCAATTGCGGCCTTGATGGCATTGGCAATCTTGTTGCCCGGTTTGTAGACGTTGCGGAGGCGGTGCGCCTCGTCGACCACCACAAGGTCCCACGGGGTCTGGCGAACGTAAGCGTCCTTAGTTCTGGCGAACTGGAACGAGCAGAGGATGATCTTGGGCTGATCGAATGGATTCAGATTCCCGCGCTTTACCTCTTCATTGAAGGTTTTGGTCTCGAGAATGGCATAGGGTAGGAAGAACTTGTCGGCCAGTTCCTGTCCCCATTGCTTGCGAAGGTTGGCCGGGCAGATGACAAGCAGCTTGCGGCGGCGCTCGGCCCAGCGCTGGGAAAGCAGAATCCCCGCCTCAATGGTCTTGCCGAGGCCCACCTCATCTGCCAGAATCGCTCCCCGAGAGAGGGGCGATCTGAAAGCAAACAGCGCAGCCTCCACCTGGTGAGGGTTGAGGTCCACTTGCGCGTCCGCCAAGGCAGATGTGAGGCTGTCTATCGATGCCGAACTCGACCGCTTGGTCAGCTCGTGGGCGAAGTACCGGGCGTGGTAGGAGGTCAAGCTCATTTGTCTAGCAAACTATTCCAGAATAACGTCTTTCTGCCCTTCCAGCTTCAATGTGAGCCATTACGGTCTTGCCCGCCGTCAACTCCGCGAGAACGCGGAGAAGCACGGGATCGCGCAGACCGACATCAAACTCCAGGGTCTAAGGGAGTGCCGCCGGTGTTGCTCTCAGAAGAGGAGCTGCGGCTCAAGCTCGACCTGGGCGAGCACGATTGAGAAAAACTACACCACTTCCTCTCAACGCCTGCAAGGAAAAGATGATCAGTTTCCTTGCAACAAAACGTGACACATCTGTTGCTAAGCGCTTGAATTTGGGTGAGATGTGACGCATAGATCACTTTGACAGGTCCGCCCAGATGTCCGCTGCCCAGAGACAACAAACCCAGCAGGCTCAATGCTCTGCTGGGTTTGTGTGCTGATCATGCCCGGTGGGAAGTCCGTTTAGGCGACGGCTGTCGTGGGTGTCCGTACCTCCTCGGTGGTGGCCCTGAGCGAGAGTAATCCAAAGCGGCCTTCGGCGGTCTTGTAGAACAATGTGCCCTTGCTGGCACGTTTGTAGAGCATCTGATCCAGGGTTTTGGCCGGCTCGATTCCGTAGGTCTTCTTGATAAGCGCGCGGATCTCGTCCGGTGTCTTCTCTTCTCCGTTGAGGTTGAGTAAGACGACCCGCGCCATTTCTAAGCTGTTGGGTTGTGCGTTCGGTGAATCCTTACCATCCGTAATTGCCGTTAAGGTTACAGTCTGGGGTGAGTAGACCTGCGGTCGGGTGCTGATAAACCCATCCAGGTCCAAACGCGCTTGAAGCGCGGCATTTAAGGCAGTCTTGTACCTCTCCAGTCGAACGATCTGTTCGTTGACTCCTGCCAGTTCCTTCTCTAGTGCCCCGGTGGCTTCTTCTGTCATATACTCTCCCGGCGACCAGTTCTCTGGTCTGATTGGATTAGAGCATGGAGTCCTATACTAAGTCAAATACCCTATTGCGTGATCGGCGACTTGAGTCTTATACCCTTGCGGGGGTTCAATCTTATACCGAGTAGAATCTTGAAATGATGCGGGTTTAATACCCGCCGCGATCCGACGGTTGCTGCACACGACCTCATGCCAGAGCCCCATAGCGAAGAGAACCGCCATCAGAGGGATCGGGATGTAGGGACACGCGTCGAGAAGTGTCTGCCAGGTACCCATGCGTGTATTCCGTGAGATTCATAGATACAAAATATACAAAACAAAAGACATAAACCCATGAGAGTCAGGAATAAGAAGGGTAAATAGGCGAGACTCTCGCCACTATCTAGTATAGGAATCGGGGTGGGCAAAACCCCGGAAGCGCATCAACACCACGCGGCCTGCGGCCGACTTCACCCAAGCCTACCTATATTGATAGAAGAGGCCCACCCGCTGGTGCTGAGGTGAGCCAAAAGGAATGGGCCGAGTATAAGCCCGGCCCAAAGAAGAGAGGAAGCGAGTCAGCTACGCAGCGATCGCTTCTGGAACGCCAACGTGCCCGCGCAGATACTTCATCACGTCGTTGTACTGCTGGCGAGCCGTCTGAGTGCTGCATTGCAGCATGGCTGAGATCTGAACCCAGTTGAACTCCTTCCGAAAGATCATCTGAAGGAGCCAGCGTTCAGTGGCGGTCAGGTTGCGGAACAACCTGTCCTTGGTTTGGCGGACCCATGCATCGGTCATCTCGCTGATGTCGAGCTGCGCTTCCATCAGAGTCGTGTCAGCTGCCCAGGAGGTACCGTGCTGGTCCACGAAGTTGCCGCCCGCATGAGGCAGTGCATCGCTGGAGTGTGCAAAATCCTCGTGAGAGGAGACCTTTCCGATGCAAGTGATGCCCCGATCCAATTGAAGCACTCCCTCCTTGGACTCGATCTCGCCCATCGCCGCCACAATATGTTCCGCCAGATAATAGCGAAACCACATGGCCGCGAAGTATGTAAACCCAATCGGCCCCGATTCAAAGAATGCTTGCTGAGGTGGCCAAGACGGCCCCCTTCGATAACCGATAACCTTCCTCTGGTTGCCGACCACC
>Ga0187884_10002636_pt1 | contig 14774 bp, 13 predicted proteins | sample June2016WEW_20_4_FD_132983 | JGI IMG/M metagenome (GOLD analysis project Ga0187884, IMG submission 132983) | Peatland microbial communities from SPRUCE experiment site at the Marcell Experimental Forest, Minnesota, USA - June2016WEW_20_40 | ecosystem: Environmental > Terrestrial > Soil >...
GGCTTAGGTGCCTGTGACGTAGAAGCTGTACGGAGCGTTGTATTGCCCAACATTTCCCGAGTTGAAGGGTAGAATGAGGTAGCCACCATAACCGTACGGCGTGGCACCGAAAACGGTTGGCGGAAACCCAAGCGCATACGAGGCTGGAAACCCGTACATGAAGTACCCGTAATCATACAGATACTGGCCCGGGTAGAGGCCGGTGTATGTGAAGTGATAGATATTTCCGTAATCCAGCTTAGGTAAGACCGCAAGCCAATAAACGCCCGCGGGGAGGGTTAGGTAATCTGAAGGCTGCAGAGTCCATGTCTGCCAACCCGGACCGAAATTCCCAGCAACAAAACAGTACCCGTTCTTGGTCGACGCGATTAACGGCTCATTCATAGGACTACTCTGACCGTAGGGGCTCCCCCCATTATCCCCGTAAACTCCAAACTTCAAGCATTGGCTACTATCCGAACCCATACTGCTGAAACCATACTGGCCGTACTGCAAATACATGGACACAGACTGGATGACGGTTGATTGATTGACCGTAACCTTCGTCAACGCCTCAACATAATTCGCATTGAATGTACTCGCCACAGGCTCAACATTCGTATCACCGAGAACAGTCGAACCGAAAACAACCGGAGGCACCGCCAACAGGATGCTCACTGTAAGGAACGTCAAGGCTAGAGTGGCGGACTGAGATCTTGACATTCCGATATCAACCCCGTAATACGAGTAGGCATTCAAGCGCTCTTAAACATCGGCCAAAGTTTCGGCTAACTGGTGTAAGAATACCGAGGAGAAGAGGCGGCTAGAGTTCTATGATAACTACCTCAAGCGAGCAAAGTTTCACCGTAGCGCCTGTGATCGTAGCTTGATCTGTGCACACTCTCTCTCCAGGAAAAGGAGGTAAGGATATCGAGAAGGGTCAAAAACCCTTCACAACTTCTCACAAAACTCTGGCATGCAGTCACCTCTAACCCTCATCGCTCAGGATTTACGCAGGGCGCCTCTGAGCGTTTTCCGTGATCAGCACGAAACCGACGCATATCTCGGGGCGCATAGTAAGTAATAATTCTCGCGTTCGGAGAGGATATTTTGGGTTTACTTGAGATTCGTCGTTGCGCTTCTGTTCATTGGTGTTGCGTTGGTGTTCGCGGGAGCTATGATCTTCACAAATATTGAGTCCTCACCCGTCATCAGGTTAAGTTCTGGTAGTGCAAACGTTGGTTTAACGATTGGAATTAGTGGTTCCGGTTTTCTCCCGACCGATACATCATGTTCTTTCTCCAGCCCCTCCAATCCTAGTGTGATCCTCTCCGGAGCTTGTGTGGCGGCGGGCGGGTCGTTATCGGGTGGTTTCACGGTAGGTAACGTTTCGCCGGGTGCCTATGTGATTCAGGCCACCGGAAATGGGGGAGACGTCGCGCAAGCCCTGTTGCAAGTTGATGGTGGTGCTCGGGTAGGGTTGAGTCCAGCTACTGGTCAACTTGGCAGCCATGTTTTAGTTATAGGCAGCGGTTTTCTACCCACAGACACCACCTGCACCATCTCCAGCCCAACCCACAACGTCATCTTAGCCGGCACTGTGGCCTGCGTCATCCAAGCTGGAAGTGGGACCCCACAGGGAAGTTTCACAGTCGGAAACATTCTCCCCGGACAGTACGTGATCCAAGTCACAGGAAACCAAGGAGATTCCGCCCAAGCACTCCTAAACATCGAATAACCTTCACGTGCCTGTTCTTCGAGTTTTCAGAAGTCGCTAAAACTCTTTCGAGATTGGAACCTAAACTGAGCAGTATTCTTGTAATCTCCTTTGAGCCTATGGATTAACCAAATAGTTGGGTATGCGATATGCCCAAAGGACGTTTCGATGAAGATATAGAATTAGCTAGTGTGCTATTCGTCCTTCCCAGATGTTCTCTAAGACATTGAGACATTTTTCTTGGGTAAGTTTTCGCAGATTCGTTGCCTAGAATCCCCGCCGCTTAAACATGATCAGGACTTCTAGTCGTATACTGTGAACGAGTAGGATTGTGCGTCCACGAAGGCCTCGATTATGCTGGGGCCATCGAGGCTAAGACCCCACTCCAACACGTTAGCCAGCTCGCTTATGTTGTGTGCTGGGCGGCAAGGTACGCCGAAGTAGTGAGGTGGCACGTCAACTTGGTTGCCTAAGCTTACGCCGCTCAGACCGTATCCCTTGCGTTCCTGTTTAACCTTCAGCAGACTCAGCCATCCATCATTGAGAACAACAATTGGAACAGCGAGTCCTCTACGTTTCGCTACAGTTACTTCGCCTGCGGTCATCTGGAAACATCCATCACCCACAACGCCCAACACCGTCCGCTCGGGGTAGAGCATCTTCGTCGCGTACGCTGCAGGAAGGCCGTAGCCCATAGAGGACCAACCGTTAGTACAATTACAAGTCCAGGGCAAATTAGTTCTCCACTGGGTGGCTATTTGGTGCGTATGAGCACCTACGTCATACACCAGTATGGCGTCGTCGGGAAGTCTGTCGCGCAACAAGTCCAAAACTTGGTGGGGGGCAAGTCCTTGAGAGGGCGGACGCAAGTTCTTCTCCAACCGCTCGCGATGAGCCTGTAACTGCTGTGGTGTCCACTCGTTGGGGAATGACGAGAGTTGTGCAAGAGACTCGATAGCGTTGTCCATATCTCCTCCCGCGTTCAGTAGCACATTGACTTGAGAGTTGACATCAGCCGCTTCGGTGCTCATGTGGATCACCGGGATGTTCCCAACCCACTCTTCGTAATTGATTTCGATGGGGTCATACCCAACGGAGAGGATCAGGTCTGCTTGTTGCACGAAAGCTTGTATGTCGCTACGACGGGCCCGACCGATGACTCCGATATAGTTAGGGTGCTCTTCTGGCAAGAATCCCTTAGCATGGAGGGTAAGCGCGTAGGGGATTTGTTGTCGTTCGATGAATTTGAGTAGACTCTGGCGCGCCTTGCTACGAGTTAGTGTTAGACCCGCTATGAGCAATGGGTGCCTGCTTTGAGCCAAAGCCGCAGCGGTCTTACTGTTCACCTCCGCGGAGATATCATGCAATGAAACAGTACCATAGTCTACCTGGAGAGGAGTCTCGGTAGCAGTCGCAGTGGACACATCCTCTGGCAAGTCAAGATGTACTGGGCCAGGGGGTTCAGCGCACGCTATCGCTAAGGCCTTGGATAAAGACTCGGCCACATGCCCTTCGCGTAAAGACAGGCTAGCCTTTGTTAGAGGTTGAAACAAGACATTGTGATCGATACGCATTTGGATTCGCCGGTTCAGCCAAGGAGTCGGCACGTTACATGTGATCGCAAGAAGTGGAGTTCTATCGAGCCAAGCGGCTCCTACGCCGGTAGCCAGATTTGTTGCCCCCGGTCCCAACGTAGAGATGCAAACGCCCGGAACCCCACTGAGCGCTCCTACGGTCTGCGCCATGAAGGCCGCGGAAGATTCGCAAGCTGTCAGCACATATTCGATAGAGCTCTTCCTTAAGGCCTCAATGATAGGAAGCACAGGTCCGCTAGGGATACCGAAAGCCCAACGTACCCCTGCCCGTTGAAGTATTTGAACAATCAAGTCAGCGTTCTTCATGATCTACTTCGTTCCTACAAAGATTCAGCTATAGCATCGGCTAGCCAGTTTAGATAAGAAGGTATTGACCGATTTGGCAGTACCAGGACATCAATCTCATACTACGTACCGACACAATGCCCTGTTCCATGGCGCCTATTCCAACAACTGCAACCTTGATCCTCTTCTCGTCAAAGCGTCACTGGATCTCTCGCTTCATTTGTCCGAGCGTGTGGGAGGTAGACTAAGTTTCCCATTAGTGGCCATTCCTCTAAAACGACGCGATCGGTTCTCGTTAGATGGTTTAACAGAAGGAACTGTTAACTGTAGAAATCTTCAACGCCTCATTTATTGCTTAGCCGTAGATGTATTCCTTAAGTTAGACATTTGGCATACGAGTTCGCGTCTGTGAGCCGGAAACCATTGACACGTCTGCTCGTTACCGGTGGGATGGGTTTCATAGGCTCGAACTATATCCAACATTTAATGACCACACGACCTGGCGTCCATGTTGTCAACATTGACAAGTTGAGTTACGGTTCGAACCCTGCGAATTTGAAGAATCTGGAGCGACATTCGAATTACCGCTTCGTTAAGGGGGATATATGCGACGCTGACCTGGTGGATCAGGCCGCGGCAGACGTGGAGGTAGTGGTTAATTTTGCGGCGGAGACGCATGTCGACCGCAGCATCTCCAACCCAGGGTCGTTTCTGGAGAGTAATACGAAAGGTGTTTTGACGCTTCTCGAATTATGCCGAAGACGAGACCTCAAGTTTCTACAAATTTCAACAGACGAAGTGTATGGTTCTGCGGATGATGGGCGGGCGTTCACGGAGGTAGACGCGTTAAACCCTTCGTCCCCTTACTCTGCTTCGAAGGCGGCTGCTGAGATGCTGGTGAAAGCCTACCGTAAAACATACGGCTTGGTGACCTTGATCACTCGATGCACAAACAACTTCGGGCCGTTTCAATTTCCAGAGAAATTCATACCCAAAACGGTCATTCTGGCGTCCCAGAATCGGAGGGTGCCCATCTACGGTTCGGGGAGACAAGTTAGGGACTGGGTTCACGTCCAAGACCACTGTGAAGCAGTTGACGAAGTTCTCGAAAGGGGAAGATCTGGGGAGGTTTACAATATTGGTGGCGGAAACCAGGTCGAGAATGAACACGTCGTTAAACAGATTCTGAAATTGCTGGGTAAACATGAGGAACTTATCGACCACGTCGAGGACAGGCCTGGGCACGACGTCCGCTACTGGTTAGATACGTCGAAGATGAAGGATGAATTAGGGTGGAAGCCTAAGCGACCGTTCGAAGATGGCCTACTAGAGACGGTTACATGGTATGTGGAGAATGAGGCTTGGTGGAGACCCTTATCGAACGAACGCGTCCTGAGTTCCACGCCGTGGAAATATAAGTTCTGTTAACTTGCCTGCTCATTGCTTTCACTGACCTCTCATGTCTAAAAAGAGGTGAGAGTTGAGGTTGAGTTATGCGGGCGGTCAAATCAGTTCAACAGCATTACACGGCCGGGCCTAAGATTCTTGAGATGCTGGAGCAGTTCCGTCATATGATGAACGACTGCGTAGGGATAGGAATTGCTGAAAACGTGACCAGCCTCAAATCACTCTCAACGAAAACCTATCATCAACTCGTGACCTACGATGCCATGAGCTACTACAAGCTCTGTGCAATCAGTAAAGCCACCGGTGTCTTACGGAACTATCGTAAAGCTAAAAACAAGAATCCAGAAACAAGGGAGCCTCACGCACGACGCCCGCAATTGACAACCTGCTACGGTTTCAAAATTAGAGCGAAAGCAGGAGTGCTCTTGCTACCATTCAAACCTAAGCAACCTTTACCCATCTCATTGAATGCCCATGTGCTACGCGTCCTCTCTGAACCGGGTATCCAAGTTCGCTCCGTCACATTGACGAAGGAACGGTTGAGCATCTCCTACGAGAAGGAGGTGGAATCCATTCGACCGCGCGGCCTAATCGCCATCGATCGAAACCTTGACAATTTGACGACGGCAGACTCAGACGGAGAGGTGACGAGCCAAAATTTGGCGAAGGCGACGGAAATTAAGGCCATTTATCTTGAGATTCGCTCGCATATGCGGCGAAGCGACGTGCGCATACGCCGAAGAGTGTCTGAAAAGTATGGTCGGAAACAACGCGAGAAGGTGAAGCGGATTCTCCACCACGCCTCAAAGCAGATCGTCTTAGATGCGCAACGTAGGCAGTTCGGCATCGTTATGGAGAAACTAACGGGTATACGAAAGCTTTACCGTGCAGGCAACGGGCAGGGGAGAGGTTATCGCGGGATGATGAATAGTTGGAGTTACTATGAGCTTCAGCGCCAAATCGAATACAAAGCCCGATGGGAAGGCATGCCTATCATCTACGTGAATCCGAGTGGCACTTCGGTGAAGTGTTCGATATGTGGGTCTCGTATGGCGAGAATACCCGAAGAGAACCGACTACTGCACTGTCCATCGTGCCGGGTGAACGTAGACCGTGACGTAAACGCTGCCAGGAACATTCTGGCGAGAGGCGTGAGGTTCGCGCCAGTCGAGCTTCCAGTTGAAGCGATGGGACAGGAACCCTTAGTAGGCAATCCTGAAAGTCGATGGAAGCGAGTTGACGAGTTTAGGCTCCATGAGCCGACAAGTTAACAGAACCGAAAAGTAAATGGTAGATAAAATTCTCATAACGGGCGCCAGCGGGCTGCTGGGACATGTGCTTGTCCAGCAAGCTACGGCGAAGGGTTACGACGTCTGCTCACTCTACCACGATCATGAGCCTCAGGCGGGAAGGGCAATCCGCCTAGACGTCACAAATGCTAACGCTGTGAATGAGTGTCTCCAACTTGAAAGGCCAAATATTGTGATTAACACGGCTTCGATTACTGATGTTGATCTATGCGAACGCGAACCTGAGCTGGCTAAGAGAGTGAACGGTTCCGCCGCAGGCCTGCTCGCGGAGGCATGCGACAAGTTCAAGGCGTTTCTGGTTCAGTTGTCTACGGACTACGTTTTCGATGGAAGGAGGGGAAACTATAACGAGAGCGATGATCCTGCCCCCGTTAACCAATATGGGTCGTCGAAACTTCTCGGTGAACAATTGGTCATGCAGCATGAGGAGACCTGCGTTGCTAGGGCGAGCGTCGTTTTCGGCTGGGGACGACCATTCAGGCCAAATTTAGCGACGTGGCTTTACGATAAGTTAAGCAAAGGAGAACATGTCAATGTCGTGTCAGACCAATTCGCCAGCCCAACACTCAACACGAACCTCGCGAACATGATCATAGAGCTTAGCCAACGTGGCACACGCGGCATAGTTCACACCGCAGGAGCAACGAGAGCAAGCCGATACGACTTCGCCATCAGCCTAGCCGAGCAATTCAATTTCGACACGAAACTCGTGACGCCAGTCAAATCTGACTCCTCCAGTTGGATTGCAAGAAGGCCGAGCGATTCATCGCTAAGGGTTACGAAAGCGGAAAGAACCCTTAGCGAGAAACCGAAGGAATTGACTGAGGCATTAAGAGAATTCGCCCAAGCCTCCAAGAGCTAAGCGTTTCTTCAGTCACTCAAGTAAACCCGACGATCTATAGCTGATTTCCACCGTGGTTCCGGCACTACGCTAGCCAGTTCAGTTCACGACCCCCCAATCGAAACAACTATGGGCCAATATTGATTGGCTGGCGCAATGAGAGCGAGCTACCCGATCCACCCCATTAGAAACTGATACCACAGAGCGACTGTGAAGGCGGCGAAGAATACGATGAGCAACGCTAGGGTCCAACTTCTCTGGACTCGTATAGTGAACCAAATTGGAAATACGAAAGCGAAGTACCTCACTAGAGAACCAACAAATCCCTCTACTAGGAATATGGTCATGAGACTAGTTGAGAAGAGGGCCAAGCGCCAGTCAAAATCCCATACTTTCAATACCATAATCCCAAAGAGGACGAATATTGTGATTGCCATATAGGGCACGTTGAGCCAGTCTCCGCCATAGGAGATGTGGTAGCTGCCTGTTTGTGTAAAGTACTCCATAGGGTTGTTCGCGAAGATTGGTGATACCATCCACCAGAACGTGTTTTGACTATTCCCAGCGCCAACCCAGTACTGCCTCGCTGTGAGGAATGCGAATGCATCCCCGGTTGTCGCGTAGAGGTAACCCATCCAGCCAAGCAAGGATAGACAAGGAACCATTGCAATGGCAGGTAGCCGCCTCCAATTCTTCTTGGCAAGAGCATCTGCAATCATTGGGATCAAGATGAGAATCCCATAGGGCTTAGTCAGGGTCGCCATACCTGCCATGACACCTGACAGGAGTAGGCGATTTTTCTTGTAAAGGAACCAGGCTAGAATTGTTGAGAAGAAGAACAATGATTCAGAGTAAACAACGCTCGTGAAAACTAGAACGTATGGAAAACAGGCTGCCGCGAGTGTGGACAGCAACGCCTGTCGTCGGTTCATATAATCTTCAGCGATATTCTCGAAGAATGGAATCCAGGCAGCTCCTAGGATGATGCTTATGAGAAAGCCGGCTAGCACGACATCACCGCCCACGATTATTCCAACATATTTCATGAGGGTGGGATACAGGGGAAAGAAAACGTAAGCCCAGTCGTTCCATCCCGAGGTGGCTATTCCCGCGTACCAGCCGCTGTCCCAAGCGTAAAAGTAGCGAAGCCACGGAATAGGAGACACGGCAGCAGGAAATTCAGAAACGGGGACGCCGCTAAGTAGAATTGCAACCGAAGAAAAAACCACGACCTTGACAAACGACGCAACCGCAAGCGTAAACAAATAGCGACGGTTGCCTGTACCCAGGAATGCTGAAATTGATCGGGCTTTCTCTTCGAAGAACCGCATCCTGCTCCTACCCAAACAGTTGTCGCGAAGCTAGATCGATGAGTCAATGAACTGAGCACAGTTGAACTTTTAGGTTTTCGAATCGACTGAAGTGTTCAGGAGAAAAAAGTGGCCAATACCTCGCCCTATCTCTTATCCCTTTCAGACCAAAGTGTTGACAGAATCTCTTCGTAGCAAACCTACGAGACGTTGTTGATCCTAGATTGAGGGAACGTGGAAAAAGGTCGTCTGTTACTCGCGGGTGATTGCGCGCAAGTAGTCACCATATTCCCCGGGGTATTTGGTTGCCAGTTCCATTAACTTCGATGCATCGATGTACCCCATACGAAATGCGATTTCCTCTAGGCAGGCCACTTTCAACCCCTGCCGGTGCTCGATTGCTGCGAAATATTGCGCGGATTCAAGCAACGCCTCGGGTGTGCCTGTGTCGAGCCAGGCTACGCCCCGGCCGAATTTAATGAGTTTCAATTTTCCCCGGCGAAGATATTCCTTATTCACGTCAGTGATCTCAAGCTCACCGCGGGCTGAAGGCTTTAGGTTCCGTGTGATCTCCACGACGTTGTTATCGTACATGTACAAGCCGGTTATGGCGTAAGTGGATTTAGGTTTGCTAGGTTTCTCCTCAAGCCCCACCAAGTGGTCTTCCTTGTCGAACTCTGCGACCCCATACCTTTCAGGATCCTTGACTGAGTAACCGAATATTGTGCCTCCGTCATTTTCTGCTACGGCTGTCTGGAATAATCCTTGCAGGCCTTGACCGTAGAAGATGTTGTCGCCGAGTATGAGTGCGACCGAGTCTGATTTGATGAAGCTATGGCCGACGATGAAGGCTTGCGCTATTCCGCCGGGGGCTGGTTGTTCCATGTAGGAGAGGGCGATGCCAAACTCGGACCCATCCCTTAGCAGTTGCCTGTACATCGGGAGATCATGTGGAGTGCTTATGATGACTATGTCTCGAATTCCAGCAAGCATCAAAGTGCTTAGGGGATAGAAGACCATCGGCTTGTCGTAGATCGGTAGGAGATGTTTGCTGATCACATGCGTCATCGGATACAGCCTAGTGCCCAAACCGCCGGCGAGAACTATGCCCTTCAACATTTTCACCCAGGCGCCAACGCCGAAATCAACGACGTGACCGTACTTCCTTAGCCCTTACTTATCTCCCAGAACTCGGAGCCTAATGCGTCCCATGGTAAGCGCAATTCGTCCGGGTTGTCGGAGGAGAATTGCTGGTTCATTAAATAGACCACATCCACCGGGCTTGTTCCCAGGGCTGTTCCGCCGTGGGCGACGCCTCTGGGTATGTAGAGGAATTTTGATTTACCGCCGCCGAGCACGAAACGCATCGACAAACCCTCCGTCTTCGAACCCTTCCTAACATCCACCAATCCCACGAGCAGCCTGTCGAGGGGATGAACCGCCCACACCTCATCCTGTTCCAAGTGGAGATGAAACGCTTTCACGAGCCCAGGGTTGAATCTGGACCTATTTACCTGACGAATCTCGAAGCCATCAAGAAAGCTGGCGCGGCCGTTCGCTAATCGGGTTATTTCGTGGAAGTCTCCGCCGTCGTCGGAGAAGAATTTGAATTCAATAAATTTGACGCCATCTATGGATTTACTCTCGCCATAGGCTTGGCGGGAAAGCTGTTCAGCGAACTTTGAGCTAATGTCTGGCTTACTCATGACCCCTCACGTGCAATGAGTTGGACGGGCCATGCTTTTGGCTTTTCTTGTTCGAATTCACGAATCTGCTCCACATGCCTAGGTGCGCGGCGAAGACGACAAAGGCCCTTCCTCAAGCCACTGTTTCTGAACACGGTTTCGACTATAGATGTAAAAAGTGAATCGACAGCAGTTCGATGGCAGTTCGATTGGTTTGAGATTTCCAAATGCTTTCAGAGCATTTCTAGTTCTTCTCGTCATTAGTACGGTTTTCGCTGGATTCAATGTGCGCCCTGCGTTTTCTCAATCCTCCGTGGTTTTGTCGGGCAATGTGCTGCCATTCTTGAGTCAAGCGCAGAAATTGACCTCTCCCAATGCACAGTTTGAGAGTCAAACCCGGCTCACTCTGGCGATTGGTTTAGCGATGCCTGACAGGGCGGGGTTGGATGCATATATTGAGGAGTTGTACGATCGCAATTCATCGAATTATCATCAATGGTTGACGCCGGTGGAAATTGCGAATGAGTTTGGTCCTAGCCAGGCAGATTATGATGCTGTCGTTGCTTGGCTTCAGGACCAGGGTATTAACGTCACTCAAACTTTCAATCATAGGTTGGTGATTATGGCAAGTACGACGGCTGATGTGGCCAGCCGGGTTTTCGGAGTTAGCTTTGGCACATACAATTATAACAATCAGACGTTCGTAGCGGCTTCGAACGAGCCTAGCGTACCAGCACAGTTCTCAGGGGTTGTTTCATCAATAACTGGATTAGATACGTATTATGGATTAGTTAATGATCATGCTCACCGTGGTACTCCAGTCGGGCAGGCAGGTCCGAATTCGTTAAGTGCGCCTTATACTCCCGCAAATATCCGAACCGCGTACAATCTTCCAGTTCTTAACCCAAGCCTTGGAGCTGGCGTAGTGATGGGTGTTCTAAGTGCCTGTGAGGCCTCGACGACGGACTTGAATGGCTTCGCTTCAACTTACGGTCTCCCAAGCTACACTCTCAACACGAACTATTTCCGGGTCGCAGTCAATTCGTTGGGTACAGGTTCAGATCCACCAACGGATCAGGAACCAACATTAGACTTGGAGTGGTCACATGCGCTAGGGCCTGGTGCAAACTTATACTTCTACTTCGACAACGGTGTTAGCGGTTGCGGTAGCAGCGCGGGCTGGTATTTTAGCGGCATGATTGCTGCAGCCGCGAAGGCCCTTGCCGATAATCTTGTACAGACCTGGTCGACGAGTTGGGGATGCAGTGAAGATGCATGTTGGGATTTAGCTGATCGAAATAGCGTGGATGCAGAGTACGCAAGTATGGCTGCTACAGGTATGACTGGATTCGTAGCAACCGGTGACCATGGAGCCTATGCGAATCTCGACATGTCCACTCTGGATGTGCAGTTTCCAGGCTCGGATCCGAATATTGTAGCTGTAGGCGGGACTACGTTGACAATCAACAATGATGGTTCCTACGGGTCCGAGAGCGCTTTGTGGTGTCCCACGTGTATCACTGATGGTTGGGGAGGCGGAGGAGGAAACAGTGTAATCTTCACCAAACCTTCTTGGCAGTCCGGAGTGACCGGTGTTTCCAAAACGGGTCGGGGGCTTCCTGATGTATCTCTTGACATGGACTTTCATTATCTGATCTACTACGGTGGAAGCCTGTCGGGGTGCTGCTGGGGTGGGACCAGTTTCGGTGCTCCCGAATGGAACGGGATAATGGCCACAATAATCTATGCAACTATGCAGCCAACCTCCCGCTTTGGTAATATCAACTATAAAATTTACTCCGCAACTCCGCAATGGACAAAACGCGATGTGACCACGGGTGCGAATGGCTATACATCAAGTTGTGGTGGGAGTGGGCAACCTCAATGCGGTTACAGCGCTGGCCCCGGGTGGGATTATGCGACGGGTTGGGGATCTCTCGACGGAATCTTGGCTGAGCTAACTACGAATGTTGCTTCTGGTTCAGGTTCTCTTTCGCCGAGTTGTCCGAGTGGTTGTAGTGAGGGGATTGGCTCATCGATTTCCGTTATGGCCTCTGCTTCCGCTAATTGGCAGTTGTACAGTTGGGCCATATCTGGCGCATCTTGTTCTGGAGGACCAATGGGTAATCCATGTCAATTCACCATGCCGAGTAACGCGGTTACGATTTCTGCGGTATTCGCGGCAGAGATCACTTTTGGGTCGGCTTTGATTAGTTGGGGTTCATGCGCGAATTCTCCGGAACCTATTGGGCAAACAACCTACAGCCCTATTGGCTCAGTTTCTGCCTGTTATGTGCCGACAGGCTACTCGATCGCAAGCTGGAATTGTATCAATGGGTTGTCGTGTTCAGGTTCAAGTAATGTAATCTCGGTTTCAGTGAATGGGCCAGGGACGATCACCTTGAACCTCAAGAGTGGCACACTATCTAATCCCATTTTAACTTCGCTGACCGCTGTACCTCCGGGATCGACGGTGGAAGGAACATCGTTCTCGGTTTCGGGAGCCCTGACGGCAAGTGGGGGTGGGTTAGGGAATGAGCCGATTGTGTGTGTATTCAGTTGGAACACGAACATAGCCACTGCAACCACCAATCCAACCGATGGGTCGTACACTTGCACCGGAACCGCGCCCACCACACCTGGGTCATACAATGTTGACGCGTTCTTTCTCGGCGACTACACTGCTGACAGTGGTACCAAGCAGTATCTACCAAGCAAGGCAACCGCAACGATTACAGTAGTAACCTGACCGCAGTCGTCATCACAGAACTCTAACCGCGACTTCTCGTCATTGTTACATTAGCGGAAGCTTTGGCTGAGCTTCTGGCAAATCGCAAGAATAAAATGGGAGTTTATTGCGGTGTTGTCGCTTTCGCTCCATCCCAACCCCAATCACATGTGCACTCTTTCTCTATGCAGCGTTTTCTTACTGGTGAGCTATTCGCGAAATGATTGATGACAGGGTGCCCACAATTCTTGCACCTCGCATATTCGACAGATTGGGTTTGAACGCTAGGCTGAGGAAGCATGAACAGCTGAGCCCGCAGGGGTGTTAATTGAGTTCGAACGTCACGTGTGCCATAATTCAGTCGCCGAGATTCCTCCTGATTTACAAGCCGGTTTATTCTCGAACCGCTGTGTCAACTGGAAAATTCAAGTATGTACTTTCAGTCTTCACTCTTGGATGATCCGAGCCGTTCTCGCTTACCTTTTGCAAGGGGTGGGTTTTGTTGAGGTTGGATTTGTGGGGAGGACTATACCGTCTTGGCGTATGGTTGTTGAGAACGAGCTTCCGGAATTGAGGAGATTCGGTTACGAGTTGGCCATAATTCAAAATGCGAGTCGTACTGACTAACCCCAAAGGCGTCGCTCCCTTTCCCTAGGAGTTCATGTGAAAAATGTAGGTCATATGCCATGCTCTACATAAACCGGACATGTTTCCCACCTCTCAATCGAAGAGTGATTGTTAAAGTGAACTAAAGAGGTTGAGCTGTTTTTCGACGGCGTTTTTTTGCCAAATTTATCGTAGCAAGAGTTAACGAATCGCTTCGATCATATAGTATTTGATTAAGTGACCCACCTTACACATTTCAGATTTACCTGGAGCGATTTGGGTTGAAATTGCCGGAGCGTCCACATGCATGGCGGAGTCCTATGGAGATTGCGGCCCAGTCGGGATTCAACTGCGAGCAATCGTCGAAGTTTCCCCTAAGATTCTACAGAGGCATGTGGGCAACCGCGTGAACCTTGCGGCGAACTGCATTCTAGAGACTAAGGGCGGAAGCGATTACAACACCTTAAGCGGCAACGTGCTGAACAACTGCGGTACAGGGCTCTGTACAGGGCTCTCATACATCGGAACTCATGACGTCGCTGCCAACAATACGGCTTTAATCACGGGACGATCCAATCGTCGGTGTTGTCGGCACAAAACCAGAACGCTACAAGTGGCCCATTGACTCAAGAATCTGTACTGGTCCCTGCGATCGTAATCGCTGCAGCCCTCTGCGTCGCTATCTTAACAAAAATTAAGCATAGACAACCAAAGAAAATGATCCCGCGAAGAAAAGCACATCTTCGGCACAACACCAGGAAAAACCGATGAGGCGCTCACCCACGTCTTCAGTTAATGACCATTCTTTGGAGAAAGACTTACAGACGTCGAGTTCTGCGGTTGTTTAGTCCGTACGCGATTATCATGAAGATGACGGCGCTGCCAATCTATTAATATTCAGGAGAATAATGAAGAATCGTACCATTAAAGCCTACAGCCCAACAGTCACTAGCGCTAACACAAAACGCCGAGTGCAGAGTGTTGCTTGTTGGGCTTGTCACGCTCGTCCACGCGGATCCTCCAAATTGAATAATCGTACCTACGCCCCCTACAGCCCAACAATCGCCAGCGCCAATACAATAAACAGACTGGAGAGTGTTGTTCGTTGGGCTTGTTACGGTTTTCCACGATGAACCTGTCCACTGAATAATCGTACCATCGTAGCCTACAGCCCAGCAGTCACTAGTGCTAACACAAAATACCGAGAGGAGTCCTTCGTATGTTGGGCTTGTTACGGTCGTCCATGCTGCTCCATTAAACTGAATAATCGTACCGAGGCCTCCTACAGCCCAGCAGTCATAGGCGCTAACA
>Ga0187884_10002644_pt1 | contig 14751 bp, 13 predicted proteins | sample June2016WEW_20_4_FD_132983 | JGI IMG/M metagenome (GOLD analysis project Ga0187884, IMG submission 132983) | Peatland microbial communities from SPRUCE experiment site at the Marcell Experimental Forest, Minnesota, USA - June2016WEW_20_40 | ecosystem: Environmental > Terrestrial > Soil >...
ACGCGCTCGGCCATATGCCATTGTCGACGCCGCGCGATGTGGCCGAACCACCAGAACAATCCCAGCGGCGCCACGATTCCGAGCAACTCGTACCATGCCCAGTTCTGGATGTAGTGATAAGCGTGCCGCTTCGCGGCCTCGTGGTAAGCCAGGGAAGTCAGAGGCACCAGAGGCATCCCAAACCACAACAGACCCGCGAGCCCGGCGTTCTTCATGTTTTTCCAATAACTCTCCAATCTGTCCATGACCACGTACAAGAGGCAGAACGAAAATGGAAAAACCCACATCATGGGGTGCATGCAGACCGCGAACCCCAGCCACAACAAACTCCGCACATATCTCTTTTCCAAGGTTCGAGCCACCATGAATATTCCCGCGAATGCCGCCAAGTTCCGCGGATTCAAGTACTGATCCATGATGTAGAGCGCCGTCCCGGCGACCGGGATCGACAAGAGCGCTGCGATCAAACAAACTCCGCCCCAGCGTGCTCGCGCTGTTGAAAAGAACAGACCGGACAACTCCCAGCACGCAAGCAGCAGCAGGAAAATAGACACCAGGTGCCACAAGAACAGCCCGGTTTGCATTGGCAAGTGCGTAACGCGCAGAGAAAAGGCGACGGCATTGGGAAAGAACGTCATGCCGGCGTGCGCCAGAAAAAATTCCTGCCCGAAGGGAAATAACTCAGGATGCAGGATCTTCTCCACCCCCGGCAGGTAGATCTCCGCATCTTCCGCGAAGGGATGGTACCCCTGCACCAGCAGCGCGCCCGCCGTCAGCAGCGACAGAAGGATCTGCGGTTTATATTTTCGATAAAGAGTCTTCAATCGCCTGTTGCAACCGCGACCCGCGCCGGGCTGGCCGCCGACCGTCGCTTGCGCTCCGAAACCCATGCGGCGACCGCACAGGCAGATAAAACCACATACTGAGGATCAATCGGGCGGCGATAATAATCTTCCGGGTGCGTCAGATAATAGATCACCGGGAAGAACAGGAATACCAGCAGATACGGGACCGGAGTAGCGGGGTCGATCTGCCACGCCCGGCGCAATCCCAACAGTGTCAAGATCGTGAGCCCCGTGCAGAACACCATATTCAATGGATCGGCCGGCTCTTGTTCCAAATAGCGTGGGCTGAAGCTCCAGAACCCCGTCCACAAGTAAACTACGCGCCGCAAAGTTTGTTGAACATATAACAGCCGGTGGGAATGGATGAATGCCAGCCCCTCTTCAAATTTCTTGTGGGTGTAAGCAATCTCCCCAAGCTGCCGGTACTGCTGCCACTCATTCTCATTGTCCGACGGATGATATCCCGGAGGCCCCCAATGCCAGGAGTCCTGATTGTTTCCAAAGTACACTTCCAGGCCCAGGCAACTGCGAAACGGAATCACTTTGTGAAATGTCTCGTAGTTTCGGATGAACCACGGCGAAACTACCAGTGCCACCGCCATCACCGCTCCCGCGCCATGAGCAAGCCATCGATTCCCTCCTTTATACCGCCGGTAACATGCCCATGCCCCGAGAAACGGCGCCACTGACATGACGACCGGGTCAGTCAGTCCTCCGAGACCGCTCAGTGCACCAAAGCCGACCCATCGGAAAACGGAAGAAGAAGTCTCGAGATGCAGCGCCCAAAGAAAGATAAGGCTCAGTAAGAGAGTGGTTAACGTCGTCGCCCAAATGAATTCCGCCGAGAAGAAAATCGCGTAGGGAAAGAACGCCCAGATCCAACCCGCCCATACAGCCGCATCTTCGCCAAAGTTCTTCCTGGCGATGAAGTAAATGGGGATGCAGGTCAACGCGGAAAATAAGCAGTCCAAAGCCAGGGCTGCGATCGTCGACGCTTTACTATAGACCCCGAACATTTTGAAAATCCCGGCCAGTAGATATGGAAATACCGGGGCAAGCCAAGCGGTTGGCCCGGTCTTTCCGAACAAGGGATTACTGAAGCCTTCCCCCTGCGCGATGGATCGTGCGATTCTGCCCGCTTCTCCTCCACAACGCCAGTGGTCGCGAGCCGGGTCGGTGCGCTCGGGATACAAGAAGGACATCACCACCAGCCGCAGCGCGAGCGCGACCAGCACCATCCAAAACAACGAACTCCTTACGTTTCCCGCCGGCTTCGGTCTACGCACTTCCTGTTCAAATGCTGTTTTATTAGGAAACGCCATTCGCTCCAATCGATCCCAAAACCCCTAAGAAGCATCTACTTTGCCACAACAAACACCGGAAGTCTGCTCTTCTTACAGTTCTTTACTTTCCCCGCTCCCCAGTCACGACTTGGGTCCGCCAAACTTGCGAGTTCTTGTTCCCCTACGTAGCATCTATATATCAAGATGGCTGCAGCCCTGATGCCCGCGCGCCTCCGGCCCAACATGGCCATTGGCGAAATCGTCGCCTTCGCCTACGACACATTCTGCAGCAACAAAGTGCGCTTCATTTTGACCGCGCTGGGGATGGTCATTGGCACGGCTTCTCTTATCCTCGTCGTGACCATCGGCATGACTGGCCGTCAATTTGTCCTCAACCAGATCCAGGCCATCGGCACAAATGAAATCTGGGCCGAGTACCTCGGCGGCGCCCCGCACATCAGCAACTCCAACCCCGACCCGCTCACCGTCGACGACCTCCACGCCGTCCAGGAAGTCGTACCGGGCATCGTCGCTTCTTCTCCCGTGACCCAACTCTCGGACCGCGTCCCGGTTGGAAACGGCCGGGAGAGAGATGTCACCATCCTGGGCGTCAATCCCGAATACGTTATCGTGCGCAATCTGCTAGTTCCTTCGGGACGGTTCTTTGATCACGAAGATTCCCAAGCCCACAACAAGGTTGGCGTGATAACGGAGAAAATGGCGATAGAAGTTTACGGTTCACCGCAGGCGGCTGTGGGCAAAGTGATCAAGCTCACCGGGCTGCCCTTCACCATCATCGGGACTTTCAAAGAGCGGGTGGAGACTTTCGGCCAGTCGGAGATCGTCGACAATACCATGCTGATCCCCTACTCGGTCAGCCGGTATTTCATGGAGACCCCCGGCGTCAAACTTCTGTATTTCTCCATGGAAGATCCTTCCATGGTGATTCCGGCGTCGGTGCAAATTAAGCGCGTCCTGCAGTCGCGGCACCGCTCAGAGTCCGTTTACGATGTCTCCAATCTAACAGCGCTGCTTTCCATGGCAGACCGCATCGCTACCGGCCTGACCTGGGTTCTGCTTCTGATTTCGATGGTAACCCTGCTGGTGAGCGGCATCGGCATCATGAACATCATGCTGGCGACCGTGACCTCGCGCATTCGCGAGATCGGCATCCGTAAAGCTGTGGGCGCGACCAACCGTGAAATCCGCTTTCAGTTTCTGGCCGAGGCGATTCTTATCTCCCTTATCGGGGGCTTCGCGGGAGTCGTGATCGGCCTCGCCATTCCTTACTCCGTTCGTTTCCTCACCGAGTACCGCATACCCATCTCGGGCTTGTCGGCCATCATCGCCATCGTGGTCTCTTCCGTCGTGGGCGTGATCTTTGGCACTGTTCCCGCCGCCCGTGCCGCCCACCTGGATCCCGTGGAGAGCCTGCGCTACGAGTAATTCTCCGTCCTAAATAACCGGAGCTCAGTTCACCTGAAACACCGCCCCGCAGCCGCTACCGCCGCAACCGGTGCCGCCGCCGGCGTAGGTGGTCCCGTAAATGTTGCCCTTGGAGTCCAAGGTCACACCAACATCGGCGCGGCTCCCATCCTCGCCGCCGGTAAAGGAATGCAATGTGGTCTGGTTCCACAACCCGCCGGTCTCGGGAGAGAGTTCGAAGACCGAGCCCATGAGAGAACTGCCGCCATCGAGCGTTGTACCGTAAAGATTGCCCCCAGAGTCAAAGACGAGAGTCGATTCGGCGCCGCTTCCAACCGTCGCTAGAGTGGTCTCAGTCCATTCGTGATTGGAGCCGGGTATCAGTTCGAAAACCATGCCGTAGAACATATTCCCGTATAAATTGCCCTTCGCGTCGAAAATCAGGCCACCCACCGAGCCCGCACCGCTGAAGCTATACAGGATTTGCTCCTTCCACGGGCCGCTCGGCTTGGGGACTAACTCGAACACGACTCCGGCGCTGTTGGCGCCTCCGATCCAGGTGGTGCCGTAAGCGTTTCCCTCCGCGTCAACAATGACTCCTGCATACGGGTTCGCCCCATCGGATCCTTCCCCGAAAGTATGCAGCGTTTTGGAGACCCACCCGCCTTTGCCATTTGGAGAGAGTTCCCAAACCGTCCCCTTGCCGTACCTTCCGCCATAGAACGTCGTTCCATATAAGTTTCCATCTTTGTCGAAGACGATATTCCCCTGGGGAGTTTTTCCGACACTGCCGAAATTGTGCAGGACCGTCTCTTTCCAAACGCCCTTGGTAGAGAGTTTCAACTCATACGCCGTGCCCGATCCATGTGCTCCACCGAAAGCCGTCGTGCCGTAAATATTGCCCTCTGCGTCGAAGATGACACCGCTGTATGGACCGTCTCCATCCTTCCCGTCGAAGCTGAATAGCACCGTCTCTCTCCACCCGTCAGCACCGGGCGACAGCTCGTACACGGTCCCGGCTCCGCTCGCGCCGCCATTGAACGTCGTGCCGTAAAGATTTCCCGAGCTATCCAGAGTCAGAGTGGAATAGGGAGTTCCACCATCCGATCCTCCGCTAAAGGCATAGAGAATCGACTCAGTTTGGGCTAAGCATCTTGCGCCGAACAAAAACACCGTTATCAGGGTTCCGACAGCGATGTGAAACTTCATGATGAATTCTCCTGGGACGCAGGATCGACCGACAACTCAAGGGGGAGAAACAGATTAAGCGAGCGAATATACCCCAAACCGCTACCACCGGCAACCTTAGACGCTGTATTCAGCGAGGACTCTTCCAACGAGGCAAAATCCTCGGCGATGCCGCTTGCCACAATAAAGTTGCATTTTCCCTTCAAACCGAAGTAATATGACTTACGGGGCTTGACTGTTGGCTACCCAGTGTTTCGGACCCTGTACCGCTAAGTAAACTTCCAGACTTGCAGTTCAGCTTTTGCAAAACAACATAAAAGAGGTGGCTGGTCCGCCTCTGTCCCGGTTCGGAGAGTTCAATATGTCTTGGTACGCTTACTGCCTTACCGAGCACCAGACCCTTCCCAACGGCACCCGTTCCCGACGCCCTTTTGTAATCGAAAACGTTCAGGGCGTGAACGGAGCCCCAGTCCTCAGCTATCCCAGCGGCGAGTTTGCTGTGATTGTGAGCGAATACGATCCTAATAGTGCAGAACTTGACCAGAAAGCGGCCATCGACCACGCCCGCGTGGTCAGCGGCTGCTTCCGCAACTCCACCGTTTTGCCATTCCGCTTCGGAACCATCTTTGAAAGCGACGACGCGCTCCGTCAGGCTGTCCGGGTCAACCGGCGAGCCTTCGGAGTCAGCGTGGCCAAACTCCGAGGCAAGTCCGAAATGCACATTAAGCTGACGGTCAGTGATGGCTCGCTGCGCGAGGCCATGATTGACGTCGTCCTGCCCGACACCGTCGGCGGAGACTATCTCTCCAAGCTGCGCGTCAAGGCGTCCCGCGAGCGCGAGCGACAGACCAAGGCCCGCGCACTTTCTGTGCAGGTCCACAAGCTGTTTAACCCGCTGGAAGAAGAAGTGAGCTGCAAGAAGGTTGCTCCCCAAGGCATGCTCATCGACATCGCGCACCTCATCGATTCCAAGTCGGTGGAGAAATACCAGAACCGTTACACCACGGCCGCCAAGCAGCTAAAGAACTGCCAGGTAGCTATCAGCGGACCATGGCCTCCGTACCACTTCCTGCCCGGGAAGCTGCGTACCGTAGCCGGAAACAGCTAGATCCAATCTCACACTGACTCCGGATTCTCACCCTTCGCATTGTTCGCGAAGGGTGGGATCTCTGGCTCCCGCGTCGACTACGGTTCCACCGTCTGCGTAACCGATGTCGAACTCCCCACGATGTTTGAGTTTCCAGTGTAGGTTGCCGTAACTGAGGTCGAGCCCACGGCCAGCGTGGAAGTTGTAAATTTCGCTCTGCCGGACCCGCTGAGTGCCACTGTTCCAAGCACGGTCGTCCCTGCCGTGAAGGTCACTGAACCGGTCGGAACCACCATCGGGGCTGTAATGGTGGCGGTGAAGGTCACGGACTGACCTTGAGTCGACGGATTCGGGGATGAACTGAGCGCGGCCGAGCTGTTGGCTTGCTGAATCACTTGGTTCAGGATCGGGGACGTGCTGCCGGCATTGTTGGGATCGCCCAGATACACAGCCGTTAGCGAATAGTTGTTCACGTCTTCCCGCGACTTGGTTAATGTGGCCACACTGCTGGCGTTGAGCGTGGCTGCTCCAAGACTTACACCATTCGACAGGAAGCGCACCCTTCCTGTCGGCGCTTCGTTCCCCCCGGTAGATACGCTCGCGGTCCAGGCCACTGCCTGCCCATAGGTCGATGGGTTGAGGCTTGAACTCAGCGTTGTGGTCGTCACATCTGGATCCACTATCTGCGTAATTGTGCCGGAGCTTCCCCGGTCGCTGCCCCAACCCGAATAAACCCCCTTGATTCTGTGCAACTTCGTCGTAAGAGAGTAGTCGGTGAAGATTGCCGCACACGTATTGACGTTGAGGCTACCGGATCCCACGTAGGTGCCCTGGTCGTAGAAATCCACCGACCCGCCACAGCTCTGGGCGATGCCGTGGCAGAACAACGACGCGGTGACGTATGCAGTAAAAGTTACCTCCCCTCCAAGGAGCGAGGGCGATTCCGAGCTGGTTAGTCTTGTGGATGTGCTGCACGTTCGGCTGCTGAAGGGACTTGCCGAAGTCGAAAGTGTCGTAGCTGTGGCCGTCCCCGTAAACTTCCACAGCTCATATACCGCTCCCGAGTTGTGGGCACCGCCGTAGGCAACGCCGTATAAGTTTCCCTGAGCATCCAACACAATCCCTGCTGAGGGGTGATTACCTCCCTGTCTCGAACCGAAGCTATAAATGACAGTCTCATTCCCACTGGGAGTCAGTTCGAATATGGTTCCGCCCCCAGCGTCGCCGCCATTGTAGGTAGTGCCATACAGGTTGCCCTGTGTATCTCTGGCCAAACCTGTAAGGGGATTTGCTCCGTCTGGATTCCCACCGAAAGAGTGGAGCACTGTCTCATGGCCGCTGGAATCTATTTTGAAAACCGTTCCCAGTCCATTTCCGTTGCCAGCCTTGTTGGAGCCGCCCCAGTAAGTGGTCCCATATAGGTTGCCTTGCGCGTCCAGAGCGAGCCCTCCATTTGGATATTCTCCGTCCCCCTGTTCAATACCTGCGAAGTTGTAGAGGACGCTCTCGTTACCCGCCGTGTCCACTTTGAACACGGTCCCGTGCCCAGGACCTCCGCCCGCAGAATCGGCACCGCCCATAATAGTGGTGCCATACAAATTTCCCCGCGCGTCCTCGACTACCGCTCCGTTGGGACTTGAGCCGTCCGCGCAAATCGGCTTGGAGCAAAAGCTATGGAGCACGATCTCGTCGCCGACCAAACTCACTTCAAATATCGTCCCCGCGCCGTAAGCACCACCCCCGAAAGTTGTCCCGTACAGCTTTCCCTGCGCGCCCAGTATCAAGGCACCCGAGGGACTTGCGCCGTCTATGCAACCGGCTTGAGAGCAAAAATTGTAGAGCACGGTCTCGGTGCCACTCGAGTCCAACCTGAACACTGTTCCAGCGTTGTAGGCGCCGCCAGAAGGCGTAGTACCGTATAGCTTGCCTTGCGGATCCAGCGCTAGAGCAGCGTAGGGACTTGAACCGTCCGCGCAATTCGCCTGAGAGCAAAAGCTGTAAAGCACGGTTTCGATTCCGGCTTTATCCATTTTGAACACCGTTCCAAAGTTGTGAGCGCCGCCCCTTCTGGTGGTGCCGTATAGGTTTCCTTTCGCGTCGGGCGTTAAACCGCCGTCGTTGTAATCAACTCCCAGGAGAAGACTTTCGCCATCGGGCGCGCCAGAAAAGGAATGCAGCAAGCCGAAGCTATAGGTCTGCGCCGGTACCGACACAGTCGCGAAGACGAACACGATCGCCAGGGCCAGCGCAGCAGCAACCACACGCTGGTGTGCTCCGAGAATCGGGGCCCGAAACTTCGTAAATTGGTTCATTAGGCCCCCATCGAAACGCAGCTCAGCTCTTGCTCCATTCGTGAGATGTCGCTCTTGGTTGGCGCCTGACACAACCCGGGAAAAACCGCGAGCGATTCTATGGCCGTGCGGAGGATAGTCCAGAACTCGAAGACACGCTAATGAATTTTCAGTTGACTTTCGCACAACCAACCCGCCCGACCGCCCATGGACTGCCAGCTGCCGCCCTTCCCTGCTTGCGTTCCTCGCGCAACCTCTCAGGGCATGCGCTGCGATGAATGTGCAGCCATCTGCACTTTCCTCAGTCCCAACCACGTCGGCATCGAGCCTTGGAAGTGTTCCGCTGACTTACGATAACTCGCTACAGATCAATGGTTTACGGAGGATCATGATTGCGGGGCGAATCTCCTCGTTTTTGGCTTCACAAATGCTTCTTCCACATGTAACTAAGAGGCCGCAACTAACAATGACCCTCACTCTCTTCTCTTCGAAACATTTCCCGAAGTGCCGTTCCCACTGGCGGGACGACAACTTGCTTTAGCCTTTCCTGAAATCACCTACCACCTTGCCTCTTTGAAACGTGGCCCCAGAAATGGGGCCATTTTTTCGTCGAAAACAAGCTAGAAAACCCTCCACACAAAATGCGCCAGCAGCGCTGCCAGCGACAGCATAAACACCCCGCCCACCCAGATCAAGAAGTTCAAGGTCATCTTGGGATCGTCAATCTGTTTCTTGTCCATACCTCACGCTAGTCCGCTCGGGAAGAAGAACACATCAGGTCAGCACGGTAGAGCGAAAAACACAGCGGCCCGAGAATTAAGATCGGCTTTCCCAGGTAGGGCCCGTCAGTTACACTGGCCTGCATCTATGACCAAGGTCCTCCGCTTATCCATCTCATCCTGCATCATATTTTTCCTGCTATGCGCCCTGGTCGGAGCTCAGAACCCGCCACAGCAGCCGCAGACCATTCCTTCCTCGGCCGCTGCGCTGCAAGCCTCCAACAGGGGCGACCAGCAGAACTTCCCGCCGCTGCTTCTGCAGCAGCTCTCCGCCATCAAGGCTGCCGCGTTGAATGATGACTACGCCTACCACCAGCTTTCCCACCTCACTGAGAACATTGGACCACGACCCAGCGGCTCACCCCAAGCCCATGCCGCCGCCGAATACGTTGCTGCCGAACTTCGCCAACTCGGCCTCGACGTTCGCCTCCAGCCCGTGACCGTTCCCCACTGGGTCCGCGGAGCCGAAAGCGCCGCCCTCATCGAGTATCCCGGAATGGTTCCCGGCACCACGCAAAAAATCGTGCTCACCGCTCTCGGCGGCAGCTCCTCCACTCCCGCCGACGGTCTAGTCGCTGACGTCGTAACCGTCAGCACTTTCGAAGAGCTCCAGGCCCTCGGCCGCGATAAAGTTGCCGGCAAGATCGTCCTGTTCAACGAACTGTTCGACAAACAGAAGGCCGCGGCCGGACTCGGGTTCGCCGCGTATGGCGATGCCGTTCGTTATCGCGGCGCTGGACCTAAAGCTGCCGCCGACCTTGGCGCAGTCGCTGCCCTGGTCCGTTCGGTCGGCAGCGCGGATTATCGTCTTCCCCACACTGGTTTCAGCTTCCCCGCTGGGATTCCCGCCGGCGCTGTGACCGCCGAAGACGCTGATCTCATCGTCCACTTGGCCTCTCAAGGCAAGGTTCGCATGCATCTCACCCTTACTCCGCAAAAGCTGCCCGATGAAACCGGCTACAACGTGATCGCTGACCTCAAAGGCTCCGAACATCCCGAGCAGCTCGTGATTGTCTCCGGCCATCTCGATTCCTGGGACCTCGGCACCGGAGCCATCGACGACGGAGCCGGAGTCGTCATTGCGATGGAGACGGCTGAAATTCTCCAGCGCCTGCACCTCCTCCCCTCACGCACCCTCCGCGTGATCGCGTGGATGGATGAAGAAACAGGAGGCGCCGGCAGCAAAGCCTATTCCACCGAGTATTCCTCCGACTTCGCCCATCACGTCGCCGCCATCGAAAGTGACTCGGGCGCCGCCCATCCTCTCGGCTTTGACGTCAAGGTTACTCCCTCTGCGATCGAGGCTCTACGTCCCGTACAGTCCGTTCTTCTCAGCATCGGTGCCACCGTTTTCCAGTCCAGCACATATCCTCCGGGCGCCGACATTGCGGAAATGTCCGACGCTGGAGTCCCCGCCTTTGGCGTCATGCAAGATGGCCGCACTTATTTTTACTATCACCACTCCGCCGCCGATACCCTCGACAAAGTCGTTCCCACCGAGCTCCGCGAAAACGCAGCAGCCATGGCAGTTCTGGCCTACGCTCTGGCCAACATGAAAGATCCTCTGCCCCGCTAAAGATCAGAATTGCAGTACCAACGGAACGGCGCCCTCCCGTCTCTGCATTTGTTCACCGGAGCTCAGTACAGCATGAACTGTATAGAGCCCTGGCGCTGACGCCCATAAAATTCGCTAAGTTCTGGCCGCAGGCTCCGAGCTTAAGTAGGAAGTTCAGAAGTCGGCGGCCATTTGCAATCACCGAAACTGAAAGGAGATAGTCTTGAATCCACGATTCGGAAGAGCAGCAGTCGCAGGATTAGTGGTATGGGCACTTTTGTTCTTCGTAACAGCACCGCGAGCGCACGCCGATGATAGGTCGCACTGCCAGCATGCCGTTGAAAAGGCGGAGGCCAACCTCGACAGAGCCATCCATGACCATGGCGATCACAGCCCTCAGGCCGAGGGCCGCCGCCGGGATCTGAACGCCGAACGCCAACGGTGCTGGGATCAGCACCACCAATGGTGGAATGGGAAAGAGCATCGTTGGGAGACCGAGCAGAACTGGGATAACGATCATCACTGAGGCAGGTTAGTCATCGCATCCTACCGGTCCGGTCGACATGGTTGATAGGTTTTTCGGCTGGACCATTCCTTTACTTCCAAAATGGCCTCATTGCTCCCCGCCCCCGGATTGCTACAATACAAGCTTCTCAAACGATGCGCTTCATCAGTCCACTACTAAAGCGCGTGGTGTATCCAGCCTTGCATCGCACGGGATGGCTCGACCGCATGATGCTGCCCGGCGGTTTCGCAGTCGTCAACTATCACGGAGTATTCCCTGCCGGCTATCCCAACGGCGAAAGGTTTCTCGATGGAGACCTGGTTCAACCGCAGGTCCTTCGAAAGCAGCTCCAGTTCCTGAAGGCCCATTACCAGATCGTTGCTCCCGAGGATCTTCGGGCATGGATCGAGCAACGTGAACCCCTCCCGCCGCGCGCCCTTCTGCTGACCTGCGACGACGGACTTCTCAACACCTTGACGGACATGCTGCCGATATTACAGGAGGAGGAAGTTCTCTGCCTTTTTTTTGTGACCGCAGCTTCTTGCAGCGATAACCCAGGAATGCTTTGGCACGAAGAGCTTTACCATCTAATGCGCATCCAGCCGCTGCGTGATGCGGCCTTGCAGCTTCCCCCAGAAAACAGCGGCGGATTCCGCGCTTCGGATAACTTTCACTCTCTCTGGTGGAGCACGGTAAGAAGAGCGTCGCAACTCCACGCGGAAGCGCGAGCAGCGTGGATGAATCGTGTTCGCCATGAGCGTGGAACGGCACCCGCTCGTTTTGAGAAGCGATGGCGCCTCTTGAACCTCCGCGAGCTCAAGCAGCTATCCGACGCGGGAATGAGCATCGGCGCGCACCCCCGCACACATCCCGTGCTATCGCTGTGCGGCGATGAAGAAGCCCGTCACGAGATTCAGGACTGTAAAGCTGAGATCGAGAGCGCTCTGGGCCATACGGTCTGGGCCTTCGCTTACCCCTTCGGCAACCCTTCGACCATGGGACAGCGGGAATTTCGCCTTGCGGAGCAAGCCGGATTCTCCTGCGCATTCGTCAACGTGGAATACTGGCCGGGCCAAAGCTCGAACCGCTATGCACTCCCGCGCACTCACGTGACCTCCGATATGACGCTCCCCGAGTTAACGGCTCACCTCAGCGGATTTCACCACCGCCTCCGCTCCGTGGGTCGCTAGAATCCGCCGATCCGCGATCCCTGCCCCGGGAGACCAAGAGAGATACTCCCCGGCGCTGGTCCTCTGTGGTGAGATCGTAAGGTGATCGTTGTCAGTCCGATTTTGAAGCGTGTCGTATATCCGGCGTTGGCCAACTCCGGATATCTTCGCCGACGTGCGAACGCTGGGGCTTTTTGCATACTCACCTACCATGGAGTACTTCCCGCCGGATATCACTCCGACGATCCCCAACAGGACGGTTGTCTCGTGAGCGCGGAGAATCTTCGTGCTCAACTGCGCTTGCTGAAGGAGTGCTACCACGTCGTATCTCCCGACCAGGTACGTGACTGGCTATCTGGCGGGGAAGAATTGCCCGAGCGTGCAGTTCTGCTTACCTGCGACGACGGACTGCGGAATGCCTTTACTGATATGGCGCCGATTCTTCGAGAAGAAGGCTTGTCGTGTCTTTTTTTCGTGTTAGGCGAGTCGGCCTTGGCAAACTCTAGGATGTTGTGGTTCGAAGAACTCTATCTCTTGCTGCTGGCGGCGCCCGCAGGCAACTATTCTTTCGATTCGCCGGAACTGCGCGTCGAGTTGGGAGATCGGACGCAGAGAAGATCCGCCTGGTGGAGTCTGGTACGGAAGTTATCGGGGTACGACCAGACGCAACGAGGCCGTCTTCTCGAATCGTTTCGTGTTCAATTCGGATTAAGCGACGAGTGGAACACAGAACGCTGGAACAATGAGGCACAGCGCGGGCGATTCTCGTTGCTCGAGGTGGAAGAGTTGCGCCAGCTCGTAGACCAGGGGATGAGCATCGGATCTCACACCATGAGTCACCCGATACTCTCGCAACAGAGTTCCGAATTAGCGTGGCGGGAGATTTCCGAGAGCCGTAGCTTGCTCGAGAACGCCATTGGAAAACCAGTTTGGGCTTTGGCTTACCCATTTGGCGATCCGGCATCAGTGACCGCCAGAGAGCTGCAGATGGCCGAACAAGCTGGCTTCCAGTTTGCCTTCATGAACATCGGAGGGGGCTTCGGCGCAGCCTTGCCGAGATTTGCGCTGCCCAGAGTGCACGTGACCGCGGATATGAGCTTGTCCGAGTTCGAGGCGCACCTCTCCGGCTTTCACCGCGACTTCCGATCGCGGTTTTCCGCAGAAGCGCTTTAGAAAAACCGGCCGGCGCTCACGCTTGTCCCAGGCGGAGATTTTTTTTCGCAGACCCGGAAAACCGGCGCGGCTTCGCGTAGTAGAAGTTTAGAGCGCTAAACAATCTCCGCCGAAGGTACGGCGTCTTTTCATCATTGCTCCTTGCGAAGGCCGTGGAAAGGACGCCCCCCCGAGCGTCCTCTCCAGGTCGCGAGATGGGCCCACGAAGTGACAAGCCCTCCCCGCATCCCGCTTGCCTTTCTATTCCGAGATAACGTGAAACAAATCCGCGCCCGAAATCGTCCACCGTGCAGACCAATCCAGTCAATGGATTCACGTCGACAAAAATCGTCGGCACCGCAACGCTCCCAGTTTGTGCAGCGAACTTTAGATAGACACTTCAGGGCAGGACTGAAGTGGCGAGCGTTAGACTTACGCCCGAAAAAAAGGGTTGCCTTGGAAGCGCCCGCCAACACTTGGACAGCCGACCGGCCTGTTGACGCATCTCAATTTTGACGCTTATCATCGTCGTTTGGCCTTTACCTTACGAGCGGCTCCGTTGCCGCAGGATTTTAGAAGTGACACTATGGATAAGAAGAAGTTAGAAGCATTCAAAAAGCGGCTTGAGACTCGGCAGCAGGAATTGCGCCGCACCGTCTCCCGCACTCAGGCCGACGGCCGTTCGGCCGACGAAGACACAGCACAGGATATTGCCGACCGCGCCGCGAGTTCCTACACCAAGGAATTCCTCTTCAGCCAGAGCAACAACGAGCGGCAGCTCCTGCAAATGGTGGAGAGGGCGCTGGCACGCATCCGCGAAGGCAGCTTCGGCGAGTGTATCCACTGCGGCAAAGAGATCAATGCCAAGCGTCTTGAGGCTGTGCCCTGGACGCGCCACTGCATCGAATGCCAGGAGAAGCTCGAACAGGGATTGCTGGAGGAAGCTCCCCGCTAAGTCGAGACGATTCGCCTTTGACGGTCCCATTTTCCGGCTGATAAACTAGGAGTTCGTCCCACCGAGACCGAAGCTCATCGAGAACGAGATTGGAAGGTAGTCGTGCGCGCAGAGACACGCCATCAGCTTAAACAGGACGCATTCAGCCGGGTGACCATCGGGGCTGCCGAGAAGACTGCTCACTGGAGTGTGGAACACAGGAACACTCTGACCATCGCTGGCATCGTGGTTGCAGCGATCATCGCTGTGGTAGCGGGCGGATGGTATTACCTGAGCGCGCAGAATGAGAAGGCCAGCCTGGATATGACGCAGGCCGTCCGGACTCTTGAAGCCCAGCTCCGTCCTGCCGGAACGCCCGCGCAGCCCGGCATTCCCAGTTTCCCTTCCTCTAAAGAGCGGGCCGAAACTGCCAAGAAGCAATTCCAGACAATCATCGACAAATATCCTCACACCCGCTCGGCGGATATGGCCCGCTACTTCCTGGGAGTAACGACGGCAACTGAGGGAGACAACGCCA
>Ga0187884_10002655_pt1 | contig 14687 bp, 14 predicted proteins | sample June2016WEW_20_4_FD_132983 | JGI IMG/M metagenome (GOLD analysis project Ga0187884, IMG submission 132983) | Peatland microbial communities from SPRUCE experiment site at the Marcell Experimental Forest, Minnesota, USA - June2016WEW_20_40 | ecosystem: Environmental > Terrestrial > Soil >...
CGCCAAAAACTTGCTGTCTTCTTCGCTCAGTACGGCACCCTCCAGCAAGTCGGGGCGGTTGCGTAAAGTCTTTTCCAGCGCCCGCTGGCGACGCCATCGCCGGATTTCTTCGTGGTTGCCGGACATCAAGGCCTCCGGCACCGCCATCCCGCGAAACTCCGCAGGCCGCGTGTAGTGCGGATAATCCAGCAATCCATTCGACCCGCAAGTCGAATCCGCACCGCCAAAGCTTTTCACCTTCACGTCAACCGTAAACGATTCCTGCTGGGTTGACGCTTGGTTTCCTACTGCTCCCGGAAGCAGCCGCATCACCGCCTCCACAATCACGGCTGCAGCCATTTCTCCGCCGCTCAGCACATAGTCGCCGATGGAAAGCTCACGGTCGGCGAGAAAGTCTGCTACCCGCTCGTCTACACCTTCGTACCGCCCGCAGACAAAAACGATGCGATCGAGCAGCGCCAATTCCGCCGCGAGTTCCTGCGTAAACCGTTGCCCCTGCGCCGAAAGCAGCACTACCGATTGCTTCGCGCGTTGCGCGACACGTTCTTCCCGCGGCGCAACGCCCATCGACTCTAAACATTCAAACAGCGGTTCCGGCTTCAGAACCATGCCTTCGCCGCCACCGAAAGGGCGGTCGTCCACGGTGCGGTGCCGATCGTGGGTAAACTGCCGCAGATCGTGGACTTCAATTTTCGCCAGCCCCGTTTCCTGAGCCCGGCGGGTGATGCCGTAATCCAACGGCCCGCGAAAGAAGTCCGGAAAAATCGTGACAATGTCGGCCTTCATTGCGGATCCAAAACCTTTACCCTAGAGGACACAGAGACTTCTTCTTTCGGCGTGATTTCTGTGTCCTTCGTGGTTAATGCTTTTTTCTCGCTCCCTGCGCTTGCGCCTGCTTCTCCTCTGCCGTGAGCGGAGCGTTCACTTCCAGCAAGCCTTCTGGCAAGTTCATTCGCACTTGCTTGCTCTCCACATCTACGCTGTCGAGATACGCCTCAGCGAAGGGAATTTCCACCAGCCGGGATGCCGCGTCGCACACAATTAACAGCGGCGCTTCCCCGGCTCCAAACTGGACGTCTTCAACGCGTCCGATTTTGCGGCCGTGATCAAGCAGCGAACAACCAACCAGGTCGCTCACATAATTCCAGCCCGCCTGCAGTTTCGAACGTTGGCTGCGCGGCACTTGCAATTCGCATCCGACTAGCGTTTCCGCGTCGGAAATCGAATCCACCCCCGCGAACTTCAAAACCAGCAGCCCTTTATGCGGCCAAAGGTCTTCGACTTCCAGTTCCTTGCGCTGCGCGTCCGACTCTTGCGGAAGCGCCAGCAGCTTCATACCAGCGGCGAATCGCCCGGGAACATTGCTGTAAATCTCACTCGCAACTTCTCCGCGGCGGCCTTGCGTCTTCACCACGCGGGCCAGCGTTATGAATTCGCCCCTTGTTTCAGAATCGCGAATGGTCCGGTTTCCTACCCCGGCGCTGGCTCTTCGCCGCTTCCTCGACTGCTAGTCGTGATCTTCTAGTCGATGACTTCCAGCGTGTATCGCTTTCGTGCCCGCACCCCCGCAGCGCTTAAAAGCGTGCGCAGGGCGCGCACGTTGCGCCCTTGCCGGCCGATGATTTTGCCCACATCACCTTCGGCTACTTCCAGTTCGATCACGTCGTCATCGAGATGGTCCACGTAAACTTCATCGGGGGCATCGACGATCCACTTCGCAATCTGTTCGATGAGACCGCGAACATCTCCAATGGGTTCAGTCATGGTGGATGTTTAGGCCACGGAAGCCGCTGGAGCAGCCGCGGACTTGGAGTAGAGCTTGCCGACTCGCTCTGACATTTGCGCGCCCTTAGAAACCCAATAGTCGACGCGGTCACGCTTGAAATCGATGCTGGTGGGGTTGGTTCGAGGATTGTACGTCCCCACCACTTCCACCGGCCGGCCATTGCGTGCGCGCGCCTTCTCAATCACCACAATGCGGTAATACGGTTGTTTGCGCGCACCCATGCGCGACAGTCGAATCATTAACACAGATGTATATCCTTGTTCCGGAAGAGTCCGGCGAGGTCAAGACAAACACTTATTATGCCGGAGGTTAGGCGGAATGGCAAGGGAAGGACCGACAAGAGGCATAGAAGACGAAGACACAGGAAAATAATAAGTCGCAGCATGCTGCGCGTTCTGATCGATCGCGCTGGCGGAGGCGGCTCCCGCGATGATTTTGTTGTAGGGTCCACCGTGTGCCGTGCCGCGATAGACGTTGTAAGAACTCGCGCCCGTACAAGCGCTCCATGACAAGGTAACCGTGGATGGTGACCTGAACCACGGTTCCGCCGGTGAACTGAACCTTGCCCACAACGCCCTGCTGCGCCCATAAGGGCGGACTGAGCAACAGTACCAACATCAGACTTCGCATGTTTCCTCTCTATCTTTTTTCGCGTGCCGTCGACGGTCTTGATCGGGCACGTTCGTTCTAAGCCCAACTTACGAATTGCCTCACAGGGGTACAAGTTCACCGGTCACAGTGGTGAACCTTCGCGTTCCCCACACGGGAGCGCTCCGGACCGAAGCGGGAGAGTATCCGAATCGTTGCGAGGCGCGGGCGACCTCGCCGCATCTTTCTCCGCCTGCTAGACTCGATTACTTGGAGGTGCGATTTGCAGGTCGTCTATATCGTCTCCGCGGTGCGCACGCCGATTGGGAAATTTGGCGGATCACTGGCCTCGCTAACGGCGGCTGACATGGGCGTGGTGGCCGCCAAGGCTGCGATAGAGCGTGCCGGAATCCAGCCGGAGCAAGTGGAGGAAACCATCTTCGGCAACGCGCGGCAGGCGGGCGGCGGACCAAATCCAGCGCGGCAGATTTCCATGCGCAGCGGCGTGCCTCAGGAAGTGCCGGCGTTCACCGTGAACAAGGCTTGCGCTTCGGGGCTGAAGTCCATCGCGCTGGCTTACCAGGCGATTCTGCTCGGCGACGCAAGTTGCATTCTGGCGGGCGGCACGGAGTCCATGTCGCGGCTTCCTTACTATCTTGACGCGCGCTGGGGATTCCGGCTGGGCAATCAGGAACTGGTCGACGGAATGTATCGCGACGGATTCTTTTGTCCGATGGCGAAAATGGTGATGGGCGAAACTGCGGAAGTGCTGGCCGAGCATTATAAGATTTCGCGCGAAGAGCAGGATGAATATGCGCTGATGTCGCAAACGCGCGCCGCGCGGGCGATTGCCGCTGGGCGGTTTGACGCCGAACTCGTCCCGGTCAGCATTGAGGGAAAGAAAGGTGCGATTACGTTCAGCCGCGACGAACATCCGTTCCCGGACGCAAATATGGAAAAGCTGGGCAAGCTGGCTCCGGTATTTTCGAAAACCGGGACGGTCACAGCAGGAAATTCTTCGGGAATCACCGATGGCGCTGCGGCCGTCGTTGTTGCGAACGAGCATTTCGTGAAGAAGAACAACCTGAAGCCCCTGGCGCGGATCTTGGCAGTAACCTCCGCGGGAGTCGATCCGCGCACGATGGGGATTGGGCCCGTCCCGGCCTTGCGCAAGCTGGAAGAGAAGCACAATCTCAGGCTGCACGATTTCGGACTCATCGAAATGAACGAAGCTTTTGCGGCGCAGGTGCTCGCCTGTGATCGCGAACTGAACTTCAATCGCGACAAGATGAACGTCAACGGCGGAGCAATCGCGATCGGGCATCCGATCGGCTGCACGGGAACGCGCATCACAGTCACGTTGTTACACGAGATGCTAAAGCGGAATACGCGGCGCGGCGTAGCCACGCTCTGCGTGAGCGGCGGAATGGGAATGGCGTTGGCACTGGAGAATGTGGCGTGACCGGAGGAGTGAAACGCTCGTCTGCCGGCGGGCTTCACTAAGATGCAGATGCCCGCGGCATAATGCAGCAACCGGACTGAAGGCCTGGGTGGAAAACTGTTCCGCAGCCGCGTTGACTGCGGCAAAACACCATCGCTATACTTTTTGTTAGAGTCTGCTCACTCTCAGGAGACGGAATGACGCTTTCCGCGGTAATTGTGGACGATGAGCAACTCGCCCGCGATGAACTTGCCTACCTGTTAAAGAATCTCGGTGACGTGAATGTTGTAGCCCAAGGAAAAAATGGACTTGAGGCCATCAGCCTCATCAAGGAACATAGTCCAGACCTCGTTTTCCTCGACGTCCAAATGCCGGGGCTCGACGGCTTCGGCGTGATCAAGAAGCTTCTCGACAAGAAGATCCCCCTACCCAAGATCGTCTTCGCCACAGCATTTGACCAGTACGCGGTAAAGGCCTTTGAGGTCAATGCCGTGGATTATCTCCTAAAGCCTTTCGACAAGAAACGGGTTGCGCAGTCGGTGCAGAAAGCGCGCACGCAACAGGAAGCCGAGGGACTGCCGGCAGAAAAGATCGACACTCTGGTGCGGATGCTGCAGGCGCCAAAAACCCAGAGCTCGAAAATACTGCTCAAGGCCGTCGGCCGAATGTTTCTCGTGGACCAGAAGGAAATCTGCTATGCCTCGATCGAAGACGGGGTGATCACGGTGGTCACAGCGGGCGCGTCGGGCATGGAGGGACACTCCAACTGCCGCACTTTGGAGGAACTACTCGCCAGTTTGGATCAGGCCTTGTTCTGGCGCGCTCACCGCTCCTACCTGGTGAACATCAATCGAATTCGTGAAGTCGTGCCCTGGTTCAAGAGTTCGTATCAGTTGCGCATGGATGACAAGAAGCAGAGCGAGATTCCAGTCAGCCGCGCTCAAACCAAGCGGCTGCGGGAGCTTTTCGGTCTCTGAGTTGCCCCGTCCTGTCCTGGTCTTCCCTTTGTCTACCATCCCCGCGTTGCTCGCCGCTGCCGGGAGGAAAGTTGTGCTTGCCCTCAAAGCGGCGGCTTGCTCGGCTCTTTCCCCCAAGCCAAGAAGATCCTTAATCAGCGTGCCAGTATACAAATCGAACTCACTTCTTGCTCGACCTCGAACGGGCCAGATCGGTCGAGCATGAAATTTGGAAACCGGCCGAGTTTCCCGCCGGCCTCCCGGGGGGAGGGTTCAACCGCCAGAGCCTCCAACCCGGTCCGGTCGCGAATCACGAGCGTCGTTCCTTCGATCCGGATCAGCCTCTTTTTCTTCAGATGACTTAGCAATCTCGTGACCGTCTCCCGCGACGAACCAATCCTCTGGGCCATCTCCTCATGGGTCATGGCGGAACGCAGCCGCTGTTCGTCCGATTGTTGGGGGCCCAGCGGAGCGCAAGACAAAAGCAGTCTGGCCAGTTTTCCCGATGACGAACGGGCCAGAACTTAGGTCGTGAATGTCGCGATAGGCACCCTGGAATTCGCGCCTTAACGACTGTGCGGCGTGCACAGCTACCTCGCTCTCGTTTTGCATTACCGTCATTAACTCCATGCATCCTCAACAGTTGGTCCGACGTTTCGAAAGAGATCCACGGCGGACTATAATCAGCTCATGGCCCGGGGCTGGGGAAGCAAGTCGATTGAGGCGCAACAGGAAGACGCTGCCACCAGAACCACACCCGGAAAGCCGCGCCTGACGCGGGAAGAGGCGGCTCGGCAGCGCGAAACAGAGAACCTTCGCCTCTCCCTCCAAAACATAGTTCAACAACTGGATCGCAGCCACGACGGCCGACATCGCGCGATGCTGGAGCAAGCTAAGGCTGACTTAGAAAGGAGGATCGAACAACTCAGCAGGTAAAGGTTGAGCCATCAAACCAGTTGCTCCGTGAGACCGTTGGCTTTCTTCGGTGTCTTCGCAAATAGTTACACTTCCGTAACTAAGTTGTCCTTCCCTTTGCCTCCCGCTTGGTAGGCCTTCGCTAGCCCTGACGTATAATTAATTTTCCATGAAAGCCTACGTTTACGTCTCGCTCAAGAAAAGTGTCCTCGATCCTCAAGGCAAGACTATCCAGGGCGCGCTCAAGAAGATGGGCTACAAGGGTTTGGAGGAAGTCCGCCAGGGAAAGTATTTCGAACTGACGCTGGATGGCGGGCTAAGCCGCGAAGAGGCGCGAACCGAAGTCGAGCGCATTGCTCGAGAGGTTCTCACAAACCCGGTCATTGAAGAGTTTCACTGCTCCCTCGCAGACTGAATTTCCGGAGTGTCCTCATGTGTGGAATTGTTGGCTATGTCGGCAAGAAAGAGGTTGTCCCAATCATCATTGAGGGCCTTAGACGGCTCGAGTATCGCGGTTATGATTCGGCTGGAATTGCCGTCGCCGGCAACGGGGACAAGCTGCAGCTCCGGCGGGCGGAAGGCAAGCTGCGCAATCTGGAAGAAGCCATCCGCCTCAAGCCGCTCAACGGCACCTACGGCATTGGCCACACCCGCTGGGCCACTCACGGACGTCCCACGGAAGAAAACGCTCACCCTCATCGCGACTGCACCGGCAAAATCGTGGTCGTACACAACGGCATCGTCGAGAACTATCTCAGCCTCAAGAAGAAGCTGATCGAGGAAGGCCACAAGTTCTCGACTGAAACCGATACCGAAGTCATCGCTCATCTGATCGAAAAGCATCTTTTCAAAACTGGCAACGGCCATCGGCCCACTCTCGAGGAGGCGGTTCGCCGCACCGTGAAGGAACTCAGCGGAGTCTTTGCTCTGGGGGTCATCTCCGTCGACGATCCTAACAAAATTGTGGCCGCACGGAACGGACCTCCACTTGTGATCGGCCTGGGCAACGACGAATACTTTGTCGCCTCCGACGTTCCCGCGATTCTTTACCACACGCGCGACATTTTCTTTCTCGCCGATGGCGACCTCGCCGTTGTCACCCCCGCAGGCGTCCAGCTGACCGATTTCGACGGAAAGCCGATCCAGCGCCAGGTACAGCACGTGACTTGGGACCCAATCATGGCGGAAAAGGGCGGCTTCAAGCACTTCATGCTCAAGGAAATTTACGAGCAGCCGCGCGCCGTCCGCGACACCACCCTGGGACGAGTTTCCCTCGATACCGGCCAGATCTTTCTGGACGAAATGCAAATCAGCGAGGCCGAATTCCGCGCCGCAAGAAAGATCAACATCGTGGCCTGCGGCACAAGTTGGCACGCCGGACAAGCCGGTAAGTTCATGATCGAGAGTTTCGCCCGCGTTCCGGTCGAGGTCGATTACGCCAGCGAATGGCGCTATCGCGATCCCATCGTCGGTGAGAACACGATCACACTCGTGATTTCACAATCCGGCGAAACCGCCGACACCATCGCTGCTCAGCGCGAAGCTAAAGCTAAAGGCTCGCACACTCTTGCCATTTGCAACGTGGTCGGCTCCATGATCACTCGCGAAGCCGCCGGAACTATCTACACGCACGCCGGTCCCGAGATCGGCGTGGCGTCTACCAAGGCATTCACCTGCCAACTAACCGCTCTCTATCTGTTCGCTCTGTACCTTGCTCAGGCTCGCGGCGCGATGACCGCCGGGCAAACCCGCACCGCAGCCCAGGAGCTTACGCTCATCCCCGGCAAGCTCGAAAACATCCTTACCCACGACGAAAAATGCGAAGACCTGGCCAAACGATTCCAGCGAGCACAAGATTTTCTTTTCCTCGGCCGCGGCATTCACTATCCCATCGCTCTCGAAGGCGCGCTGAAGCTGAAGGAAATTTCCTATATCCATGCCGAGGGATATCCCGCGGGCGAGATGAAACACGGCCCTAACGCGTTGATTGACGAGAACCTTCCTGTGGTCATTATCGCTACCCGGGACGCTAACGATCCCGACTCGATGCTGCGCTACGAGAAGACGATGTCAAACCTGAAAGAAGTGAAAGCACGCTCTGGCGTGGTGATCGCGCTGGCCACCGAGGGCGATGAAGAGATCAAAGAAGCCGCCGACCATGTCCTTTACGTTCCGGCTGCGCCAGAGGAGCTTTCCCCGATTCTCGAAATCGTTCCGCTGCAGTTGCTGGCCTACCACATCGCGGTCCGCCGTGGCTGCGACGTGGATCAGCCGAGGAATTTGGCCAAGTCAGTTACCGTTGAGTAGTCGAGCCTCACAGCCTCCGAGCGTCGCGGGCTTTCGCTTCTTTGCGCGGATCGATCTCATCTACATACTTGATGTCTCCGTCCCAAACCTTTACTGCGCGCCTGGTGTGCTCCGTCCCGCTATCTGAGTTCACTAAACACCTTGAATTCGATATGCTCGGAGTAAAGCGCTTTAGCTTTGTCGCGGGACAGTGGCTCTCTTTCCGGCAACCGAAACCAGACGGAGAAGAAATTACTCGCGCCTATTCCATCTGCTCGCCGCCCGTCGACACCAATCGCTTCGCACTTTGTCTGAACCGCGTGCAGGATGGATTTATGTCGAACTTCCTCTGTGGTATGAAGGAAGGTGAGGAGGTTTCGCTTCAGGGACCATTCGGCGACTTCATTCTCCGGCCACCCATGCGCGATACCATATTCATCGCGACCGGCACGGGCATTGCTCCGTTCCGCTCAATGCTTCAGTGGCTGTTCGCAGATGAGGCGCAACATCAGGGGAAGCAACTCTGGCTGTTATTTGGCAACCGCTACGAAAGAGATATCTATTACCATGACGAGTTCATGCGTCTCGCCGGTCGGCACTCCAACTTTCACTACTCACCAACCCTCAGCCGCCCCGACGAAGAATGGCAAGGCCTGCGCGGCTATGTGCAGCAACACCTTACGGAAATTGCTCAAGGCCGGTCCGATGTGCACGCCTACATCTGTGGGCTCGACAAAATGGTCGAAGCCAATCGCGAGTTGCTGAAGTCGCTAGGCTGGGATAGAAGGTCCATTCGGTACGAGAAGTACGACTGAACCTTTCATCGCTTGAACACGAAGGTCTGCAACCAACTTTCCTCAACTAGTTCGCTCGTCTGGCTGGTTTCATCCACCGAGCCGCGGATGAGGCTGAGCCGTCCGAATGGTGTTTCGCAGGCGAAATAAAACCCACGTCAGGGCCGCAGTCCCCGCCACCCACGCCGCAAACGCCACATCCACCACCCATTTCGGGGCCGTTCCCACCCTTCGTAGCAGGAACGGCAAGAAATTCCACGTCGTGATGTGAACGTAATCCCATTCATCCCAGTGCATGGCCTCGGTGTTGAGCCCCCAGGCATCCATCTTGCCCAGCGCGAATGCGGCAATGTTCTTGAAGCGCAGCGCGATTACGAACGTGGGATGGCCCAGCGTCTCCATCTGATAAATCTCCAGCGGCAGCCAGAACGCCAGCGAAGCAAGCTGGATGATCAGGCTGGTGCCAATCAACACCACTGCGGCGCGCCAGATCCATGCGCTCAAATTGACGCGATAACGTAGCAACAACGGCACGGCAAGCAGCGCTGCCAATTCCACCGAGGTTGAAACGTAACGATCGCCCCAAGCGAAATCTCCCGCCCAATAGGTATATCTCGCATAGAAACTGATATAGCCAAGCAGAAGAAGAAGCGAAGTCAGACCATAGGCGTGCACTTCTGCCGACAAGCGACTCCACAATACAACCAAAAGCAGAATGGCCAGCACCAGCAAAGGATCGAAAAGAAAAATCGACTTCTCCGGCTTGAACAGAGCGCCCAAGAAACCCTCATAAAAGGGAGTGCTCCAGGGAAAATTCGCCGGAAGCGTTGGGTCTTGCAACCGATGCTCCTTGGCAAACAGCGACACGTAGGTGTTGGTAAATGATCCGAAACGGTAGAACTGGTACAGCCGGTCAACCAGGCAGAAAAACACATAGACGGGAGCGGCGACCTTGCAGTAAGCCACCAACCAGTGCCACAGTTCGCGTCCTCGCACCCGTTCAAACCAAAGCACGAGAAGAAGAAAAACGCCTGCAGCCACAAGATCGAGGGCGGTGGTCAGCCGCGTCAACAAGTTCAGCCCAAGAGCGGCTGAACCCACCAACACCGCCCGCCTGCTTCCGGTTCGCAGCCACTCATATTGAAACGAAAATCCGGACAGCGTCAGCAGCATGATGTAGTTGTTCTCCGCCATGTTCTGCGTGTAATGCAGGTACGTAGTGCAGAACATCAGCGCCAGCAAGCCCAACACCGATTCCCCCGCGCTGAATCGCAACTGGCGGAGCAGGCGAAAGCCCACCAGCGCCGTGAGCACATTTACCAGAATGCTGGTGAGATAGCTGACCACAATGGCGCGCACCTGGGGATCGTCTTCGTAGTCAGAAAAAATGCCCCAATGCGCGATCCACGTACCCACAAGATCGGCGGGCAGCATGAGCAGCGACTGACCGATTCCATACCAGCCATAGAGCTGGCCTCCGCGGCCATGCAGGCCGAACTCGGGATAATCGTTGGGAAAAACCTGCGGCTCGGAAGTCCAGAGCCACTGCGTGGTTTGCAGCCGGTGCATGGTATCGGCTGTACCCAACTCACCGGACTGTACAACAAATGCAAGCAGACCCGCCGTCAGACACAGCAGCACCAGCGGATCAGCCAGCCAACGAGAAAGCCGCGAACTCATCGTTTGAATGTTAATACAAGCCAAGTGTCAGCTAACAGATGTGATCGTTCATTCAACGCTGATCTACACTTCAAACTGAATCAATAAAACAGATTTTTATCCCGAAGCGGTAGACTGTATCGGGAAAATTATGTCTAAGTGCTCATCCTGTGGTACTGACACGCAGGCAAACGCACGCTTCTGCTCGGCATGCGGAGCGCCCGCCGGCAACACGGACGATCTCGCCACACTGGACCTCGCCACGGCAACATCGCCTTTGCCGCCTCGGCCCAAGTCCGCAACTTCGTCGCGACCATCCAGTTCCGCCGAATCGCTGAGCGAAGGCTGCTTCCTTCCAGGTCGTCTGCTGGCTGGACGTTATCGGATTATTGCGCTGCTGGGAAAAGGTGGTATGGGCGAGGTGTATCGCGCCGACGATCTCACGCTGGGCCAAGCCGTGGCTCTAAAATTTTTGCCTGATGAGGCTGCGCGCGATGAAGGTCTACTCGAGCGTTTCAAGAATGAAGTGCGGATCGCTCGGCGCGTTTCTCATCCCAACGTTTGCCGCGTCTACGACGTAGGCGGGATTGAAGGTCACACCTTCTTCACCATGGAATATGTGGATGGGGAAGATTTGGCCTCGCTGCTGCGGCGCATCGGCCGCCTGCCCGAAGACAAAGCCCTCGACATTGCTCGCCAACTCTGCGCCGGATTGGCCGCCGCACACACCAAGGGCGTGCTTCACCGCGACCTGAAGCCCGCGAACATCATGCTCGATGGACGCGGTCAGGTGGTGATCACCGACTTCGGATTGGCCGGAGTCGCCGATCAGATTCAAGGAGCCGAGGTGCGCAGCGGCACTCCCGCCTACATGGCGCCGGAGCAGTTGGCGGGAAAAGAAGTCAGCACTCGCAGTGACATCTATTCGCTAGGTCTGGTGTTGTACGAAGTCTTCACCGGCAAGCGGGCTTTCTCGGAGAAGGCTGCCGAAAAGATACGGACTGGCGGCGACAGAACTCTGAGCCGGCCTTCGTCGCTGGTGAAGGACCTCAATCCGGTTATCGAGCGCGTCATCCTCCGCTGCCTCGAGACCGAGCCTTCGGCGCGGCCGGCGACGGTTCTCAGCGTGGCAGCGGCCCTGCCGGGGGGTGATCCGCTGGCGGCGGCGCTAGCGGCGGGGGAGACGCCTTCGCCACAAATGGTGGCGGCGTCCGGGGAAACGGCTGGGCTGCGTCCGCGGCTTGCGGTCGCCTGCCTTGCGTCTGTGCTGCTGGGTTTGGGACTAGTCACGTTTCTGGGCATTCATTACAGCGGGCTGGAGAAGATGCGGCTGGAGCTGACGCCGGAAGTGCTTAGGCACAAGGCGAGAGAGATCATCGCACAGCTGGGATATCCGGAGAAGCCTCTCGATAGTGCGTTCGACCTTCAGAATGACAGCGACTTCCAGGAATACGTGGAGAAGAACGACAAGCCTCATCCCAACTGGGATGCTGTGTTAGCCGCGCGGCCTTCAGTGCTTCGCTTCTGGTACAGGCAAAGTCCCGATGACATGGTCGCGGAGGGTTTTCGCGACCAGTTGCTCAATCCTGGGATTGTGACGCGCGACGATCCTCCGACGGTGCTTTCGGGGATGATCAATGTGGAACTCGATCCGCAGGGACGGCTGACATATTTCCAGGCGATCCCTCCGCAGAAGGAAAGTGCGAGTGGGCAGTCGGCGGCGTTTGACTGGAATGTGCTCTTCGCCGCTGCGGGACTTGATGCGGCGCAGTTTCAGAAGGCGGAGCCGATGTGGAACTCGCTGGCCTCGTCCGATGCGCGCATGGCGTGGACGGGAACGTGGCCGGGAACAACGCGGCCGCTGCGCGTGGAGGCTGCTTCGTGGCATGGCAAGCCGGTCTTCTTCGCGCTCATTGGAGACTGGACCAAACCGGACCGCATGAAGACTGAGCAATCCCCGGGAAAGAAAGTGCGACAGATTCTCACGATTGTACTGATCGTCGGTTTCTTTTTTGGGGTGATTCGCGTGGCGCGGCTGAATTATCGCCAGGGGCGCGGCGACCGCGAAGGCGCGCTCCGGCTGGCGTGCGTGATGTTTGCATTGGAGATACTGTTGTGGCTGTGCCGCGGGCATCTCGTTCCCAGTATCGATACACTCGGCGTGTTCATCATTGCAGTCAGCACCGCACTGTTTGTTTCCGGGACGACCTGGATGTTGTATCTGGCGCTCGAACCGTGGGTACGCCGGCGCTGGCCGCAGACCATCATTTCGTGGAGTCGCCTGCTTTCGGGGCAGTTTCGCGATCCGCTGGTGGGGCGCGATATTCTGTTTGGCGTGATGCTGGGCGTGATGTGGATTCTCATTTTTCAGTTCCGCTATATTCCGATGATGCACATGGGAGCGGCGCCCGGCATCGCTCAGACCGAGTACGTTGCGGGCGGGCGCGAGGCGCTGGGCGCGTGGCTCATGCAGATTCCGGCTTCGATTCTGGGAACTTTAGGGTTCTTCTTTCTGCTCCTCGGACTTAAACTTCTGCTGCGCAAAGATTGGCTGGCTGCCATTGCCTTTGTTGCCGTCTACGCGCTGCCTCAGGGACTTACTTCCTCGTACGTGGCGGTGGAACTGCCGTCGCAGATTTTGGTTTACGCCATCGCTGTGCTGATCGTGTACCGCTTCGGACTGATACCGCTGGCTTGCGCGATCTTTACCATCAATATGCTGGGCAATGTCCCGTTCACCGCCGATCTCTCGGCGTGGTACATGCCAACCTCCGTTCTGGCGCTGCTCAGCGTGGTGGCGCTGGCGGCTTGGGGCTTTTATCATTCGCTGGGTGGAGAGCAATTGTGGAGACCGGAGATCGAGTAGCAGTGGTCAGTGGTCAGCCGTTTGGGAGTTGCGCCGAATCCGGATCGCAAAAATCATACCTTTCGACTAAGTTCCTTGCTTTGTTGATTTTGCGCCGAGCCGATCTGTGGCGACAATAAAATCTTTGAAACCAGTCACTTGCGGGCAAAATATAGAATAAAAGCGGGTTAGCTATAAACCAGTCCATCGTTATCGAACTTCGCACACGGCCTCCGCAACCCTGATCGGCTGTTGGGGCTGTGGACGACAAGGTTAGATGTCACACTCCTTTGCCGAAATCGAACAGCGGTACCCGGGTAGCAACTCACCTGATCATGGAAAATTGGCGGAGCCGAAACGACGACCACAGGGGCTGAAGCCCGAGCTGATTTGGGCGCTGTCGCGGCGCTGAAGCGCCGCTCTTCCACGGTGCGCTGGCGTTCGTGATTTTTTGCGGCATTGGAGATCCGGCTGGAAGACGAAGAAACTCGGGGCTGAGTCTAGCGCCCAAAGGGCGGTGTGACTTTCGTGGGGGGTGATGGCACGGACTAGCCATTTACCGATGTGCGGCTTCAGTTTAGTCTCCTGATTGAGCAGCACTTGGGGGAGGGCTGATCGACATACGCTCCTGACTCGAATGAGTCTGGGGCGTTTTGTTTTGCGCGCTATTCTACCTCAGCGGCCAAAGCCGTTCTCTCATGGCCGATCTATCGCTGCGCTGGAAGTGCTGCGCCACCCAAAAGCATTTTTTCGCAGAACGCAGTTCCGATTTGAAATAGCGGCGCTCACGCCAGAAAGGAATCCCACGCTTCGCAAAGAACGCGAAGCATGGGGCACTCTTTTTCCGCGGAGTGGGACGAAAAGGTGGGCCACACGCCGAAATCCCCGCCCACCGGTGGTGCTTGTCCGGCTTACCAGTGTGGAATGCGTCCGCTTTGGGTTTGAATCTAGAACTGCAATGGGAAAAAGGAGAATGAGATGAAACGATCACTATTCGTTGCCGGAGTGGCGGCGGCACTCATGGCCGCGTGGTCCGTCGGGCGGGTGCAGGGACAGAGTGGGCAAGCTGAAAAAGTAATCTTCGTTTCTGCCGATCAGGCGAAGTACAGCGCGATGGGCAACGGCGTGTCCATGGCCGCTATCTGGGGTGACGCCAAAACGGGAGCGCATGGCACATTCACCAAGTTCGAGCCTGGACGCGACTCCGGAATGCACACCCACACCAACGATGTGTGGATCGTCGTAATAAAGGGCGCTTACTTGTACAAGGACGACGCCGGCGAAAAGCGCGTAGGTCCGGGCGATTTCTTGCGGGTTCCGGGAGGACACAAGCACTGGAGCGGCGGCGATGCGAAAGAGGGCGCGCTGTTCTACGAAGAGTCGTCTGGCAAATTTGATTTGATCCCCGTGAAGTAAG
>Ga0187884_10002669_pt1 | contig 14606 bp, 21 predicted proteins | sample June2016WEW_20_4_FD_132983 | JGI IMG/M metagenome (GOLD analysis project Ga0187884, IMG submission 132983) | Peatland microbial communities from SPRUCE experiment site at the Marcell Experimental Forest, Minnesota, USA - June2016WEW_20_40 | ecosystem: Environmental > Terrestrial > Soil >...
CCGAAAAGTTGTATGCAATGGTTCAATAATGGTTCAAAGAGTTTCGCATGCGATTATCGTAGAATTCAATAGTTGCCTCGCATGGCCCGGATGGCGAAACTGGCAGACGCACGGGACTTAAAAAACTATTCGATGCTTGCTGCAACTCCAGCCGAATCAGCAATCACTTTTGGAATCAGCACGTTGACCTGCGTCTAGTTGCGTCTAGTTGCGGCGACTTGACTTCAGTCCGTGCACAAAACGTGCACAAAACTCCCACGTGATGGTCGGGTCACCATCGTAACTTTTTGCGCCGTGTGATTCGACAGAAAATGAAAACATGACTAAGGCTGAATGGTTAGCTGAAGGTGTCGAGCTCGGCGCAAGACAGAGCGACAAGGCATGGGAGATCGGGCGCTGGCTGGTCACGGGCGAGAAGTTGTTCTTACCACCAATGCCGGGAAGCAAAAGGAAGAAGCGCGCCTACTTCAGTGCTCGCAAGATACACTGGCTCGATCTTGTCGAGGAGGCGTCTAAGGCGACCGGTCTGGCGGCGAACTCACTGCGACAGTACGCGAAGGTGTGGCGCCGAGGAACATACACGAATTTTCCCGAGTTGAAGTTCGGGCACCATCTCGAAGTGATGCGCTGCCATCACTTTGACGAAAAAGGCAAGCGCCATTTCGACAGCAGCTCGGCTTTTCTGATCCTGCACGATGCGAAGAAGGGCGGCTGGTCTGTCGCCCAGACTCGCGCCGAAGTCTCGCGACTCTTTCCGGTGGCCAAACTGGCGAAGGATGCGCTGTGGAAAATCAAGCGCATTATCGACAGCATTACCGACGCCGCGCAAAGAGCCGAACTGCTCAAAGCATTGTCCGAAGAACTGGCGTTCCGATGCGATAACAGGCCTTTGCAGCCGCCCTTGTCGTTCGATGAAGAAAACAACATTCCTTATTAGACCAGCCGGGCATTTTTGGTAGTCAACTGACAAAACTGCCCCACGCGGCTGGTGCTTCTTATAGAAATATTCCTGCTGTATCACACCCCAGTCCGCATTCCTGCCGTTGAAAACATGCGTCACATCCTGCTGACACAGCGCCATGGACAATCAAGAACCTCTTCTGCTGGACATCAACCGCGCAGCTCTCATCGTGGGCGTTAGCGCCAGCAGCATCAGGAAATGGACTACGGACGGTCTGCCGTTCGTTCGCGCCGGAGCTGGCGGAAAGAAGATGTACGCCCGCCGCGACATCGAGCGCTTCATCGAGCGCTTGAAAGAATGCGCTGAGTAGTCGAAAAGCCGCTAAACATCAGCATTCAGACCCGTAACATCGTTTGCGCATACTGACAGGATTGATTAAGTGCCATGACCAAGCACACACAATTTCCGTATAGCGATCTTCGAACGTCTTGGTCGGCGTTTCGATTCTGTCAGCACAGCGGGGAAGCAAAACTTCCCCGTTGTGTATTTTCCAACTTGACAGAATGGAATACGACCAGTGAATCCACAAACTGAACTTCTAGCCAATATCCCCGCTGAGCTGCGCGCGCCGCCGCTCTGGCTTCAGTATTACCTGAAGTCTGATCCCAAGCACCCAGACAAGAAGCCGGGCAAGTGCCCGTGCATGAAGTACGGCACGCCTGAAGATCGCGCGAACAATCTGCGCTCGCTTGATCATCTATTGACCCGCCCTAAGCAGGCCGGGTTCCAGCGCTGGGTGAGCAAGAATGAAGGATTCGTCTTCGTTGACTTGGACCACGTACGCAATGTGAACACGGGTGAAGTCGAGCCGTGGGCTGAACAGCTCATCGAGCAGCTCGACTCCTATACGGAGATCAGCGCCAGCGGCACTGGATTCCATATCGTATGCAAGGGCACACTGCCGGAAGATGTTGAGCCCAGCCCTGATTCCAAAGTCGAAATCTACAGCGGTGCGTCACGACCAAACAAGCTGATCGCCATGACCGGCGATGTCATAGACGTATTCCACAAGACGATCGAACACAGACAGGAACAGCTTGATCAGCTCCTCAAGAGCGTGAAGAGCAAGAGTGAGCCAACGGCGGCGCCAGCAGAAGCGCTGGACTGGAAAAGCAGATTCCATACCGTGGATGAGCTGAAGGACGGCGACATCGCCTGGCTTATCGAGAACATACTTCCCGAAGGCGTCGCATTCATCGGCGCGCTGTCCGGTGCTGGTAAGACTTGGTTCTGTCTGTCGATGGCGCGAGCGCTGACGACGGGCAAAAAGTTCCTCGGCAATCATAGCGTAATCACACCTGTTGATGTTCTGTATCTGTGCCCCGAGATGTCGGAGAAGACCTTCAAGAAAAGGTGCCGTCTATTCGGAATATCTGATCGCTTTCGCTGTCAGACGATCTCAGACGGCGTTCCCATCAACTTGGCCGATACGTATCTGAAGGCGGCGGTCAGTGAACTGAAGCCAGTCGTCTTCCTGGATACGGCGATCAGGTTCAGCAACATCGAAGACGAGAACAGCGCAGGCGAGTTCTCTCAAGGCATGGCGAAAGCGATATTCGCGCTGATGCATATGGGCGCGCGTGCCGTCATCTGTCTTCACCATCGCGCAAAGGCCGGGGCGGAAGCCGAAGAACTGACGCTGGAGAACACATTGCGTGGTTCAGGTGATATCGGCGCAATTTGCGATGTGGTCTGGGGTCTTCAATATGAGAAGGGCAGCGGCGGTCCATATGCGAAGGAATCCAGAAAGCTTGTTAGGCTCGCAGTTCGATGCGTGAAAGCGCGCGACTTTTCGCAGCCGGAAGACTTCAGAATTCAGCTCTCGCCATTCATAGAGAATATCGGCGACTTCGGCGTGCTGACTGGCGATGCAATGTCAACCGAACTTGAAGGACGAAAGAGCGAAGCAGAAAGACTCAGCGACGCCATAGCAGCCAATCCTAAAGCAACTTTTCGAGAACTCGGCGGATCAACAGGTATCGCAATAGCGCGCATCAAGAAGGTGGCGGCGGAAGGTGACTGGCATCAGGATGACGGATTATGGAAGCAATCCGAGCCTGTTCAGGTTGTCTGTTCCGTTCAGACCCCCCTTATAGGGGAGGGTCTGTGAACAGAACAAGACTCAACGCGTTCTGTTCAGACACAAAGCCTGAACAAGAACTGAACAGAACAGTGTCACAGGAGACGGATACAGTGAATCATGCTAACGAAAAGACTACCTTGCTACGACGGCGACGCAGACGACCGCTTGCAGGAACGAATCCAGCGTCAGGAAGAACTGCGCAAAGCGGCCGGACTGCCGCCGGAAGTCTATCACTGGACGCCGCCGGATCCAATGAAAGACATCTACGGCCGTCCGCTGAAGCCAAAGCGCCAGAAGCGCACGTCCACTTCCTGAATCGGATCAGATTCACCGCCTTTCTGCCGGACGACTGCCAAGACATTGACTGGGAGCTGCTGCCAGAGCAGATTACAGCACGACAGCGCGAGCATACTAGCGCCGCCGCTGCGCCCGGACAGAAGGTTAGAGCACAACGAGCCCAACATCATACAGGAACGCACCACAGACGAAAGGAATGCATTATGAGCATACTGAGCAAGCTGCGCAACAGGATCGCCGACCTGATAGACGCCAGATCCAGGATGACCAGCGACAGTCTGCCCCGGCCACGTGTGGACTCAGACAAGCGGCAACCTTCAGGGCGCGATCGTCGCCTATTGGACGCGCGAAGGTTTGATAGCGCATCCGGAACAGTTCGTCGAGCATGAGACCAAAGCAGGCCGCGCGCACTGATTCATTGACAAAGTTAAACTACTGAAAATAAAGGGGATAGGCGGTCATTTTTCCTTTTTTGCTATCCCCCGCAAGGCGCGCGATGTGTCAAAAAAGCACGCGAGTTGTTTTCACATTTGCGCCCTTTTGCGACCAGTGCGCCCCACATTGCGCCCGCGCCCTTTTACTTAACGCGCCCTCAAAGGGCGCTGCGCCCTAGATTGCGCCCTCGCCGTCACAGCACGCTGAAAGTACAGAACAGGTGAAATGACGTTGAGCAACCTCCAAAATCCCGACTTTGATCTTTCCGTCCACTCACCTGTTCGGATTGAGCCGGATCCAGTGCCCCAAAGCGCTGGGTCCGGACTTAAGCTCATCGCGCGCGCTGGGCGCGACAAGAACCGCCATTCCTTGTGGACTTTCCGCTGTGACTGCGGCCGCGAAGTGGTCCTGCGCAAGGACAAGGCAGCTCAGCGTGACACGTGTGGCGACTGCGGGCACGTTCCTGCCCCGATTCCAGCGCCTGTGGCTGCGCCTCCTGCCGCGGTTGACCCGAATATCCATCCGACGCCCGAATCCCTGCCTGAAGCCGCGGCGTCGCCGGAATGCGGTTCCATCGAGTGGTACAGGGCCGAGATACTGCGCAAGGAATCCACGCTGCGCGTTCTGGAGACCCAGGCGTCGAACCTCGAAGACCTCGTGCGCATGGACGGGGGCGTCATGCCCAGCGACGGCGTCGTGGAGCCGAATGACAAGATATGGAACCGCGCGACCGGTATGATCGCCAAGCTGCGCCGCGAGCTGTCGAAACTGAAGAAGGACCTGACGCGGCTTGAAGCAGCAAAAGCCGCTCCGAAAAACGCTCGTGAAGCGTACGCGCAGAAGATCGCCGCGCTGAAGTCAAATCAGGGGACAAAACCGTGAGCGATTATTGCGAAAAGTCGGCGCGGTATATTGACGCGGTTCTGAGCGGGAGATTCATCACGAACAGATGGACGAAACTTGCGTGCAAACGTCAACAAGATGACCTAGCTAAACAGGATCAAGAATTTTGGAAGTATTTCTTCTCGGAAGACGCGGCGAACGACGTGTGTGATTTTCTGGAATGTCTCACCCATGTAAAGGGCAAAATGGGAGGACAGCCGTTCCATCTGGAAGACTGGGAGTGCTTCATCGTCTGCACGCTGTTCGGCTGGAAGCAGAAATCTAATCCATCGCTGCGACGTTATCGCCGCAGTTTTTTGGAGATGGGAAAAGGCAACGGAAAATCCTTCATTTCCAGCGGACTCGCGCTGTACATGCTTGCAGCAGATTCAGAACCCGGAAGTGAAGTGTTATGTGTTGCCAGAAGCAAGGACCAATCCAAGGTGGTTTTTGACACGACGCGAGAGATCGCCAGAGCCAATCCTCAGCTGTGTTCACTTTTTGACATCAAGCCCCTTCAGGATACGGTGACGCACGGAACGAGCTGCACCATGCGGGCTGCCACGAATCAATCCAAGTCACTCGCCGGAACGCTTCCACATTTCATAGTCGCTGATGAGACGTGGGCTTGGCCGAAGGTTGAACTGCTCGAAGAATGTGAGCGAGCGGTTGACAAGCGAGACAACTCCATGCTGTCCACCATCACGCACGCCGCCGCTGGCACAGGAAGCGTTGGGTATCAGCAGCATGAAACCGCCTGCGCGATCTTATCGGGCGAACTCGTCGACGAGCGTACGTTCGTCTGCGTATGGTCTTCCGAAGGTTATGCATGGACCGACGCAGCGGCACTCATCGCCGCTAATCCCTGTCTTGGTGTGAGCGTATATGAAGACACGTTGACGGAAGCGCGTGATCGTGCAGTCAAGGTGCCGGCGCTGCAGGTGTCGTTCCGCGCGAAGAACCTATGCGAGTGGATCGGCTCCGACATCACGTGGATCGACCCGATGAAGCTGGACGCGTGCCGCGAGAAGAACCTGTGCATGGAGGACTTCAAGTTCTGGAAGAAGGGCGAGCCGAACGTAGAGGCGGACGGCGCGCTTCGGCCATTCACCGTCGGCCTCGACCTCTCGAAGCGGATGGACTTATGTGCCGTGGTCTATCTGACGATGGCGTATCGCGAAAACGCCGAACACTATTTTGCATTCGGGGAATACTTCCTGCCGGAAGAGACGCTTGCCAACTCTCCTATCGCCAAGTACAGGAGCCTCGCGGCGTCCGGAAACATCCAGTCCATGCCCGGACCGACGAATGATCTTGAGCAGATTCAGCGTGGAGTGCTCAGTAAGTTCAAGCGCTATCTCGGATACGGCGCCGTCGAGAATCCCGACGGATACAACTTCGTGCTCGCCTCATATGACGCGTGGCAGGCGCAGCAGATGCAGGGCAACCTCGAGAAGGCGGGGCTGCCGAGCGTGCCGTTCGAGAAGACGAGCAAGTACTACTCGCCGACGATGGAGTTCTTCGCGGCGCTGGTCGCCGAGGGGCGCTTTCACTTTCCGTACGAGGACGGTTTCCTGCTGTGGTGCTTCCAGAACATCGTCTGCCACTACGACCGCAACAACAACGTCTTTCCCAATCGCGCGTCGGATGACCGCAAGATAGACGGCGCTATCAGTCTGCTCTATGCCCTTCGGGCCGCGATGACGAACGGCGGAGACATCATGCGCGTCACTAAACAGAGCTGCCCCATGATGTTTTTCTTTGACGACGGTATAGCGCCGAAGATACCGGACGGAAAAGGTGGTCTTAAGGACGTGCCAGGACCAAAGGAAGAAAGACATGATGCGAGTCACCCAGCGGACAGGGAGATGATGTGATGATGCGCTACTGCCGACAATCCGGCTGCACCGGCCTCGCTTTAAGCGGCCACTACTGCCCGGCTCACGAGAGGAACAACTCGCAGACCGCCAAGAACGCGTACCGGCGCGAGCCCTGGTACGGAAGATCGTCATGGGATCGGGTGCGCGTCTGCAAACTGCACGCCAATCCTATGTGCGAGCGATGCCTGACGGAGCCCGCGACGCAGGTGCACCACCGCGACGACTCGTGGCGCATGACCCGAGACTGGCGAAGTTTCATCGATCAGCAGAATCTGGAATCGCTGTGCGCCCATTGCCACAGCAGGGAAACTATGGAACGAAATCAGAAGCGAGGAGTTCTATGAGCAAAGCTGTCTTAGTCAGTTACCAGGATAACGGAGATTGGGCAATCGTGCTGATGCTGCTGCGCGGTCAGGACGGACTGCGCACGCTCGACTCGGCGTTCATCGTCCCGAAGACGAGTGCGACGTTTCCCGGATACAGCACCAATATCAAAGCGGGAGTCATATCTCTGCCGACGGAACACATGAGTCCCAGCGCGCGTGAAGCCTACCTGAAGTCGAGCGTCGAGGACTACATACGACGCGCGCGACAAAGCTATCAGGTCCTCGCGTGCGCCAGCCCCAGCATCATAAACAACTGGCGCGCGGCCTCGTACGGCGATGTCGCGGTCGACGGCAAGGACATGCTGCGCGTCCTGCTTGGAAGTAGCAAGTCAGAAAAGGTGGACAACGCGCTTCGGTTGCTCCACTATCTGGCGGACAAGCACGGCTTGCTTGAACCCGCGCCATGGGAAAAAGACGCGGCTGTACGCCGCGATCTCCTGAACCAGCGCGGCTCGTATCGGCCCGTATCTACCAGCAACGCATCTTGGCGAGAAAGGAAATAACAAATGTCCGCACTTTTCAGTTGGTTAAAAAGGCCGGAGCCCACAGTCATCGAGTTCAGGTCCTACAACGACGAGCACCTGATCCCGCTCGGATTATTCCGCGTCGAGGTTCCAGATGGAACCATGCACCGTGGCCTTAAGCACGCCGTTCATGGCCTGATATTCGACGCCTCCGATGCCGCACTTATAAAGGCAGGGATCGCAATTCCGACCGACGACGAACTGGATGCGCGCCCACTTGTGCGCCGCCACGCGATGCCGCCGAGCACTTTGCCCGGACAGATCACGACGAAGGATGGATCTCTTACGGTGATAACAACGGATTCACTTGATGAATGGGACGGCGCCGTGAAGTACGACGGAGTCAACGCCGGACCGAAGCACGCGGAAGACCCGCGGGCGCAGCTTGATGGCGGCCTGTGGGGCGGAAACTACTGAGGAGAAAAATCATGCCGAGCATTTTTAGGATGTTCAAGCCACTTTCGCCGACTGCAAAAGGACGGGCGCTCGTCAAGTCGGAGGAGTTCCGGATTAACTGCGTCCAGCGCATAGACCGCGCCACGCCACAGTTCATAGCCTGCTATGGCGACGTGGAGCCCTTCGTCCGCAACATCGTCGTGAGGGAGCTGCTTCCGCAGCGCGAGTACGGCGACCAGGAGCGAATCGACTTCTGCCAGGCCAACATCGACGAGATCAATGCCGCGATGCTGCCTATCGTCAACATGTTCCTGGAGTACACAAGAGACCCGAAGGAGTTCGCCCGGCGGATGCTGAAGAAGCTGAGCATCCCGCACATCGAGGTTAAGACTCCGACGACCGCCGCATCCGCGCCCGCGACGCTGCTGGACGCGCCGATCCCCGGCGCGCAGCCGCACTACGTCGGACCGAGCTGGCAGGAAGGGAAGGATTTCAGCAAGGCCTAGCCGTCACACCGCGCGGTATCAGTAGCCGCGCAAGAACTAAGCACGGGCAAAAACACTCGCATCACATGGAGCAACATCATGGCAAAAATCAAGTACATCGCGCCCTCCCCCAAAGCAGGACAGATTTCTCACGAACGCCCCGACGTAGCGCGCACTCTGATCGCTGCAGGATTCGCCGAAGCAATTCCCTACAAGGACTTTCGCGAGCGACTCGCGCAAGAAGGCCAGGTCGGCACTGACGCACACAACACCGATCCGAACTTAACGAAGCAGGGCGAGGTCAAGTGGTCGGTTCTTGACAGCGACTCATCCGGATTCCGAGCGGTCGTCATAGTACGTCTCTCGGGCTCAGAAAAGCTCTACTACTCTGGTCCGACTTCCGAAATGCCGCCGGCTGTGATTAAGCGATTCGAGGAGCTCATGGGCGAGCCCGATCAGGCCGCAGTGCGCGCCCAGGAGCGTGACGCCGCGCGCACGAAGCAACTTTTGTATGAGCATTCGCTCAAGGACATTCGCAGATACTAGTCTTAACACTTTTTGGAAACACTGAGGAACTTATATGAATCAAACTCAAGATAACTTACTCGGCGAAAATCGCGCCATGGGCTGGCCAGACGTGAGTCTGAGTCTTGCTTCGCCGTCGCGAAAACGGTTCGCCGACCGCCTTAGGGAATTTCGCCGCGCCGCTCTGGCGGACCCCGTAGCATACCGTTCGCGCTGCGCCCGCGAGGAGCGCTCTGCTCTCACGTCGCACGTGCGCAAAGTGAATCCGCTGCCAGCGTCTCTAACCACCAGCCAGTTGCTGGCTAAGGCCGCACGTCAAGCCGAGGAAATCAATGGTGAGCGCTATAAGCGCGAACTCGCCGTCGCGATTCTTTCGAATCGGGTTGATGAAGCCTTTGAAGCGGTGCGCGCCGGGCGCAACCCGTTCGCAAGATACTCACCCCTGGCAGTCGAGGCAGCGAGTGAGGATGGCGGTCAGAGTAGTGTTCCTGCTGGCGACGCGTCCAATACGCTTCGTTGTTCCAGCATGACCAGCACGCGTGAAGATCATGAATGGGGATCGTCGGCTCACTGCGTTCTCGGGCGCAAGGCTTTTGACGACGGCGACCGCGATCTAGCCGCCAAGCATTACGTCGCCGCCGAGTGTCACCGCGCGGCTTCAGTTCCAAACACGCCAGACTACGTTCAGGCGCGCGCTGTTGCTGCATGTCTTGATTGTAAGCCGTCGGCCGGCTTCGAGAACAAGGCGTAATCATGACCGTCGATGACGCTATCGAACTCGGATTGAAGACTCTCGCCGCGGCTGGCATCACAGACTACGCGGTTCAGGTGATTGAAGAATTCACCGATGTGCCGTTACGCGCGGGTATGCACTCATCGCACGAAAGAATGATCACTCTAAGCGCGTTCTATCTGTCTGACGATGCCGTGATGAAAGACACCGTGGACCATGAGGTAGCTCACGCGCTGGCGCCCGGCGATCATGATCACGGCCTGCCGTTCCAGGTTGCACTTGAGCACGTCCGCAAACTGGACGTGGAAGGATTCGCGGGGATATACACCTACGCAGACCAGCTCCTAGCAGAGCGGGAAGAGGAGTAATTTACGCAATGAATAACCAGGAGCGAATCTGCAAAATCGTAGAACACGACAACGCGCTGCTTGAGCTGCGCCGCGAAATCAAAGCACTGCAAGTTGAGGTGGCAACGTGGCGCCCGATATTGGAAAATGCCCACAAGATTTTAGTCACCGAAATCGAGCGACACAATCGCCAGCGCACCATTCTGGCCGGAATTATTCGGGACTATAGGGAAAAGAAATGACCGCAGAAAATGCCATCAGAGCGCTTCGAGAGCTCATCCAGGCTATGCGTGCAGAAGCCGCGGCTAAGAAGGGGAACCAGAAATGAGCACAGTCTACGCGCTTAGAGCGCAGGTAGCAGAGCTGGACGTGATAGCACGCAAGGCGCTCGAGATGGCGAAGGAAGCGCAGCGCACGGCTAACGCTAAGCAGCAGATCGGCGAGCGAGGACCGCAGGGGCCCAAGGGTGATTCAGTAACTGGACCCGCTGGCAAGGACGGACGGCCGGGGGCGGACGCGATACAGCTGCCAGCCGTAAACGGATGCGCCGGTCGAGACGGGCGTGATGGATGCGCCGGACCCGATTCCGCCGCTGTGCTGCGCGAAGCCCGAGCTGAGATCGCTGCGATGCGCTCCGACTTCGCCGCGCTCCGCGCTGATTTTGAGCTGCTGTCACACGCGTTCACCTCGTCATCGCAGAAGTTGTCCGACTATAAAGAATTCCTACGAAGCCGCGTTGAAGCACGGCGCGCCGCCATCGCGAGAGGAAATTAGCGATGATCAGGATTCGCTTTATTAAGGACTGCCTACTCGGGAAATTCAACGAGGAGCGCATAGTGCTGATCGGTCTTGGCCAACAGTTAGTTAAGCGCAGTTACGCTGTATTTCAGGTATGGGGCGTATGCGCGCGCTGAGCACTGACGAGATCATGAAATCAAGAGGGGAAATAATCATGGAAAAAACTCACGACGACTACGTAAAAAGCAACGTGGCAACATTCAAAGTCGCCAACGACTACATGAATGCACCGGGCCGCTGGAACGGACCCAGGGGCGTAACTGACAGAGACCTGACCGTGGATGAAGCCAAGGCGCTGGTCGCGGAACGTGAGCGCGTCGGACACGTGCTGTCATTCGCCGAGCGCAAAATGCTGCTGAACCGTTTGCGACGCATCAAATAACGCCATCGCCCAAACCCTAGACAGCAGCGGAAGCTGGTCGTGATGCTGGGCTGAAACGCGGTCATTGACTGCAAGTGTCACGGCGTGTTCCGCACAAGATAATGAGCTGATTCACTCAACGCCGCGCGTCGTTGAATCAAGGTCAATGCACCTATGGAGGCGACGCGCTCTCCCTTTTTTAGATTCACTCAGGGTTGTGAAGTTGAATGGCACCGCTTCACAACCATTTTTAAGTTCTGGCCACATGCGGATCTGCGCGGCCGGATGGGCTCCTGCCGGGGCCCGCTTAAGTAGCAAGCGCACCGCCTCCGCCGACGGAGACAATCATCGGCGATCTTCAGAAGCCGTACGGGTCTCCTGCCAGACGGCTGAGTTTGCCGGACGTAATTCCGGCTGAGAAGCACCACTTAGAAAGTGCACCCCCTTTCTTCTCAGAGCATGGAGAACCTGCCTGCTCTGGGAAGAATGTCAAAAAGGAAAATAAATGTCAGAAGCGCTAGCCGTACAGCAGAGACACATCGCCATCCCGGAATGCGCCATGTTCAGCCCGTGTGAGCTGGTCATCGCGGCGGACTGTTCGCAAAGCGAATACGAGCGCGTCATGCGCGCCGTCTGCGCTATCAAGACGGCGAACGCGCTTTGGGTTTGCGACGCCGCGCTGTGGGCGATAGAGCGCTTCGGCAAGAAGGAAGGCCTGAAGATCGCGGCTGAGGCGTCGGGCCTCGGAGACGCGATACTCTACCGTCACTCTCTGGTCGCGCGAGAATTCCCGTCGGAGCGCCGCCACGCGGACTACTCCTACATCCACTTTCGCAGGATGATGCCCTTCCCGCGCTCATGGTCTTACGCGTTCCTGGAGCGCCACGCGGGAGAAGGACTGTCGTCAAGGACGCTGCGCTCCCTGGCGGTGTCTGAATTCGGCAGCGATCCAACTACGGGCAAGGCTCCGAAGAGTCGCAACGTCGGAATTCCTGATGATCTCTACGCCCGGCTTAGACCATATGGAAATCAGAAAGTCAGCGTGCTGATAATTCGCATTCTCTCGGACTGGCTGAAAAATCGGACTGAAGTTCACAAATCGGACATTACAGCAGCCGCAGAGCCGCGTCCGACCTATGCAGAGCGACGCCAGAAGCAGATCGCCGATGGAGCTGCACCTATTACAGCGAAGCCGAAGAAGTCAGCCAAGCTGCATCGCGCCTGGACCGAGTGCTCTGGGCCAACATTTGTCGACGGTGAAGGCGGCGCCGTCGCGATAAAAGCGGGGAAGCATGACGCCACGAGGTTCAAGACCGAAGCCGAAGCGAGCGCTGCTGATCGGGAGTTCTTCGAGGCTTCCGGTTTCCACGAGCTGGTGGCCTACTGCGAGGTCTGCAAGGCCTGGCACGTTCGGCACGTGTACAATCACCCCGCCGCGGCGCAAGAAAAAACCGCCGATGTTCTGGCGGGCTGATTGACCCGTGTTCGCTGAGGATATTCTACGCCGCACTCCTGAGTCATTCTGATGCCCACGCCGCGACGTACTCACTGATGTTAGAATCTCCGCAGGAAGGGTTATATGAAACTGAATGAGTTACTCGATACTGTCATGAGTTCCGATGCTGACGATTGGCACAAAATTGTGTGTTGGGGTTCGACCAGTGGGCCCTCTTACAAGGACCAGTTCACCTTCTGGGAGAAGCGCGACAAGGCCGAAAATTTCTTGGATGTGGAATCACACTCAGAAGTGGCGATCTTCATTCCTGATATTTCAATCAGCCTTGCGTTCGGTCTGAAGCGAAGCGACAAATTCCAAGAGAAATGGGCCAACAGCTTCCCTGACCCAGACGCTTCCAGTTCTTACGTTGACATATTTTACAACAACGCACTTGTGTTCAGAACCTTCTACGTCGTTGTCGATGGCGGCAGAGCATATTTGCCTGTTCCACATCGCACGACGTTAGACGTTCCGCGAAGATACTACGGGTTCATCCAACTCATCAATTCAATTCAAGGGGAGCGGGACTACGAAAGGTACGTCAAAGATGCGGGTATGAAGGTCGTCGAGCAAGACTGGCCAAAATTGTAAGGAAAGCGAAAGCTGACGCGGGCAAGCGGGGGAGGTGCACACCGCACCTGCATCCTGTCCCCGCGCTGAGGCGCGAAAAAAAGCAGCCGCTTTTCCAGACCCACTGACGTAAACTATTCTGCATGGCGCGGACGTACGGAACAGGGAACCTGTGGCTGCGGAAATCGCAACGGCACCCAGATGGCGAGTGGTGGCTGCGTTACCGTGACGCGTCTGGTCGCCAGCGAACCGAGAACAGCAAGTTCTGCGAGTGCCACGACGGGCGAGCGGAAACTAACGCCGAACGACTGCTGTCGAAGCGTATCGGCGAAGTGCAATCTGGCACCCTGCCCAGCCCGAGAGCGAACCGCACACTGGTCAGTGACCTTGCCGAATCGTTGTTCAAAGTACAGCGTGCAGCTCTGCTCCGAAAGATTCCCGAAAACCTTCCGGCGCCCACGCATGAATGGCGCGTGTTGCAGGCAGAAGCACACGTCAAGCATCAGAAGGCTCGCTGGAAGAAGCACCTTGCGCCAGTGTTCGGCGACCGCAAGGCTGCGCTGGTGACGGCGGCTGACCTGACCGACTATCAGGCTGCTCGCATTGACGCGAAGGCCCGGCACGCCACGGTGAACAGGGAACTGCAACTCCTGCGCCGTGCATTCCGGCTTGGATTCGAAGCGCACCCGAGGCTTGTGCAGGACGTTCCGAAGTTCCCGCCGCGAATGGTGGAACGCCCGCGTCAGGGCTTCATCGAAGATGAGACCTTCGATAAGCTGCACGCTGCGATTGCAGAGCCGGGCGTCGGGGCGATGGTGCTGGTTGCGTATCGTCTTGGATTCCGCAAGAGCGAACTTCAGAACATCCTTGTCATGCAGTATGCTGATGCTTGGCTGCGCCTGTTCGCGGGCGCGACGAAGAACAGCGAAGCGCGTGCCGTGGCGCTGCCGGACGACGTGAACGATGCGGTCGCAAAGTGTGCCGCTGGCAAAGCACCCGATGCATATCTGTTCACGTGGTCGGACGGCTCACGCATCAAGAACTTCAGAACGACGTGGGCGAAGGCGACGGCTGCGGCTGGCGTGCCAGAGTTGATATTCCACGATCTGCGACGGAGCGCAGTGCGCCGTATGCGCCAGCGCGGCGTGCCGACCGCGACGGCGATGAGGATTACAGGGCATCGAACGCGAATGGTGTTCGACGATTACGACGCGGCGAATGCGGCCGATGTGGCGCAGGCAGCCAAACTTTTGTGATCAAATCGTGAACGAAATCAGGAACAGCGTCGAGGCGGCACGAGTAAGTAAATGATTACATGACATGCCCGGATGGCGAAACTGGCAGACGCACGGGACTTAAAATCCCGAGGGGCGAAAGCTCCGTGACGGTTCGATTCCGTCTCCGGGCACCAACTAGGTTTTTGCCGCGCATCGAGCAGGCAACCG
>Ga0187884_10002675_pt1 | contig 14567 bp, 6 predicted proteins | sample June2016WEW_20_4_FD_132983 | JGI IMG/M metagenome (GOLD analysis project Ga0187884, IMG submission 132983) | Peatland microbial communities from SPRUCE experiment site at the Marcell Experimental Forest, Minnesota, USA - June2016WEW_20_40 | ecosystem: Environmental > Terrestrial > Soil >...
GGGCGGCCTCCAGGGAACTTGCGGTGGAGCTAGGCCAAGGCGATCCGAACGCATTTGAGTCCGCAGCAGCCAACGAGAACGTGCCACGCGAGCGCACAGGCTGAGGCGGCGGCTTCTGAGCCGACGGGGCTAAATCCAATATAAAAGCCGCCGGGCGGTGGCGATGCGCGTTAGGCGGCCTGCCGCCGAACGCGAGCAACGAGGAAAGGCTTCAACATGGCCGGCGGTGATGACGACTATGCTGACGCGTTCAAGAAAGCGAAGCTTGAACACGACCAACAAGGGGAAACCCCCACAGAGGCAAAGCGTTTGCAGGCGGAAGCCGATGCAGACATCGCCGTATTGAGCAATGTGGTGCTGCCCCAATTACATGCTGCTGCTCAGAAATTGCACCCGCTCGGCGGCAAAGTAGAAATTCGGCAGTACGGTCGCACCGGAAGAACCTTACGGCCCGCATCGGTTGCTTTCCGCATAACGGATCAGCAGGATCAGCAAGATCAGTCGGGCTATGGAAAGGGCCACCAAAGCCGCGCCTATTTGATTGTTCCGCGCGGTGGGGTGGTCACGGTCACCTGTGGCGACGGTTTCGACGTGACCGGCCAGCCGAAACAACCCAAGAACGTAAGCGAGGAGATCGGTATCCAGCGACGCGATGACGTTACAATCGAGAATGTCAAAAAGCTAATCATGCGTGCGATCGAGGAATACCGAAACGATCGCGGATCCATCCAGCGCGCGGATAACAACGATCACCTGAAATAACGTAAAGGCCGGCGCGGCAATGGTGAGGCGCTCGCTGACGTTCGCGCTTGCTGCGGTAGCTATAAGAGTGGCCGAAAGACTCTAATATTGGCGAGGGACCTTCACGCATGGCTGGATAAACTGCCGGCAAAATCTTAGTCGGAGACAGCTGTTGGCCTCTTTGTTCGCGCCGAGTCACCGGATTGCTGCTGGCCTTCGCGCGCTAATTTTCGTTTGATGTTACCCCAGACGTTACCCCGGGCAGGATTTGCTGCAAAAAGCGGTTCCGAGACGGCGTGCTAAGTTACTGAATTTATTTGGCGACCCCGGCAGGATTCGAACCTGCGACCTTCAGCTTAGAAGGCTGTTGCTCTATCCCCTGAGCTACGGGGCCGCGCGCCGACAACTATATATAACAGCACCGACCAAAACGTTCGGTAAATCGCGCGCCGGGTTCCCCGGCAACGCCGCCGGCTGGCTGTGCGAATCGGCGTCCGCCCGTTGACACCGCAAAACACAACCGTAGGGTACACAACCATGCGTTGACGGACCGTTGTTTCCAGCGAAGGGACGATAAATGTCTGCGCCTGCCTTTCGGCCGAACCTTCTTTGCATCGCGCCGCCGCCGTTTGCGCCGACCGCTCCGCCGGCGGGAGCATCGTATCTGCTTGGATTTCTCAAGGCGCAAGGCTGCCGGGACTTTGACTTCTTGGATTTGAGGCTCGGGGTTCCCAATGCTTATTCCCCGACCTACACCTACACCGGCGCCTATGCCGAAGCCTTCGTGCACGACATCCCCGATTTGCCATTGGTTTTGCAACTGATCAGGTCGTTCGACGACGGTGGCTCGTTGTTGCCGGAACATACCGAGATTCTCGAACGATTCTGCCTGGAGCGGGGAATATCGGCGACCTATCTGCACAGCTACCTTTGCAACCTGCATCGCTACATTGCGGATGTCTTCGCGCAGATTCCGGACATCCGCTTCATCGGCTTCTCCGTCTGGACCACCAACTATTTGTCGACGCTCATTGCCGCAGCGTATCTGAAAAGGCGCCGCAACCCGCCATTCATCATGGCTGGCGGACCGCAGGTGTCGTCGAGCCAAGCCAGCGCCGAACTCGGCCTGCGAAGCGGGCTGCTCGACATGGTCGCCGTCGGCGAGGGCGAGCAGACGCTGTTGGACGTGTACGACGCCTATTCACGCACCGGCAGCGTCGGCGAAGCCATACCCGGGACGCTATGTCGAACATCCAGCGGAGCGATGTCGCGGACCCCGCGTCCGCTGATGCGCCTGACAAGCCTGCCGGCGCCGAGTTTCGCGGAGGTGCATTTGGCCGCATACCAGACCGATGGCGAGTATCGGACCGTACCTCTGCAGTTTTCCCGAGGCTGTACCGACAAGTGCGAGTTTTGCAGCGAATGGAAGTTTTGGGAACGCTTTCGCACGGATACCGCCGAGCACACCGTCGAGCAGATCGAACGCGTCAAGCGCGACTACGGCGCGACCTTCATCATCTTCATGGATTCGCTGCTGAACGGCATTCCGCGCCGACTTGTCGAGCTCTGCGAGCTGCTGCTCAAGCGCTCCGTCGACATACGTTGGGGCTCGTTCATGCGCGCCCAGATGGACGCCAAGACGGCGGCGCTGCTGGCGCGAGCGGGCTGTCACGATGTGTTCATCGGCATAGAGTCTTTTTCGGACGCGACGCTGGAACTCATGCGCAAGCGGCGCACGAGCGCGGATAACATCCAGGCATTGGAGGCGTTTCTCGAAGCCGGGATCGACGTCACCGCCGGCTTCATTCCCGGATTTCCCGGAGATTCGCGAGAAAATTTTATCGCCAGCGCGCTGGCCTTGCGCAAGATCCAGGAGCGCTATGGCGGCCGTTTCGAAGTCCACGACGAGGCGTTCGTCGTGCAACCTGGAGCGCCCATCTTCAACAAACTGGCCGACATGGGGCTGTCGGGACGAACCTGGGCGGCGGAATATCTGGATATCGCGCCGGCCTACCAGGATATCTCCTCGCGAATCTTGTGCACGGTCGAAGGTCCGAGCCAGGGCTTGGAAAGAGTCGGCCGGCTTTCGATCTTGCGAACCATCACCGAAGACGCCCAGTCCAATTCGGGATTTGTATTTGTTCGCGCCGAGGGCGAAGAGCTGTCGACGATGGAATTCAGCCTTCATCACTTGCATGGCGGCTGGCATCTGGCGAGCCGCAAATCCAATTTGGGCCACGTCTACAGCCTGATCGTGAATGCCGAAGAGGAAGACGAACTGAACGGGGTGCAAGCCCCCTCCGGCGCCTGGGAAACGGCCCCGGGCGCCGCACGGCTGCTCAATCGCCTGGAGCGCGCCCATGTCGTGCCGCCGTCGCGTCACGGATTGCGATTGGTGCGGGGCCTTTACCAGCGGACCCATGACGGCGGATGCACCTTTGCCGTATCGCCGTTCATCGTCGCACGCATCATGGATTGGCGCCACCAACAACGCGTCTTGATCGCCTCCATTTTGACCGAGCAATATTTCCAGCACCGGCCGCGCGTAGCCGACATTCTCCGGTACCTACTCAAGCAACCGCGGACGGAGGAGCAGATATGGACGTTTTGCCGCGCCCGCTGGGGCGGGTCTCGCGCCGAAATGCGGAAGACCGTCGAGCAACTGAAGGAAGACGGAATCATTGTGATTTGCGATCTGGCCGCACGGCATGACAGTGCCGCGGCGGCGCGCGATGAGGGCAATTTTGCGCCGCCTCTGGCGAGCGTCGAACCGGCCTTGTCGGCGGCCGAGGGCGCCTGACTGGCGGCAAGCCGAAGATGACGTAAGGGTTATTGCGTGCCCCAGCATGGCCGGCTCTGCCGTCCGGAAGGATGCATCATCTGCCGGATGATTTGCGAATTGTTAAGGCCGGTGGCCGCGTTCGGTCACGACCTCGACACGATCCTTGCTTCCAATGGTCTCGTGTCCCGATTGCGAAGTTCGCAAGGGTTTGCCGCGCCTCTCATGCGAACTTCGGAATCAAAGGGACACGAGCAATTTATAAACGTAGTGCGGCTTTTGGATTTGAAGTTCCTATGCGAGTGTGCGGTTGGTTGATAGGAACTTCAAATCCGTCGCACTATGGGTGAAATTGCGCACCCTTCGGGAGGGTCCCCTCATGATATCGCTCGTTCGCGCCGGCCTTGCCGCCGCGCTGTTTGCCTTTGCGCCGCTCACCGCGCATGCCGCCGACAAGCCGTTCCAGAACCACGATCTTGCCGACAGCGCCATCAAGCTGGAGGCGCAGATCAAATCCGACGCGGGCGCCCCCACCAAGCCGGTGGCGCAAATCCGGCGCGATGCCGACGCCGCCTTTGCGAAAAACGATTTCCGCTCCGGCATGGCGCTCTTGGGCCAGATCGTTGCGGCGGCGCCGACCGACAGCGCCACGTGGCTGCGTCTCGCTCGCACGATCATGCAGGTCCGTCCCGCCAATGACGAGGAGCGCAAGCTCCTGCTCGAGCGTGCCTCGACCGCCGCCTATATCGCCTACCAGCGCACTACGAGCCGCGCCGAGGAGGCGGACAGCTTGGCCTTTCTCGGCAATGCGCTTGGCCAAAGCCAGATGTGGCGGCCGGCGCTCGACGCGCTGCGGCTCTCGCTCGAATTGCGCGAGGTCGCCGATGTGCGCGGACAATACGAAAAGCTGCGCGAGCAGCACGGCTTCCGCGTGCTCGATTATAGCGTCGACGCCGACACCGCCTCGCCGCGCGCCTGCTTCCAGTTTTCGGAAGACCTGCCGTTGCGCGCCGACTTCTCGCCGTTCGTCGTATTGGCCGGCACCGACAAGCCGGCGCTGACCGCCGCCGAAAAGCAGCTTTGCGTCGAGGGCTTGCAGCATGGCGAGAGCTACACCGTCACCTTGCGCGCCGGCCTGCCCTCGGTAGTGCATGAGACCTTGTCGAAGTCTGCGGATTTTTCCATCTATGTGCGCGACCGCAAGCCGTTCGTGCATTTCTCGACCAACGCCTATGTGCTGCCGCGCGTCGGCCAGCGCGGCATTCCGGTGATCAGCACCAATACCCGGGCGATCGCGATCGAGATCTACCGCCTCGGCGACCGCAGCGTGCTCGGCGCCATCGGCGGCGACGACACCCGCGGGGATTTCCAGCGCAGTCTCGGCCGCTACGAGATCGAGCAGCTGCGCGCGGCGCGCGGAGTTGCGGTGTGGAAGGGCGAGCTCGCGGTCGAAGCGGCGCCGCTCAATGCCGACGTCACCACCGCCTTCCCGGTCGATCAGGCGGTCGGCGAGCTCAAGCCCGGCGTCTATGTCATGGTGGCGCAGCCGCAGGAGCTGAAGAATGTCGACAACGATTTCAGTTCGCTGGCGACGCAGTGGTTCATCGTCTCCGATCTCGGGCTATCGGCGTTCTCCGGCAACGACGGCATCCACGTCTTTGTCAACTCGCTGGCGACGACCGAGAGTAAGAGCGGCGTCGAAGTCCGGCTGATTTCGCGCGGCAACGAGGTTTTGGGCACGCGCCGCACCGATGCGGGCGGTCATGCGCAATTCGAGGCAGGGCTGGCAGGCGGGGAGGGCGGCTCCGCTCCCGCCATGCTGACCGCGACTGATGGACAAAACGATTATGCCTTCCTCAGCCTGAAATCGCCGGCCTTCGATCTGACCGACCGCGGCGTCGGCGGCCGGCCGGCGCCGAACGGTCTCGATGCTTTCATCTATGCCGAGCGCGGCGTCTACCGCTCCGGCGAGACCGCTTATCTCACCGCGCTGTTGCGCGATGCGCAGGGCTCAGCGGCATTGGGCGTGCCGCTGACGCTCGTTGTCGAACGGCCGGACGGCGTCGAGTTTCGCCGCGCCGCGGTGGCGGACCAGGGCTTGGGCGGCCACGGCCTGTCCTTGGCTTTGCCGGCCTCGGCACCGACGGGGACTTGGCATGTGCGCGCCTTCACCGATCCGAAGCGGCCGCCGGTCGGGGCGACGACGTTCCTGGTTGAGGATTACATGCCCGACCGCATCGAGTTCGATCTCACCTCGCCGAGCGGTCACATCTCGCAAAAAGTCCCGGCCAAGGTCGAAGTTGCCGGACGCTTCCTCTACGGCGCGCCGGCCGCGAACCTCGATCTCGAAGGCGACTTAACGGTCGCGGTGGCGAAAGAGCGGACCGGGTTTGCCGGCTATCAGTTCGGCTTGGCCGATGAAGAGGTCGAAGCCGTGACGCAGCCGCTCGACGACCTGCCGGCGTCCGATGCCGCCGGCAAGGCGAGTTTTTCCGTCAATCTCGACAAGCTGCCGTCGAGCACGCATCCGCTCGAAGCGCAAATCACGGTGCGCATGGCCGAGCCCGGCGGCCGCGCCGTCGAGCACAAGGTGACGGTGCCGGTGACGGCGAGCGGCAACATGATCGGCGTCAAGCCCGAGTTCTCGGGCCGCTCGCTGGCCGATGGCGCCAGCGCCACGTTCGCTGTCGTTGTCGTCGCGCCCGACGGCACGGCGGTCGCCCAGCGCGGCCTGCACTACGAGCTTCTCCGCATCGATACCCATTATCAGTTCTACAAACGCGACGGCAGCTGGAACTACGAACCGGTCAAGACCACCAAGCGCGTCGCCGACGGCACGGTTGACACCACGCTCGACAAAGCCGGCCGCATTGCGCTGCCGCTGACCTTCGGCCGCTACCGGCTCGAAGTCTCGACCGGCGATCCCGACGGTGCGGTGACTTCGGTCGCTTTCGACGCCGGCTTTTATGTCGAGTCGAACGCCGATACGCCCGACATGTTGGAAGTCGCGCTCGACAAGGGCGAGTACGGGCCGGGCGACACGATGACGGTCGCGGTGACCGCGCGCAGCGCCGGACGGCTCACGCTCAATGTCATCGGCGATCGGCTGCTGGCGAGCCAGACCACCGACGTGAAGCCCGGCGTTGCACAGGTGAAAGTGCCGGTCGGCCGCGACTGGGGCACCGGCGCCTATGTGGTCGCGACGTTGCGGCGGCCGCTCGACGCGCCGGCGCAGCGCATGCCGGGCCGGGCCATCGGCGTGCAATGGTTCGCCATCGACCGCGCCGCAAAAACGCTCGGCGTCGAGCTCAAGGCGCCGTCCCTGTTGCGGCCGAACTCGACGTTGCGGATTCCGGTGAAGCTTGCCGGGCTCGCGGCCGGCGCGGACGCCAAGATCGTGGTCGCCGCGGTCGATGTCGGCATTCTCAATCTGACCAACTACAAACCGCCAGCGCCCGACGATTATTATCTCGGCCAACGGGCGCTTGCCGCGGAGATCCGCGACATCTACGGCGACTTGATCGACGGCATGCAGGGCACCCGCGGCCAGATTCGCAGCGGCGGCGATCAAGGCGCGCAATTGCAGGGCAGCCCGCCCAGCGTACCGCCGCTGGCGCTCTATTCCGGCATCGTGACGGTCGGCGCCGACGGCAATGCCGAGGTGACGTTCGACGTGCCTGACTTCACCGGCACCATCCGCGTCATGGCGGTGGCGTGGAGCAAGGACAAAGTCGGCCATGCCACCACCGATGTCGTCGTGCGCGATCCGGTCGTGCTGACGGCGACCCTGCCGCGCTTCCTGTTGCCCGGCGACCGATCGAGCCTTCATCTCGATCTCGACAATGTCGAGGGTCAAGCCGGCGACTACGCGATCGCCGTGACGAGTGCGGATGCGGTCAGCGTCGGCGGCGGAGCCGGTGCAGCGCAGAAACTTACTTTGCGCGCGAAAGAGCGTGGTGCAGTGTCGGTTCCGGTAACCGCCACCGCCGCGGGCAGCGGCACCATTCGGGTTAACGTGACTGGGCCGTCGGGCTTTGCGCTGGAAAGAAGTTTCATGCTCGCCGTGCGGCCGCCTGCGCAAATTTTGGCGCGGCGCACGGTCAAGCAGATTGCCAAGGGCGAAAGCCTGACGCTGTCGAGCGATCTTTTCGCCGACCTCGTGCCCGGTACCGGCTCGGTCTCGCTCTCGGTCGGCGCATCGGCGGCGTTCGATGCGGCGAGCTTGCTCGCGGCATTGGACCGCTATCCGTTCCGCTGTTCTGAGCAGATCACGAGCCGGGCGCTGCCGCTCCTATACGTCAGTGAGCTTGCCAAGGATGCGCATCTGGCGCTCGACACCAGGACCGATCAGCGGATTCGCGACGCCATCGAGGCGCTGCTGACGCGGCAGGATGCCAACGGCTCATTCGGCCTTTGGGGCGTTGGCGGCGACGATGTCTGGCTCGATGCTTACGTCACCGATTTCCTAACCCGGGCCCGCGAGCGCAAGGTCGCGGTGCCCGAAGCGGCCTTCAAGCTGGCGCTCGACCGGCTGCGGAACGTGGTCGCCAACACCACCGATCCGGGCAAGAACGGCGGTACCGATCTGGCCTATGCGCTCTATGTGCTCGCGCGCAATGGCGCGGCTCCGATCGGCGATTTGCGCTATCTCGCCGATGCCAAGCTCGATGCGCTGTCGACGCCGATCGCCAAGGCGCAGATCGCCGCGGCGCTTGCCATGGTCGGCGACCGCACGCGGGCCGAACGCGTCTACGCCGCCGCGCTCGCCGCCATCGCGCCCACCTCGCAGCCCGATCTTCTCAGCCGCGAGGATTACGGCTCGACGTTGCGCGACGCCGCAGCGCTGGTTGCGCTCGCCAGCGAAGGCGGCGCGCCGCGCGCCACCGTGCAGGCCGCCGTCCAGCGCGTCGAGGCGGCGCGCGCGTCGCTGCGCCCGACGTCGACGCAGGAGGACGCCTGGCTGCTGCTGGCGGCAACCGCCATGGCCAAGGACGCCGGCAAAGTATCGCTCGACGTTGGTGGCGAACCGATGCCGCACGCGCTCTACCGCACGATCCGCGCCGCCGACCTGAAGGAGCCGTTGCGCATCGGCAATATCGGCGAGGATCAGGTCGAAGCCGTGGTGACGGTCGCCGGTGCGCCGCTCACGCCCGAGCCCGCCGCGGAGAAAGGTTTTAAGATCGAGCGTCTCAATTACACGCTCGGCGGCGATCCCCTCGATCCGAAGACGGTCAAGCAAAACGCCCGCCTGGTGGTGGTGCTGAAGATCACCGAAGCGCAGCCGCAATTCGGTCGCGTGATCGTGGCCGATTATCTGCCGGCGGGATTCGAGATCGACAATCCGCACCTCGTGTCGTCGGGCGATACCGACACGCTGTCGTGGATCACGGATGCCGTGGAGCCGGCCGATGCCGAGTTCCGCGACGATTGCTTCACCGCGGCCTTCGAGCGCAAGAAGGACGACCCGCCCGTCTTCACCGTGGCCTATGTCGTGCGCGCGGTGGCGCCCGGTAAATACGTGCGGCCGCAGGCGAGCGTCGAAGACATGTACCGGCCCGACCGCTTCGGCCGCACGGCGAGCGAGAATGTCGAGGTTACGGCTGGGAAATAGGACGGATGGTCCGGACTGATGGACGCGCGGCGCGCAACACCTGATGACACCTCCCCCCTTGTGGGGGAGGTCGGCGCCGAAGGCGCCGGGAGGGGGGTGACCGCGACCAAAGAGCGCTCAAAATCCATACCCCCCTCCCTGACACTCCCCCTCAAGGGGGGAGGGAACAGGCCGAGTTTGCTGCGCGTCGCCGCCATCGTTTTACTGTTTGTCTGCGCTTCGGCCTTTGCCGGCTTCGCCTGGTGGATCGCTTCGCTCGGTTCGGCGCCGCTCGGCAAGGACATCGAATTCTCGACCCGCGTGGTCGATCGCGAGGGCCGCTTGCTGCGCGCCTATGCCACCAGCGAAGGCCGCTGGCGGTTGCCGGCGCGGATCGCCGATGTCGATCCGCGCTTGTTCGACGTGCTGTTCGCCTATGAGGACAAGCGATTCCGCGCCCATCATGGCGTCGATCCGCTGGCGCTTTTGCGCGCGGCGTTGCAGCTGGCAGGAAGCGGCCGCATTCACTCCGGCGGCTCGACGCTGACCATGCAGGTGGCGCGGCGCCTGGAGCCGCGCAGCGGCCGAAGTTTTGTTGCCAAGCTCCGCCAGATCGTGCGTGCGATCGAGATCGAGCGTGCGCTGACCAAGGACGAGATTCTGACGCTCTATCTCGATCTGGCGCCTTATGGCGGCAATATCGAAGGCATCCGCGCCGCCTCGCTTGCTTATTTCGGCAAGGAGCCGCGCCGGCTCTCGCTCGGCGAAGCGGCGCTGCTGGTCGCGCTGCCGCAATCCCCGGAGTTGCGCAGACCCGACCGATCTTCCGCGGCGGCGCGCCAAGCGCGAAACCGCGTGCTCGACCGCTTCGCTGCGCTGAGCAACGTGCCGGCCGACGAGATTGCGCTGGCCAAGGCCGAACCGGTGCCGACAGCACGTCGCCCGATGCCGATGCTCGCGCCGCACGCGGCCGATCGGGAGATCGCCGAGGCGCCGCCGGGCGGCGAAGTCCGGCTCAGCATCGACGCCGACGTGCAGAAAAGTCTTGAAGAGCTCGCGCGCGAGCGCGTGCGCACGCTGGCGCTGACGCTCGGGCCCGATATCTCGCTCGCCATGCTCGTCGTCGACAATGCGACCGGCGAGGTTTTAGCACGCGTCGGCTCGCCCGATTATTTCGACGAACGCCGCGCCGGCCAGGTGGACATGACGCAAGCGCTGCGTTCGCCCGGCTCGACGCTAAAGCCCTTCATCTACGGATTGGGCTTCGAGGACGGCTTCATTCACCCCGAGACACTGATCGAGGATCGGCCGGTACGTTACGGGACCTACGCGCCACAGAATTTCGATTTCACTTTCCAGGGCACGGTGTTGGTCCGCAAGGCGCTGCAGCTTTCGCTCAACGTGCCGGCGCTCGCCGTGCTCGATCAGGTGGGAGCGCGGCGGCTCGCGGCACGCTTGGCGCAAGCCGGCGCCGCGCTCGTGCTGCCGGAGGGCGAGGCCCCGGGCCTTGCCGTCGGTCTCGGCGGTGTCGGCATCAAGCTTTCCGACCTGGTGATGCTGTATGCCGGGATTGCGCGCCTTGGCACTGTGTTGCCGCTCACTGAGCGCATGGAAGGCAAGGGGGAGGCGAATCGCCTCATGGAGCCCGTTGCGGCGTGGTACGTCAGCAACGTGCTCATCGCCACGCCGCCGCCGGAGAATGGCACTTCCGGCCGCATCGCATTCAAGACCGGGACCAGCTACGGCTACCGCGATGCCTGGTCGATCGGCTTCGACGGCAAGCACACGATCGGCGTGTGGGTCGGCCGACCGGATGGCGCGCCGGTGCCGGGTCTGGTCGGGCGCAGCGCCGCCGCACCGATCCTGTTCGATGCTTTCGCCCGGCTGCCGACGCCGCCGGCTGCGCTGCCCCGCGCGCCCGCGGGGGTGCTGGTGACGACGAGTGCCAAGCTGCCGCCGCCGCTCAAGCGCTTTCAGCCGGGCGATCATGCCGGCGCGGCCACGCAGGCGAGGCTGCACATCCTGTTTCCGCCGGATGGCGCGCGGCTCGAGCTGCGCACCACCGACAACAGGCCTGATCCAGTGCCGCTCAAAGTCACCGCCGCGGTTGCGCCGCTCACCGTCCTCGTCAATGGTATTCCGGCCCGCGATCAACCGCGCGGTTCGCTGTTCTTTCAGCCCGCGGGCCCGGGATTCGCGCGCGTCACCGTGATCGACGCGTCTGGCGCCGCCGATAGCGTCGTCGTGCGTGTCGAGGATGGCGCGTCGGCGATGTCAGCGGTAGAGACCGCCGCGGCGGCTTGTCCGGTCACGCCTTGCGGCCGTCGCCAAACCATCCTTCCCTGACGCAAGCGTTTTCACTATGGTCGCCGCGCATTTCTTGCACGCCGGGAGCGGCATGAGCACGAACAGCGCGGCGACACCACGTCTCCAGTCGGTGGGCCTGCCGTGACGGAAGCGCAATCGCGTCACACGCGCGCCGCGCCGGCGACGGAAGCGTTCCCACAACGCATCGCGATCAATCTGCGGCGTTGGGGCCGCGTGCTGGTCCGTGCGCCGCGCGCGAAGCCGCCGCGGCCGCGCGGGCGCACCATTGCCGCGGTTGCGCTCACGCTGGTGGCTTCCATCGCTTCGATGTTTCTCGTCGACGCTCGCGCGAGCGAATGGGCGCGGCATCTGCCGCTTTGGTTTACCGAAATTTTCGACCAGATCACCGATTTCGGTCTGTCCGGCTGGTTCCTTTATCCGCTCGGATTCATCTTACTGAGTCTCGCGGCCATTACGTCCACGGCGCTGCCGCGCATGACCCAGGGCGTGCTGGCGCTGCTGGCGGCGCGGTGCGGATTTTTGTTCGTGGCGATTGCCGTGCCGGGCCTGTTCGTCACCATCGTCAAGCGAATGATCGGCCGCGCGCGACCTTTTGTCGGCGGTCATGACGATCCGTTCCTCTATGTGCCGTTTATCTGGCGACCCGCCTACGCCGCCATGCCGTCCGGGCACGCCACGACGGCAGCCGCGGCGGCGATTGCCATCGGCGCGCTGTGGCCGCGCACGCGCGGGGTGATGTGGCTCTACGCGCTGCTCATCATGTTCAGCCGTGTCGTTGTGCTTGCCCATCATCCGAGCGACGTGATCGCCGGTGCGGTCGTCGGCGCCGTCGGCGCGCTCCTGGTGCGCCGCTGGTTTGCCGCGCGGCGTCTGGTGTTTTCCGCGCGTGATTTGCGGCCGTTTCCGGGACCGTCATGGCGGCGGATCGAGACCGTCGGCCGCTAGGTCGTGGCAGCGTCTACGCGCCTCAGGTGCTTGCGGCGGCGGCGAGCGCGGCAAAGCCGCGCTCGAGATCGGCGAGAAGGTCCTCGACGGCTTCGAGTCCGATATGGAAGCGAACCGTCGGGCCGCCCGGCTGCCAGCGCGTCGCGGTGCGCACCGCGGTGCAGTCGAAGGGAATGGCGAGGCTCTCGTAGCCGCCCCACGAGGCGCCGATGCCGAACAGTTCGAGCGCATCGAGAAGCGCGTACACCGCCTTCTGCGGCACCGGCTTGAGCACGACGCTGAACAATCCCGACGCCCCGGCGAAATCGCGCTTCCACAGCGCGTGGCCGGGATGGCTTTGCATCGCCGGATGCAGCAGGTGCAGCACTTCGGGGCGTTGCTCCAGCCAGCGCGCCACGGCAAGCCCCGATCGCCAATGGCGATCGAGCCGCACCGCGAGCGTGCGCAACCCGCGCAGGCCGAGATAGACGTCGTCGGGGCCGACGCACCAGCCGCTCGCGCCGACGGTGTTTTTGAGCCGCGCCGCGGTCGCGCCGTTGGCCGAAACCGTGCCGAGCATCACATCGGAATGGCCGCCGATATATTTGGTGCCGGCCTGGATCGAGAGGTCGACGCCATGATCCAGCGCGCGGAAATAGAGCGGGCTCGCCCAGGTATTGTCCATGAGCACCAGCGCGCCCTTGGCGTGCGCCGCCGCGGCGATGGCCGCCACATCCTGCATCTCGAAGCTCAGCGAGCCGGGCGATTCGAGGAAAACGGCGCGGGTATTGCCCTGCATCAGTCCGGAGATCGCGGCGCCGACGAGCGGGTCGTAATAGCTGACGGTGACGCCGAGCCTGCTGAGGATCTGGTTGCAAAAATTGCGGGTCGGGCCGTAGGCGCTGTCGGTGACCAGAAGATGATCGCCGGCCTGCATCACCGACAGCAGTGCCGCGGAAATCGCCGCCAGCCCCGAAGGCAGCAGCGCTACGCCGGCGCATTGCGGGCCCTCGAGCTCCTGCACAGCAAGCTCTAGCGCTTCCGTTGTCGGCGTGCCGCGGCGCCCGTACTGGTAGCGCGCGCGGTGGGCGACGAAATCCTCGGCGCTGGGATAGAGCACCGTCGAGGCGTGATAGACCGGCGGGTTGACGAAGCCGTGGTAGGAGGCGGGATCGCGGCCGGCGGTGACCACGCGCGTATCCGGATGTCGCGCCCGGGAACGGCCGTTCTTGCTGCCGTCGTTCATGGCCATGGCCTCTCGCGTGCCGCGCGGGCGCTCGATGCGCCGCTGGCGCCATTACTTCGGCATCGCACGCCCTCGTCAACCCTTGACCTTGCAGTGCTATCGTTCTCAGATGCCGCCGGCGGGGGAATAGCCGTGAGCGCGCCAGACTGCCCTGGCTTGGACGCGGCCGCCCATCCTGAAAGGTCTGATCATGAAACGGCTCGCTACGGCAATGACTCTGGCAACGGTGGCTCTATTCGGGCCACAGGCGGCCTGGGCGCAGACGCTCGGTAGCATCAAGGATCGCGGCGAGCTGATCTGCGGCGCCAACGGCACGCTGGCCGGCTTTGGCGTGCCCGATCCGCAGGGCAATTGGACCGGCTTCGACGTCGATTTCTGCCGCGCCATCGCCGCGGCGATCTTCAACGATCCGAGCAAAGTCAAATTCGTGCCGCTGACCTCGAAGGATCGCTTCACCGCCCTGCAATCCGGCGAGGTCGACGTGCTGTCGCGCAATACCTCCTGGACGCTGTCACGCGACACCTCGCTCGGGCTCGACTTCATCGCCGTCAACTTCTACGACGGTCAGGGCTTCATGGTGCATAAATCGCTGAAGGTGAGCTCGGCGCTGGAGCTCAACGACGCCACGGTGTGCGTGCAGCAAGGCACCACCAGCGAGCTTAACCTGACCGATTATTTCCGCAGCAATCACATGGGCCTCAAGACCGTGACGTTCGCCACCGGGGACGAGGCGCGCAAAGCTTATGAATCGGGCCGCTGCGATGCCTACACCACCGACTCTTCGGCCCTCTACGGCGAGCGGCTGCGGTTGCCCGAGCCGAGCCAGCACATCGTGCTGCCGGAGATCATTTCCAAGGAGCCGCTCAGTCCGGCCGTCCGCCACGGCGACAATCAGTGGAGCGACATCGTGCGCTGGACCCATTTCGCCATGGTCGACGCCGAGGAGCTCGGGGTGACCA
>Ga0187884_10002676_pt1 | contig 14566 bp, 11 predicted proteins | sample June2016WEW_20_4_FD_132983 | JGI IMG/M metagenome (GOLD analysis project Ga0187884, IMG submission 132983) | Peatland microbial communities from SPRUCE experiment site at the Marcell Experimental Forest, Minnesota, USA - June2016WEW_20_40 | ecosystem: Environmental > Terrestrial > Soil >...
CCTGGTCCGGTAATCTGGACAGCAGAACGACAACCTCAACCACAGAATCACGACTGAAGGACTGAATATGCCGTGTTTTTCAGCACTCCCGTACCTCCACCACACCTAATTTGGACAGCAGTGGACATGTCTATTCAAGTTGAACGAATCACGTGCGCTCTTCGCAGTACGGATGGCCGGGTAAGCCATATCGATGATTCCGAGACTCCAAGTCTTCATCAGGTCGCTCTTGTCCACCCAATGATAAAGGCGGCGGCGATCAAAACTGCGGAGCCGACGATCATCCGATACAGGTCGCCTACCGGTCGCTGCTTCCATTCGCCTAGGGATACTCCCCAAACGTTGGACGCAATCACGATTAAGCCTATAAAGACTGGCCAGCCTACGCTGGTTCCTATCGGGCCGAGACTTGTAGCGCTGGCGCCGTAGAGGAAGATACTGACCGCCCAGACAAGAGCCATCCCAAACACCAGAAAAGCATCGTGACCGGAGGCTGGTCCGCGGAACAACGCCATCTGCCTTTTCGCCACCACGCGATAGAAACACCATCCTGCCTGCGAGACGGCGGCGGCGGAAAGAAAAACAGCCCAAGCGAGCCATTGCTCGAGATTGGCGCTGGCCGTGAAATGAGGTAGAAGAGAGGTGCCGTACTGGATACCTAAGTTCAATAGCGGCGAGCCCAGTCCACCCAGCACTGCGATGACAATCCCCTTGCGGAATTTCACGCGATCGGCTGCTGCCGCAAGGGTTGTAGTGCCTGCGGCCATCGCGCTTCTTCCCGCTGTCGCACAAACTATTACACCGGCGGCCATAAGAACGACGCCGGCCAGAAATGCCCAATCAGACAATGCACGTACTGCGAACCCTCGCACAAGAACAAAAGGGACGAGCGCACCAACCATGATCGAGAGTCCCAGTTGGATCGAATAGCCGAGTGCGAGGCCGAGCAGGTCGATCGCCAAGCCATAAAGCAGCGAAGCGACGCCCCAGAGCAGGCCCAGAGCGACCAAACTGGCAAGTCCTGATCCCGGAATCGAGGTGAGAATGCCATACCATTGCGGCACCGCAAGCAGGACGGCACACCATGGGATCGCGATCATTGCGAGAATTGAAAAGACGCCCCAGATATGCTCGAACTTCCACACGCGGGCCGTCTTCATGGGAAGGGCAAAACTGCCGTTCAACACACCAGCGACCACGATGCCCAGCCAACTTACCATGCGAGACTCACTCCAAATCTGGCGATCGCATCCTCACGAAGGCTCGTTCCCGCCCCAGGCAACACCGGAGGCACAAATTGACCGGAAATCACGCTGGCCGGTTCTATGAAGCAGTCGCGCGTCCACGGAATATACTCCAGAATCGTACAGGACGGGTGCGCCAACGCAAGGTGAAGATGGACCTGCATCATGTCTCCTACGTGAGGGGTCACCGGGAGGCAATGGGCGCGCGCAAGGCCGGCTACCTGGCACCACTCGGTGATGCCACCGAGCCGCGTTGCGTCAGGCTGAAGATAGTGAACAGCCTGGGCGCTGGTAAACGCGTTGAAGGCATTGACGGAATAGAGCTGTTCGCCTAGGGCGATGGGAGTTCGCATAGATTGTGCCAGCCGTTTGTGGCCTTCCATATCGTCATACCAAAGAGGCTCCTCAAACCATGCCACCCCCAGGTCGTCGAAGTGACGGCCTAGCGTAATAGCTTCGGGAAGACTATAGCGGCCGTTTGCGTCTACCATCAGCCGGATGCCGTTCCCTATGGCGCGGCGAACTGCCTCCACGCGTTCAACGTCTTGACTTGGGTTAGGCATTCCGACTTTGATTTTCACTCCCTGGAAGCCATCTTCCTCTACGAACCGTCGGCAATTGTCGACCAGTTGCTGCTGACTCAGGTTCAGCCATCCACCGTCGGTATTGTAGGCAGGAATGCCATGGGGCAGATTACCGCCAAACAAACGCCACAGCGGCAGGCCAGCTGCCTTTGCCTTCAGATCCCATAGAGCAATGTCTACCGCGGCGAGCGCGAGTTGGGTGATCCCGGCCCGGCCCACCCACTGACTGGGGGGGAAATGGTAAAGCTTCCGCCACAGCTCCTGCACATGATGGATCGATTCGCCGAGCAACAACGGTGCGTAGACGCGGGCGATACAATCGGTAATTAGCAGGTCGGAACCTAAATGGGCATGCGTGCCTGTGTACCCATACCCGCACAGTCCGCTGTTGGTGCAAAGCATAACGCCGGCAAGTCCCCAATGCGTAATGCGATGCATGCTGTCGGCGATGTGGTTTCCCGTCACCGGCACATGCAACAAAAAGGGTTCGACTGCCGAAATATTCAGATCTTGCACTGCCGCTACAGCGGGCCTCGGTTCTGCTTGTGTGGTCACGACAACCTTACCTCTTCTCCACAGGATTCGTAGAAGCGGAGCAGTACATCCAGCGTGGCCAGTCCGTCGGCAGCGGTCACGCGCGGCTTGATCCCAGTGTCAAGACAATCCAGGAAGTGCCGGAGGGCCGCTTGAAAACTGTATGCATACGATTCTGGCGGCTGATGGCTCAGCCAGCCTTGCCACTCCTCCGGCATCGCCTCGGCCACCTCAGAAAAATAGCTGACCTCAGGATTCGGGCTGATGACATAGCGAATGGCGCCTTTATCGCCGTAGATCTCCAGCGAGTTCAAGTAGCCTAATGGCCAATCGTGCTGATAACCAGGTAGTTTGTGTCCGTAACTAACGAAGAGTTGCGCTAGTGCGCCGGAGCGGTAGCGTAGCGTAGCGGCCGCGTGGTCTTCGCCCTCCATCTCCGGGCGGCTCAGATGCGCCGTGTAACCTGTTACCGAATCAATCTCGCCGAAGATGGCGCGCAGGCAGTAGACCAGATGCCCCCCCGCATCCACCCAACAGCCGCCTCCTGTTTTCTCGCGGCTCAGCCGGAAGTCCCAGGGCCGAAAACTAAGCCAACCCGCTGAAGTACCTTTTGCGAAAAGTGGACGACCAAGCCAACCTTTCCCGATGAACTCAAGTATCCGTTCAAACGCGGGGTGGAACAGCCCCGTGTGAGTAACCAAGAGCGTAATTCCAGTTCTTTCGACCACGTCCACGATACCCTGCGCCTGGTCCCGAGTCGCGGCGATTGGTTTCTCCATAAAAACCGGTTTGCCTGCCTTGGCCGCCGCCGTTACGTACTCCAGGTGAACATGATGCGGGAGGAACAGACACACCGCATCTGGATTGACTTCCTGAATCATTCGGTCAAAAGAATCGAAAGCAGGAACTCCCCACTCCGCACCCCGAAGCCTGAGTGCCTCTTCACGGCTGTCGCAAACAGCTACCAGCCTAGCCCTTTCCGGCATGCGTTGAATAGATTCGTAGTGCACATCGGCGACTCTGCCGACACCCACAAAGGCAAGGCGATATTGTTTCATTAATGATTCCTTTCTGCGTGTTGCTCACGGGCTCGCCTTACATCGGCTGCCAAGTACTCGGCCAATCTATCCAAATAGAACCTACCCCGCTCCGCATCCCCTGCCCGCTGATCTCCCAAGACTCCGTTGGACGAAACTGACTCGATCCCTTCGCTCATCATCTTGTCCTCGATTTTGTCGAAAGGGGCGGGATTGCCGGCTTCGGCCGCATTCATACGCACGAGTTCGGGACGCATGGCCAGCATCATGGAGGTCTCAAATTCGCCGGCGTGCGAACCGGAGACTGAGAGTGGAATCCCCTTCTCCAAGGGCGCTCTGTCCCAGGTGCTGGTGACATATTCGGGCAAGCTTTTGAGACCGGTCACACGGCAGCCGGTCCACTTCGCTTCCAGCACCGGAAGTACATCCTGAAGGATCGCATTGTTGCCACCGTGGGCAATCCAAAAGTACACCAAGCGAAAACCAGATCGTGCGTGGCTCTCTGCGATATCGTGAATCACTCCCGCCATCGTGGATTTTGACAGCGAGATCGTTCCAGGGAATCCAGTGTGTTCTGGCGAATAGCCCATGGTGACTACAGGACCTACGAGTGTCTTCCCCAGAATGCGAGCGGCACGGATGGCAGTCTGCAAGCCATGTTCGCTATCTACGAGTAGAGGCAAGGCCGGGCCGTGTTGCTCGGTCGCACCGAGGGGTACAATCACATCGCACCACCCGGCAGCGATCAGCTCCCGAATTTGAAGCGAGCTCAGTTCGTCGAGCAGGAGCGATGAATGCTGCGTTGTCCGGTCCATCACGGAGCCACCTCTACTCTCCGGCGGCTGATTGTGGGGCACCATGACTTGCCGCAGTTCACAGAGGCTTTGAGTTCAAACTGGCCATTTTCCTCAGGAACCAGCAATTCGAGCTGGTATGTCGTTTGTCCGAGAGCAGGAACCGCAAAGTCCGCTTCAGCCTGCGCAGGTTTTGCATCGGCCGCGAGCGGCTCCAGGTTGAGGGTCAATTTCCCGGACAACGTCTCGTCGGTATCGTTGGTCAGCACAATGCTGAAGCTGTGCCTTAAACCTGCCTTAAGCCTGGAATCCCAGAAGGCCAGATTCGCCCCTAGTGGTTTGAAAGCCTGCCCCATGTAGTCCTCGAAATGGGGCTGGAGCTCGAGTGTCCGGATTTCCTTAAAGTTATCGCACGTATAGATGTGCGCGCCATCGCCATCTAAATAGGCAAGGTACATAACACCCGCGAATTGTCGAGTTGCCCGCCAGTGTTCGGTAAGTCCAGCCAGAAGATAGGCGTTCTCGAAGTATCGTTGGTCGGCGTTTGAATTAGGACCAAGCAGATGGTCATAGACCGGCTGGCTCAGAACCGTAGGCCGACCATCACGGTGAAGCCACAAACCATCATATTCATTGATAATCGCTGCATGGCCAGGCCATTGCGGCTTGAAGCTGGGCGCCTTCTCCAAATCATTCATTTGGAATAGAGGTAGGTTCGGCCTGAAAAAATAGTCCAGGAATTTGTATGGATGCACTTCGTAAGGATCATTCGGGCCCTGAGGGCCGTTGTAACCATTCTCCCAGGGACGGCCAGACAGATCCAGGCGACGGACAACAGGTATGACCTTGTCTCCAAGGAAAGGCCAGCGCGTTTCATTTGAAGCATCCCACATAACAACGCTGGCGTGGTTCCAGTTATCTCGCACAAATTCTTTGTACTCGGCCAATACCTCGTCTTCGTTCCAGTGCTTATGACGGAAGGGTTCGCGATCGTCCCAGACGGGGTATTCATATTCGAGCAACAACCCGGCCTCGTCGGCCACATCTAACCAATGCTGTGGAGCTGGACCAATGCAGATGCGGAACGCATTCCAATGCATCCGTTTAGGAATGTCCACCAAGAACTTGCGGACCCAGGCATCGTCCCAGGGTAGATTTCCGGAATCAGGATCGGCAAAGAATCGATGGAGAGTGATGCTCGCTCCGCGCAAGTAAATGACCTTGCCATTCAGGATGGCCTTGTCGCCATCGAAATGGAACTCCCGCATCCCAAATCGCGTCGTGGAACTGTCGGCACCGCTCGACGTATCGAGCGTATAGAGGAACGGTTGTTCGGGAGACCAGAGTTTTGCGCCGCGCAGGGGCACGGTTTGCTGGACGAACCTATGCTCGCCTGCAGCGAGCGATACGTTTTCGCTCACTGCGTTGCCCACGAGAATGCCGCCCTTCCACGTCTTGACCCGCTGCGTCAAGGTGATTCTGCATGCCGGCCCATGATTCGTCAGCTCGGTTTCGACCAGAATTTCTGATGACTGGATATGCGGCGCAACTTGAACACTGTCGATTACCAGATTGTCAGAGAACAAAAGAAAGACGCTGTCGTAGATGCCCGGGGTCCAGAACTCCTTCTCACCGTCACCGCCAGTCATGACCCAATCTGGTACCGAGCCGGGATGGGCTCCTACGCGAACAAGCAGACGGTTCTCGCCCTTCCAACGAATGGCATCGGTCACGTCGAAATGGCCGGCGGTGAAGCTGCCCAAGTGCTCGCCGATCTTCTTGCCGTTCAACCACACGGCAGTGCCGAATTGTGCCTTGTTGATCACCAGAATCGCCCGCGGCTTCCGAGCCGGCGCTCTGAAGGTTCGTTCATACCAAAAGAAATTCCGGCCTTGGATAGTGCTGCCCAGTTCTGCGACTTTATAGGAAGGCGGCAACATATGATCCCGAGTTACCAATGTGTAGCTCCACTCATGTGTGTGGTATTCGTCGACATCGGGAAACTTTGGCGTCGCCGAATGTACCAATCCAGGAACGGAGACCGTGTGGGGGAAAGAAGCGGGGATGGCATCGGGATCCAGGCTCTCGCCTATTGACCAGACACCGTCAAGAGGCATGGTGATTCGCTGAGCAGACAGCGGAAGTGCGAACACGCCGGCCAGGAGGAAGGCACCGACTGACGCCTGTTTCGCAGCAAGCGTAAACCCTCTCATAATTGACCAACCCTTCATCATGTTCCTTCTCTTTCCCTCTCGGAACTTCGATCAATGTCGCTGATGAAGGTGTCCTTGTCAAGCCGATGAAGCGCACTTGCGTACTGTTTGCGATGCGATCACAGTCATTTTTCTTCACTCTCATTTTCACGAGATTTTGGCCAATATAGACGCCTTTTTCGCGATTGCTAAAATGTCGAGCATCGGCTCACTGTTTACATTGAAAACAGTGTAGAGATCATTTCGTTCCTGAGGCCGTACTGTTGAGATGCGTGATCTCTGACGAGCCTGCGGAAGGGGTTGGTGCTGATGGCCGGCTAAGCATATTCGGCACGATTGCCCGATGTTGTCGTATGGACATTTGACACTAGTTCTACATATGTAGATAGAAGATTGGGAGCGGTAAGCCGCGTCTTCGGTAGTGACAGCGCAAGACGTGGAATTAATGCTGTCTTCGCCAGCGGAACCAGTACCGCAGATAGTCAGCGTCGTGCCATCCGCGCCGGAGCAGGCCAGTGAGCGGATGGCGCAGCTCCGGTATGTTGGCGGCACCAGTTCGGTGAGATTCTTTCTTTGCGTGCGCGGAGAATGGCGAGCACCGCGTGGGCCAGCATGGCCAGTGTGATATGCCGGTACCAGCCCTTCCAGATGCGCACCTCGAAGTGATCTAGTCCGCACTCGCCCTCGGCTGCCTCAAATACCTGTTCGATCTTCCAGGGTCGTCCGTCCACTCGGACCAAGGTTTCCAGCGAGGTATTGTTCGTGGGTGTGTAGAACCGATGTAGTATTGGCCAATCTCAATTCAATTTGGCCGCAGAACTTTCCGGCTTCCTCAACGAATTCCTAGAGACACGAGAATGCCCACGTTGTAAAATGGGATAACGCTGTCCAGTGATTCGTTTCCGGTGAAGGAATTGAAATGGTGCAGGAGATCAAGCAACGATGAGCAACCGAAATGGTTCGGAAGGTCAGGATAATTCAATGGACACAGCCGCCCCTGAAAAAATCCGAGATCAGCCAACTCCGATGGGGGCGAAATAGATCGACGCTCCTTCTTGCGTATGATGGGGACGGGCACACTGGCGGCAATGAGTCCTTTGCCTGTCCCGGTTTGGCCATGCATTAACGCGGATTTTGACCCCAATATCCCTGCGGACAAGAAGCTAGCCCCTGATTGGATCAGGACGCTGTTCGAACGCGGCACTCCTCAGATATTTCACGGCGAAGAACTACGAACGATCGGTATGCCGGTTAGCGGTATCTGTGCCGGTCATGTTTACCTTTCTGGAGACGGCAGACTTACTGGGTGGCGCGTCGACGGCCATCCAACTCCATCTCGCGGCGGACCTTCAACACTGTTGCCGCTGAAACAGGGCTTCGCACTCAGAACCGTTGTTGGCGGCAAGACCAATATTCACTTCCTCGGCCAAGAAGACTTTCCTGACGTAACCTTCCGCGGTGAATACCCAATTGCGAAGGTCGAATATCGGAACACAGCATCACCGGCACAGGTAAGCCTAGAAGCATTCTCGCCATTCATTCCGCTCAATGCCGATGATTCGGGGTTGCCTGCCACTATCCTGCGGTTCACCGTGAAGAACGTCTCAGAGACCACAATTGAGGTAACCTTACTGGGAGCGTTGCAGAATGGCGCCTGTTTCTATAACCGCTACGGTGTCGCCGGAGGCCGCCGCAACCATATCTATCGCGAGCAGGGACTTACGGTTCTCTGTTGCACGGCAGAACCTGCAACGGCCGAGATGAACACGGGGCCTGCACGCCCTGATGTTCTCTTCGAGGATTGGACGAAGCCAAACTTCGAGGGCTGGACGGTAGAGGGTACGGGGTTCGGCTCTGGCCCCATTGAACGTTCCGCCACTGAGGATAATAAGGGGGATGTGGGTGGCCCAGGGCTCCGTGTCGTCAGTTCATTCTTCCCTTCGCAGAAAAGTGAGTCTACCGGCAAACTGACGAGCGCCTCTTTTGCCATTTCACGCAGTTTTATCAACATTTGGATGGGCGGCGGCGATTTGGAGGACAAGACATGCGTCCGCCTTCTGGTCGATGGCCAGCCCGTCCAATCGCAGATTGGACTGCGAGATGTACGCCTCTCATTGCACTTTTTCGACGTTCGGGGGATGGAAGGAAAGCAGGCCAAGCTCGAAATCGCCGATGCATCGGGTGCTGAGTCGGGCAACATGAATGTGGGGCGCATCTCTTTCAGCGACGTTGCGGGCGATGGAACGCCCTTGGAGAAGATGCCCGATTACGGCAGCATGGCGCTTGCATTGCTTGGGGCATCTGCTGAGATAGGCATCGCCGACGGTACGATTGGGTTTGACGGCCAGCTTTCTGACGACGCATGTGTGCCGCTCGCCGAATCACTGATAGGCTCGCTGGGCCGCATCGTTCACTTGAAGCCAAGTGAATCGTCCGAAATAACATTCATCGTAACCAGACATTTTCCCAGTGTGGTCGCAACTTGGCATTTTCCACATAAGTCAGTGAAATTGGGCGATATGGGGCATTACTACGCGACTAAATTCAATTCGGCCCGGTCGGTCGCCAACTATGTAGCTGCAAACTTCGACCGACTCGCTGCGGCAACGAGACTCTGGCGTGATACATGGTACGACTCGACGCTGCCCTACTGGTTCCTTGATCGCACCCTGATCAATGCCTCCACACTTGCCACAAGCGGATGCTATCGCTTTGCTGACGGCCGATTTTACGCGTTTGAAGGGGGACCGAGTAACTGGGCCGGCACCTGCACTCATGTGTGGCAATATGCCCATTCTGTAAGCCGTCTCTTTCCGGAACTCGAACGCGACACTCGGGAGCGTGTGGATCTGAATATTGCAATGCACCCGGACACAGGAGTCATCGGTTTCCGAGCCGAGTTCGATATGGATCTCGCGGTCGATGGTCAAGCAGGCACGCTCCTGCGTATCTATCGGGAACATCAGATGTCATCGGACGATGCTTTTCTCAAGCGCAACTGGAGCAAGATCAAGAAAGCATACGACCCACTCTTTGCATTGGACGCCAATGAAGACGGCATCCTTGAAGGTGAGCAGATGAACACGCGCGACCGGGCATGGTTCGGCCAAATTTCGTGGCTGAGTTCCCTGTACGTCGCGGCGCTGCGCGCGGGCGAGCAGATGGCGCTCGAAGTGGATGACAACGAATTCGCCAAACGCTGCCGCAGGGTTGCTTCGATCGGCACACAGAACATCATAGCGCGTCTCTTCAATGGAGAATACTTCATCAGCAGGGTTGATCCCCAGCATCTCGACACAGTGAACTCGGGTACCGGCTGCGACATCGACCAAGTCTACGGACAAAGCTGGTGTTTCCAGGTCGGGTTGCCGCGCATCCTGCCGGAAAAGGAGGCGCGCAGCGCATTACATTCTATTTGGAGATACAACTACAGTCCCCGTGCCGGCGCTTATGCTGCCGCGCACAAAGAGGGCTCCAGGCTTATCGCGGTCGGCGAAGCGGGGATGATCCAGTGCACCTTCCCGCATGCAGACTGGGACTACTTTAAGGCGTCAGGGGGGCACCCCGATAATGGGCCCGCCTCATACTTCAACGGAACCTGGACGGGCCAGGAATACCAGGTCGCCGGCCACATGCTTTGGGAAGGCATGCTGCTGGAAGGCATGGCCATCGTTCGATCGATTCATGACCGCTACAACCCGATGAAACGCAATCCATGGGCAGAAATCGAAGCTGGCAACCACTACACCCGTGCCATGGCGAGCCATGGGGTCTTTCTCGCTATCTGCGGTTTTGAATATCATGGTCCTGCTCAACACATTGGCTTTGCTCCCAGGCTGACTCCGGAGGATTTCCGCGCCCCCTTCACTGCCGCAGAAGGATGGGGTACCTATGCACAGACCATCCGGCCCAGAAAAATGAACGCCAGTCTGCAAATCAAATTTGGGCATCTGAAATTGAAGACTGTATCTCTGGAATGGACGAAAGCAACCGAGCGAATGTCAGTTAAAGCCAGATTGGGAAGTGTACCCCTCCCCGCAACATTTTCCGTTGCCGAAGACCGCATCAAGATACAGTTTTCATCAACGATCACGATCCCAACGGGGACAAAGCTCTCTTTGGAAATTGAGTGCCCTGATTTATGCGGACGTACGATGCTCAGAGTCCGACTTTAGCTGAGGCTGGCGCGGTCAATTGTCCTACGATTTGCTCGACGGGACAAGTTCGCACCGCTCCGACGAATACCGATTTCGACGGGCACGGGATAGTCTGATCAAAAGCCTCGGAGTCTCTTTCCCCAAGACTCTGATTGTCGCTATTGCGAAGGCGAATAGTCAGTTAGGTTTCGGCAAGAGCGACGGCTCTACCTCCATCCCATTAATATCGGACGAGCAGTTTCGCGGCAAATCGTGGAGAGACTGAGGGAATTCATCCCTTCTGCTCTTTTCCCTCTTAACGAACGCGCGCTTCGCGCGGAGCTGAAGCGGCGGCGGCAACCTCTACGAGATCCTCATCGATTCCAAGGAACTCGACCAGCGAATCGAGTGGCGCTGACAGTTTGCGCAGTCCATCAGGCACCAGAGGTTCCAATGCATCTCCTGAGAATTCCTCATTCTGCACGCAAAGAAGCCATCCGAGATAGAGACAGCGTAAATCGCCACGAAGCAGGTCGGAGCGCAAAGACATCAACGAGCCCATCCAGCCAGTGCCATCGTCCCAGTCGTCGGACTCCACTTCACTTTCAAACGCAACAATCACGAATTTCCCAGAACTTCGTACGCTCACGGTCTTGCCTGGGAGCATCGCCTTGAGCTGTTTCGAGTCAACCAACTCCTGTGGCAAACGAAAGCATAACTCCCGCGCCCCCCCAATTTGCCACGTAGACAAAGGCGTCGGAATACTCTTCCAGAAGTTTGAGCGGATCGGCTTTCAGGTCTCCCCATTCGTAGTGATTCGTAAAACTCGTCGACGTAATTACGGCGCGCGTGGAAATAGACCGCAGCACGGTCATTTCTGCTTTTGTCAGCGCACGATCGATTGCTTTGAAGTGGTAGTACTGGTATTCGCTCACTTAGTACTACTGTGTTATAAAGTAGATACCTCGGAGTTGATCGGCCTGGTGGAGGGTTCTGCAGGGTAGTACGTTGACGGAATGAGCCATCGCCAACAGGAGTTCTCCCGTCAGGCGGATCGCCTGCAGGCTTATCTGGATAGTCTTACAGATGCCGCAGGCCATGCTGACCGCAGAGTCCCTATGGAGAACTACACCAAGGGACTTATGTTGCCGATCGAGCGCAAGAGCGTCGAGCCGATGGCCGCGCGCCTGGCTCCGGGCAACGTGCGCCAGAAGCACCAGTCGCTGCATCACATCGTGGCCGATGCAGCCTGGAGCGATGATGCGCTTCTCCGGCAGATACGTCGACAGGTGTTGCCAGCGATGACCACCAAGCATGCATTGGCGGCCTGGATCGTCGATGACACCGGGTTTCCCAAGAAGGGTACTCATTCCGTAGGGGTCGCGCGGCAGTACTGTGGCCAGTTGGGCAAGCAGGACAACTGCCGGGTTGCGGTGAGCGTATCGCTGGCCACCGAAGAGGCCAGCATTCCGGCAACCTTTCAGCTCTATCTTCCCGAGATATGGTGCAACGATGCGAAGCGGTGCAAACAGGCTGGCGTGCCCAACGAGATTGGCTTCCAGACCAAGCCGGAGATGGCGCTGGAACAGATCCGATCGCTGGTTAATGAGGATGTGCCGCGCGGCGTGGTGCTGGCCGATGCCGCCTATGGCGACGACCACGCCTTTCGCGAGGGGCTTGAGACACTGGGACTTTCCTACGCGGTCGGCATCAAGTCCTCAACCTCGCTTTGGCCTCCCGGCACTATGCCACTCCCGCCCCAACCCCGCAGTAAAACCGGCCGTCTGCCACGGCTCTTGCGGAGGGATAAACAACATCAGCCCCTTTCGGCCAAAGATCTTGCCCTGTGCCTGAGTGCAGCCGATCTGCGTCGAGTGAACTGGCGCGAAGGAACACGCGGCACGATGCGTTCGCGGTTTGCCGCCCTGCGCGTGCGCGTCGCCCACCGCGACTACTGGTGCCGTGAGCCCCGCGCCGAACAATGGTTGCTGATCGAATGGCCGGCGACGGAAAAGGAGCCAACTAAATACTGGTTGTCGAACCTGCCCGCGACCCTCAGCCTGCGCAAGCTGGTAGCCATTGCCAAGTTACGCTGGCGCATCGAGCGCGACTACGAAGAGCTGAAGCAGGAACTCGGCTTGGGACACTACGAAGGTCGGAACTGGCGCGGCTTTCATCATCACGCGACCCTGTCGATCGCCGCCTATGGTTTCCTGGTATTGGAGCGATGCCTTTTTTCCCCTCGGCCAACTCCCGGCCGCTCCAGGTCAATGAAATCCGGCTTTCCTTACCCCGCTTGCAACCCGACTATACGCCCCGAGGCTCTACCGGTAACAACCGCACGCCATAATCCTCACTCCATCGCCACTTTGCGACGACAGATCGCCACTCACCTGGCTCGATCCCTGCCTCGCTGCCCCTGCTTTCTGTGTGGTTATTTATAACACAGTAGTACTAGGAATATGGTACGGCGACTTTCCCGCAGGAATTTCGTGATCCAAGGGACTGCGGCAGCAGGATCCTTGGCAGCCGCATCTGGATTTGCGCAACATGCCGAATCGGAAGATAACGCAAAGATGAAGGTCATGCATATCATTGGCCAGTCTCATATCGATGCGGCATGGCTTTGGCCTTGGCGAGATGGCTGTACGATCAAGCGCGACGGAATTCGCAGTGGTGGATTTTCGGTATTTGAAATCGAGCCGTGCCCACCGAATGCTTAGAAGGGCATTTGACGGCGAATCACTGTTCCAGGGCGGGGTGGGGTTGACTTTGCCGCTGACTGTGGATTAGTATTGTGCCGCTGGGTAAGGTTATCCAGATTGGACAAACCGTTGCTTTGAAGTATGGAGACAGGATTGCGCGTCCGTAGCCTGTCAGGAGTACAAATCAACATGAAGCTGATTATTCCTGCAGCCATGAGTATCGTTCTGTTAACAACATCTTCTGCCTTTGGACAGCTGACTCCGTCCCGAGTGGGGCAGACGAAATCGAGCAATTCTATCCCGGTGCTCCCAATCGAGGCTGGGATCAGCGCGCGGAGGACGGAGGTTCTTGATTGGACCAGACTCGCGGGCTTTCGAGCAGATCCTAAGTACGGACCCTACGATATCCTCGCGGCCACCGCCCGCGACGGTTGCGGTCCCCCGGAACAGGCCCAGTACATGGCTAGGCTTGGCGAAATGGGGCTCACAGACACGACCGAGCCTCTGCGGTTTGAAATGTTCTCGCTATCTCCTCTGGTCCGCTACCTCTATATGTATGGCTACTGCATGAGCAAAGAACAAAAGGAATATTTGCTTCGTGGCCTTTCGCAGACCAGGCGCCGCCTGTTTGCTCATGGAACCATGAACCACATGGTTCTGCAAGAAACCTCTTGGTATCTCCTCGCCCAGTATTTTCCAGATGCCACCTGGACGGATTGGGACGGCACACAATTCAAGTCCGCCGAGGTGATGACGCGGACCAAGGACCTGTTGGTTCGCCGCCATTGGCGGTCGTTTCAGTCCGGCATGAGCGAGTGGCTCTCTCCCACCTATGCGTTCACCAATCTTTATCCGATTCTGAATCTCGTGGATTTTGCAAAGGATCCGGAGGTGGCCCATCAGGCCGCCGACGAAGCGTGTCTTGAGGTCCTCATCCTCAAAGCGGACTCCTTTCACGGAGTCTTGATGCCTCCGCTCACACGGCATAACGTCGATCAGTCCAATGCTCCTTTGCCCAAGGATTGGCCGTTCTTCGCCCCCATCGCCCAGGAAGTGCTCTGGTACTACTTCGGCCAGCCGCAGATCGGTCCTTACGACTTGGCCAACCCGGTCCGCGAGCCGGTCTATGCCATCATGCTGGCGCTCTCCGGTTGGCATCCGCCGCAGGCTGCGTGGGCCATGCCTACCGCGGACTATAACATTAGAATTCGCACCCCCGACTTTGCCAAGTGGGATGACCCGACGATACCCATCGCTTACGGCGATACGTGGATCGGCCGTGATTACGCCCTTGCCACCGGCAACATGGTCTTCGATCC
>Ga0187884_10002688_pt1 | contig 14532 bp, 12 predicted proteins | sample June2016WEW_20_4_FD_132983 | JGI IMG/M metagenome (GOLD analysis project Ga0187884, IMG submission 132983) | Peatland microbial communities from SPRUCE experiment site at the Marcell Experimental Forest, Minnesota, USA - June2016WEW_20_40 | ecosystem: Environmental > Terrestrial > Soil >...
AGTTGTAATACGCGAAATGAACGCAGTACGCGGCCCAAAGGTTCTCCCACTTTTTCGAGAACGCATTCGTCAACCGCGTGAGGCGGCGCATCTGCATTCTGATGGTGAGGTTCTGGCGCTCCACGTGAGACGTGCAAATCTTCGCGGGATCAGGGTTACCCATGACTGGGACCCGCTCCGTATGCGTCACGTCCGGAGGGCTGTATCGGCGCTGGCCCTCGGGGTCGCTCACGTAGACTTTAATGAGCTGCGCGAAGTCGCAGCGGTCGGAAAGTGTGGTGGTGATTGCGGGTCGATAGGGTTGAAATCCATCCGTGCTGATCTGGAAGCGTTGGGGCGCGGTCGCATGGCGCAAGCCTTCGATGAAGGCGTCCGTAGTGGCTTGGCTCCGCCGGCCAAGGGCGAAGTTCAAAATCAGCTTGGTATTCCGCTCCATCGCCACGAAACAGTAGGCATCACCGATGCCCTCTTCGTTCGCCTCTTCCGGCCACTTGTGGGATTCCTTCTTGAAAACGTAGCCCCAAATTTCATCACATTGAACGTCTTTCACTGGCACGTTGACGATCAACCGGGCCATAAGCTTTTCGCACTTCTCACCGGCTTTTACCAGGATCTTCATCAGGGTGTTAATGTCCAGCCCGGAAATCCGCTGGGTGCTTCGCAGGCTGTTGCCCTCGATCAGGAGTCGGAGGGCCAGGACGACCCGGTCCTGGGAGATGTACGAGCCTTCCAGCGTGGGTTTATGGATCTCGGTGTAGGTTTTGTGGCACTCGGGGCAACGGAAGCGGCGCAGGCCATTTCGGTGTGTTCCGAAGCGTTGACAGGTCACTTCGCAGGTTTCGCAAGTCATTGTAATTTCGGTCTTTTCTGCGCTCTTCATAATTCAATTATACAGCTTGCGCTAGTTGTTTTTCAAGAGAAAAATACGCTTTGGGTTGATGTTTTTTGCCTTTACTTTGAAGAAGTTACGGGGATAGAACTGAGGCTGGTCCGCCATAAAGGGCTAAAGCACGGGAAACGGCAAGTTGTGGATGCCATTTCCCGTGTTTTTTTGTTATTTGATGGTGGTCCCCGAATACTGTGCATTCTCCAAGCCTGCCATGGAAACAAAGGACATAGCCATGGCAGAATGGCGGCAAATTACCGGCGTTTTACCGGCATTTTAGGCAAAACTACCTTTGTTTTCAAAATGTTGCTGAACACACGTTCATATGCCCCAATGTGGCCGATTCGGGGGATGGTTTTCCCGGATAGATGGCGCTCGACAGAGCGCTGGTCAATGCTGACCCTTCGAGCTAGTTCTTCGATTGTCAACCGCGATTCTATTCGTAGCCGGCTTAGGGCATCTGAGATGGATTCGGTGTCGGTAGTCGGGGTGATTTGATGTTGGGCGCGACTTGGCGACAGAGCTTCAGCCTGCCAATACACTATTCGGCTTTCGAGGATCTTGATGAAATCAATCTTGTAGTTCTCGGTTACTCGGCACTCCCCGAATTGGACGGTCAACTCATGATCGGGGACCAGTATAAATTCGGGCTGCGATGGGCGAGGGTCGTCCACAAACCGTACAGGAGAGTATTCGCTATTAGCTTGCATTGGTGGCCCGAGCCATTTCTTAGCCCGAGCCCATTGCAACACCCAGGCCGGAATTTGTTCGCGCAAGCACTCGTCAGTCATGGGATATCCATCGTCGCGCAAAGTAGATGCAAACACGTCATATACCTCACGAAGGCAGAAGTCGCGCTTGGCTTTTTCGAGCCGCTTGGAGTGCGCTCGCAGCAGTCCCGCGTGAATGGTTTTCACGAGATGCGGTGGCAATCCCGCAGGGAGTTCACCCATCGTGCCTCTTGCATGTGGAGCGGTGGAGGGCTTACGATGAGGGTGTCTAACGTCCGCATCGAAGAGCCCCGGCCACCGTGCCGGGCTTTTCGTTTCAGAACATCCATTCTAGCGAGTTGTGATCGCGGAGACTTACCCGGTCTGTTTGCGGGGTCTGCCGCCGCCATGGGTCTTACGCGCGGCGGCCATCATGCGGTAGTGCTCCGCACCGAGCTTTCGGGCGGTGGAGTTTCCGCCCTTTCGGCCCAGAGCCGCTGCCGCCGTCAGCCGCCCCTGCTTGATCAGGTCTTCAGCCAGGGCAAGCGCCGCACGGAGATTCTCTCTGCAATGGGCTGTACGATTCTGCGGAAGTTTTGGGATGGTTTCGAGGGTGAGATCGGTATCGGCGATCAGATCTCGCAATGCCAGTAATGAAGCGCGGTCGGATGCCATACTTTCATCGTGAGGCAATTCGCCGGGAAAAGCAACCGATAGCTGTTTTTTCACCAACGCAGATTTCAGACACTACCCGAAGTCCGGCTATTGAACCGTCACGTAAACCTGGTCGTGGAAGGCGTTGGGAGTGTTGATGGCCAGCGGAACGGGACCGGTTACCGAAATCGCCGTGGGGATCGCGAAGTTCATCTGGTAGAGACCGGGATATCCGGGGGCCGTGCCCGCGTAGATCGGGGTCACGGAGACGTCGGCCACGTAGACGGAGAGCGGACTCGCATTGATGTTACTGGCGCCGGGAATGGCGCCATCCGCCACGGCTGGCGTCACCGCTCCCATGCCGGTGAGATACACCAGCACGGTTTCTCCGGGGACGGCCGGGTTGGCGGCGTTGACGACGGAGTAATTGGCGTGGAGGACGGCCCCCGCGCCGGTGCCGCTCTGATCGAGCGCGAAGACGCCGGGAGCCGTGGCGGCCACCGGCACCGTGACCGTGTTCGAACTGGCGGTGCCGTTTTGCACCACGATGGTGGCTGTTGGTCCCTGAGTCGAATACGGCACCAGCGCATTGATCTGCGTGGCGCTGACGTAATCGAGCGGCGCCTGCTTCCCGTTGATCAGCACAGTGACGCCGTTCAAGTTGAGGGGATAGGGGGGCGCGGCCACCTTCGCGCTGGCGGCCATGCCGGCGCCGAAGAGCGTGATGAATTCGCCGGGCGCGATCGGATTGCCGGCGGGCGCGTAGCTGGCGCCGTTCAACACGCGTTGCGGATTGAGAAAGACGCCGGAGCCGCTGAGCGAGACCATCTGCACGCCGAAGAAAATTTCGAAGCCCGGGTCGCTGGAGCTGAGGACGACGCCATTGAATGCCTTACCGCCGGCGCCCAGCGCGACGGAGCCAAGGCCGGCGGTGCCGGAGCCATCGGCAGTGAGGTTGTAGGTGTTGCACCCGGTAAAGTCGTACGCACCGGCGCCCACCTCTTTAAAGCGTTTGGTCCAGGTAAGGTTGCCGAGACCGCGCGCGGAGACCGCGGCGGCGTAACCGAGCGCCACGGGTTGCCCCGCATCGTTGGGATCCACGCGCAGGCCGGCGCCGAAATAGTCGGCGTTCCAGGTGGTGTTGGTGGCGCCGGAGAGCGGCTTCACGGCGAAGAGAAAATCGTGGGAGCCGGCGGCCGTGTTGCCGCCCAGCAGAATGTTGCCGTCGGCCGAAACGTAGATCGTGCGGCCGCCGCTAAGGAGCTGGGCATTGGAAGCCGCGCCGAAAGAGAAGCTGCCGGTTCCGTCGGGCGCCAAGGTATAGGTGGCGTTGCTCACCTGCTGGGTAGTGGGAAGGCCGCTGGAAAGGTTGGCGGCGTGGCCGTTCACGGTGATGGTTGCGAACTGGCCCTGCACGGTCGAACCGAGGTTGAACTGGGTGCTGCGCGCGTTGGCGTAGGCGCCGCCCGGCAGTTCCAGGGAGACAGCCCAATAAGGTCCGGGCAGCGTGCCGCCCACGGAAGTCGTGGGCGCCTGGACTGCGGCGAACAAATCGTAAGTGTTGTCGGTGGATTCGGTGGTCGAGCCCACGACGATCGACGGGCCGAAGCGGGCGTTGATTTTGGCGCCGCTGCGCAGGGGGCTGTCGAGCGAAACGAAGCCGGCGGGGTCCACCGAATATTTCCCGGAACCGGTTTGGGAGGCGGCGGCCGCGGCTCCGGCCACCTGCTGGCCGCTGTATGAATAGCTACCATTTCCATCGAAGGTCATGGTGCCCATAAGGCTGCGGGGATCGGTAAGATTGCCCGATCCATCGAGGCCCAGCGATACGTGGCGGAAGAAATACTTCCCGGTTAACGATTGATTACTAAGGGTTTGTGCTGAAGCCGGCAGGATCACAGCCAGCACGGAAAGCATTACCCAAACGAATCCCCGCCGATGTCCCATATCGAAATGGTAAACCCTGCGGAGCCGATTTAGTCACGGTGCGGAGCGACATTATCCAAATTGTCCAAAAATAGTGGAACTCTGCCAGATTATGCGTGTTGGAAGGACTATAATGACGGCAGCGTCTGAGGAGGGGGAGAATGAATACGCCTCGTTGGGTGCCGGTCCTTGCGATCGGCGCTCTTCCGATTTTCTGTGGGGCATTGATCACCAAAGCACAGGATGGGCCAGCGGTTTCCGCTTCGGGCCAGATGACCATGGTCCACGCGGATTGCAGCTTCTTTGGTCCGGACCGCGATAAGTTTGCGTACACCGGGTTGAATGGCGGGACGTCGGTTTCGCGGCACGGGCGCGCTTTGAGTGGATTGACCAGCCTGGTGGGCAGGATGGTGGCCTCACCGCCGCCGGGCAGTTCCACCTCGACCTTCGGTTTGACGCACCAGGCAGGCTCGATCGACTCCTACCTCCAGGCGGATTGGAAAGCCAACGGCATCACGCCGGCGCCCATGACCACGGACTGGGAATTCATCCGCCGCGTGACGTTGGATCTGACGGGGCGCATCCCGGATCCGGCGCGAGTCCTCAGCTTCGTGGCTGACACCACGCCGGCCAAGCGCGCGGCGCTGATCGAGGAACTGCTGGCCAAACCGGAGTGGGTGGACAAGTGGACCATGTACTTCGGCGACCTGTTCCAGAATACCGTGACCAAGAATACCAGCGGGGTGAACCGGCTGGCTTCGGGGCGCAACGCTTTCTATCTATGGATCCACAATTCCCTCGAGAACAGCGTGCCCTATAACCAGATGGCCTCGCAATTGATTTCGGTGGCCTCCACTAACACGTTTCAGGATGGCGCCGCCAACTTTCTGGTGGGCGGGTTTATCGGCACCGGCCCCAGCCAGGATGCCATGGACCAGATGACGGCCAACGTGTTCGACACGTTTATGGGCATCGCGCACGTGAACTGCCTGCTCTGCCACAACGGCCGCGGCCATCTGGACACCCTGAGCCTGTGGGCTTCCAGCACGACGCGCTACCAGGCGTGGCAACTGTCATCGTTCCTTTCCCATACGCAGGCGGCGCAAACCAAGGACTCCAATAACAACCCGAGTTACTGGACGCTCGAGGACAATCCCAAGGGTTACACGGTGGATTACACGCTGAACACCACTACGGGTAACCGGCCGGCGCGCGTGGCGCCGGCTGGATGCAAGTCGGGCCAACCATGTTACTATGTGCCGCCGCAATATATCTTCAACGGATCCACGCCGGCCGCCGGGACGGAATACCGGGTGGCGCTGGCCGGCGATATCACGAATGATTTCCAATTCGCCCGCGCCGCGGTGAATTTCATCTGGGCACAGTTTTTCGGTATGGGGATCGTCGACCCGCCGGACACATTCGACCCGGCGCGGCTCGACCCGGGCAATCCACCGCCGGCGCCTTGGACGCTGCAGCCATCCGATGCCAACCTCCTGAACGCGCTCGCCATGCACTTTGTTCAGAACGGGTACAGTATGAAGGCGCTGATGCGGGAAATCGTGAATTCGCAAGCCTACCAGCTCTCCAGCCGCTATAACGGCGCCTGGAACGTGGCATGGGAGCCTCTCTTCGCCCGCAAGAACGTGCGGCGGCTGTGGAGCGAGGAAGTCCACGACGCGGTGGCGCAATCGAGCGGCGCTTTCCCGAGTTATACGATGACGGGCTTCACCGACCAGGGCGGGTATTACCCCGCCAAGATCAGTTACACGATGCAGTTGCCCGACGTGATCAACGCGCCCACCTCGGACGGCAATGCCAGTAACCTTTTGGACAGCTTCCTGCGCGGCAACCGCGACGACCAGCCGCGCAAGGAAGACGGCTCGATCTTGCAGGCGCTCAACCTGATGAACAACCCGTTTGTGGAAGCGCGCATCCAGTACACGGGCTCCGCGCCCAGCCAGCTCATCTCGACGAACCTGACCCTGGGCAACACCGCCCTGATCAACACTCTATATCTGGCCATCCTCTCACGCTACCCCACAAGCGATGAAATGACTAAGTCGACGACGGCACTCACAAGTGCCGGTAACCGCTCCCAGGCGGTGCAGGACCTGGTGTGGTCCTTGTATAACAAGGTCGATTTCGTTTTCAATTACTAGCGGAGGAGGATGCCATGACGGAACAGGAAAAATTCAATTGTTACTGCAAGAAGTATGGTTATAACAACAAGACGTTCTTCAACCGCCCGCACTGGACGCGCCGGCGCTTCTTCCAGATGGCCGGCGCTGGCGTCACCGGGGCGTTTCTAGCGCAAAAATACGCCAAGGCCGACGCGGTAGTGACTAATTCCGGGGCCACCACCAAGAACACGGCAACCAACTGCATCTTCATTCTGTTGGCCGGAGCGCCCAGCCACAGCGACACCTTCGATCTGAAGTTCATCAACGGCGTCACGCCCACCAGTTTCGCCCCCACCACCATCAACGGGATTCTGTTTCCGGCTGGCTTGATGCCCGGCCTGGCGGCGCAGGTGCAGGATTTCGCGCTGATCCGCTCCATGCAGTCGCATGCCCTGGTGCACTCCCTGGCGCAGACGTGGACGCAGATCGGGCGCAATCCGTCGGCCGCGCTGGGTAATATCGCGCCGAATATCGGCAGCATCGTGGCAATCGAGAAGGATCCCCAGCGGCAGCCGGGACAAGTGTTCCCAACGTTCGTGGGGCTCAATTCCCCCTCCGGAGTGGGGAACGGCTATCTGGCGGCGACTTACGCGCCGTTCAAAGTTGTTCCGAGCTCGAGCGGCATCACTTACACCACCAATCCGGACGGGCAGTCACGTTTCAATAACCGCTACAACCTGATGCAGTCGCTCGACGGCGGCCTGCGCGTGAATTCGCCCTACGGGCAGCCGATGGACGACTACCAGGATTTCTACGCCGCAGCCAACGGCATGGTGTACAACCCGGTGGTGACGCAGGCATTCGGCTTCGCGTCGGCGGACAGCGTGCGTTACGGCTCAAGCGGCACGGGCAACGCCATGCTGGTGGCCAGCCAGGTGTTGAAAGCCAACCAGGGCACGCGTTTCATCCAGATCACCTCCAACGACGGCTGGGATATGCACCAGAATATCTACTCCGCCGCCAATCTTCCGGCCAAGGGCAAGTTGCTGGACGCCGGGCTTTCCGCCCTGATCACCGATCTCAAGGCCAACGGTCTGTTCGACACTACCTTGATCGTGATGGTGGGAGAGTTCGGCCGCACGGTGGGGCCGCTCACCGCCGCGGCGGGCCGCGATCACTTGGTTCAGCAGTTCGCCTTTTTTGCGGGCGGCGGCATCAAGGGCGGCACGGTGGTGGGCGCGACCAACGCCGACGGCTCCGACACCGCTGTTTACGGCTGGTCGCAAAGCCGCTACGTGTACCCCGAGGATATCGAGGCCACGATTTACTCCGCGCTGGGAATCGATTGGACCAGCGTCCGGCACGACGACCCGCTGGGACGCGGCTTCGAGTATGTTCCGACCACCGGCCCGGTGCAGTATTACCCCGTGAACGAACTCTGGGGATAGTATTCCACCCTGTCAACCCTGCGATCTCAGCGATTGTCTCGCGGCTCGCGCTGACATCGTCACTTGCCGGCGAGTATCCTGGTACAGAGCGATGACGGCAATGACGTCGCCGTGCGCTGCAATTTTCGGTTCGGCATAAAGTGAAGACTTATTTTCATGTCGACATGGATGCCTTCTTTGTGTCGGTGGAAGAGCTTTACGATCCATCGCTGAAGGGCAAGCCGGTGGTGGTGGGCGGGCGTCCCAACGAGCGCGGCGTGGTTTCGGCGGCATCCTATGCCGCGCGGGCGTTCGGCGTCCATTCCGCCATGCCCCTGCGGACGGCGTACAAGCTTTGCCCACAGGCCATCTTCGTGGACGGTCACCCGGAGCGGTATCGGGAGTGCTCGCACCAGGTGTATGACGTGCTGCGCTCGTTTTCGCCGCTGGTCGAGATGGCGTCGATTGACGAAGCGTACCTGGATATGACGGGGACTGAGCGTCTGCACGGGCCGCCGATGCGCGCCGCCCACCGGCTGCACCAGAAGATGAAGGACCAGACCAAGCTGAACTGCTCGGTGGGGATCGCGGCGTCGCGGCTGGTCGCCAAGATCAGCTCCGACCAGGCCAAACCGAACGGCGTGCTATGGGTGATTCCGGGGCAGGAGGCTGCGTTCCTGGCGCCGCTCGACGTGCGCAAGGTGCCGGGCGTGGGGAAAGTGACCGAGAAAAACCTGCATACGCTGGGCATCCGCAAGGTGGGCGACCTGGCGCTCCTCGATGACGCATTCCTCGAACAGCGTTTCGGCAAGTGGGGGATGGCGCTGGCCGGGAAATCGCGCGGCCTGGACTCGGGCGGCTGGTTCGACAGCGAGATCGGCGCCGGGGAGGGACCCAAGTCCATCAGCCACGAACACACCTTTAACGAGGACACGGCGGACATGGCACAGATCGAACCAACCCTGGCAAGGCTCTGCGAGATGGTGGGGCGCCGTTTGCGCGAACACGGCCTGCATGCCCGCACGGTCCAGCTCAAGCTGCGATATTCGGACTTTTCCACGATCACGCGCGCGCATTCCCTTTCGCGCGCCACCGAGCTCGATACGGAGCTGTTCGAGCGAATACGCGAACTGTTCCGCCGCAATTGGAAGGCGGGTGCGGCCGTGCGGCTGCTGGGAGTCCACGTTTCGGGATGGGCCGATGGCGAACGACAGTTGGATCTGATGGACGAAGGCCGCCACGAGAAGTGGAAGCAGGCGCTGGCCGCGGCCGACCGAATGCGCGACCGCTTCGGAGAATCGGCGGTCTCGCTGGCGGCGGGCCTGCGCGGCAACTTCCGCGAACGTACCCACGAGAACCCGGCGGGGCTGCCAGGAAAGAAGAAATAGCCCTTCCGGCAGGTAACAGCACGTATTCGAAAGTTAACAGGACCTTCCGTACTGAATGGCCGAACGGTCACTGGCGGGAAGCCGGCGCCCCGACTTACCATCGAAGAGCAGAGGGAGTCTGCTTTCCGGAAAGACAAGAATATGACTTCTCTTTTGAATTTGTGGCGTGACGAAGAAGGCCAGGACCTGATCGAGTATTCGTTGCTGATGGCCTTCGTCGCGATTGCCGTGGTTGGATTGTTTGCGGGGGCCGGCAGCAGCGTGAATCGCGTCTGGACCAGCGGCAATAACCAACTGGCACTGGCCAAAAATGCGGCTTCGTAGTCCTGCGGCGGCAATCCTACCGCATGGGGCCATAGCGCCACGCAAAAAAGCCGATGATGGTCTTAGCGTCGTCGATGTCGCCTGCACGGATCAGCCTGGCAACTTCCGGTGCGGTGAACCAGCGGGCTTCGATGCGTTCGTCCTCCATGGGCGTAGCTTTGCCTGCAGTGAGGTTGGTAGCCAGGTAAATGGTCATGCGTTCCGCCACATAACCGGGGCTGACCAAAAACGAAGCCAGCTCGCGCCAGGTGCGGGCGCGATAGCCGGTCTCTTCAATCAGCTCGCGGCGGGCCGTTTGGAGCGGCTTCTCGCCAGGGTCCAGTTTCCCAGCCGGCAGCTCCCACAAGTACTTGGCTGCCGGTAGACGGTATTGCCTCACCAGCAGGATGCGCTTCCGCTCGTCCACGGCCATCATGACGGCCGAGCCGACGTGTCGCACCACCGAACGTTTGATCTCGAATCCGGTCTTGGGATCGACGGCGCGATCTTCGGTGACGTGGAAGAGCCTGCATCGATACACTTCGCGTGAAGAAGTAATTTTCATGGTCTTGTGCGTAGCGCGGCGGCGAATTGATCGGCCGGCAATGTGTTCCGAATGTCGCCGGGCCCCAGCCATCCGCGGCGCGCCGTCACCACCCCGTAGCGCATGTGGGCCAGGTGCTTGGGATGGTGCGCGTCGGTGGAAATGGTGAAGGCTGCGCCCTTGGCTTTGGCGGCGCGGATCAGCGGCCCGTGCAAATCCAGGCGCTCGGGGCCGGCGTTGATTTCGAGCCACACGCCGCGGCGCGCGGCTTCCGCGGCCACGCGGTCGAAATCGAAGGGAAAGGCATCGCGCTCCAGCAGCAGGCGGCCGGTGGGGTGGCCCATGATCCGCAGGTGCGGGCATTCGAGCGCGCGCAACAGGCGGTCGGTCATCTCCGCGCTTTCCTGGTTCATGTGGCTGTGGACGCTGCCGATGACGAGGTCGAGCTCGGCCAGCGCGTCGTCGGCAAGGTCCATGGCGCCGTCCTTGAGAATGTCGCACTCGATGCCGGAGAAGACGCGGATGCCGATGCCTTCGCGGTTGATCTCGCGCACCTGGCGCGCCAAGGCCACCACGCGTTTTTCGTCCAGGCCGTTGGCCATGGCGAGCGCCTTGGAGTGATCGGTGATGGCAACGTATTCGTAGCCTTGAGCGCGCGCGGCTTCGGCCATTTCCAGGAGCGTGGCGCGGCCGTCGGTTTCGGTGGTGTGCATGTGCAGGTCGCCGCGAATCTGGCCGAGCTCCACTAGCTCCGGCAGCCGTCCTTCGGAGGCGGCTTCGATTTCGCCGGTGTTCTCGCGCAACTCCGGCGGAATCCACGGCAGGCCCAGCGCCTCGTAGACACCGGCTTCGGTCGCGCCCGCTACTTTAGCATCATCCTCCACGCGGAACAGGCCGTACTCGCTGAGCTTGAAGCCCATCTTCACGGCGCGCGTGCGGATGGCGACGTTGTGATCCTTGCTGCCGGTAAAGTATTGCAGGGCGGCGCCGTAACTTTCCGGCGCCAGCGCGCGGACGTCCACCTGCATGCCGTCACGGCCCACTTTGGCGCTGGCTTTGTTCTCGCCGTGGCCGAGCACTTCCTGGACGCGCGGATCGGAGACGAAGCGGTCGAGGGCATCGCGCGCCGAGGGGCCGGTGACCAGCAAGTCGAGATCGCCCACGGTTTCACGGCCGCGCCGCAGGCTGCCGGCGGGCGTCACCGCGTCGACGCCCGGCACCTGCGACAGCGTTTCGGCCAGCGACTGCGCCATGCTGTCCGCATAACTGAGCAAGTAGCGGCCGGTGCGCTGGCGGTATTGCGCGATGGAGCGCAGCACCTTCTCTTCGAGCTTCGCGCCCATGCGCGGCAGCACGCGCAGCTTCTGCTCCTGGCAGAGGCGCTCCAGATCGTCGATGGAAGTGATGCGGTAGTGCTCCAGGATGAGCGCGATTCCCTTGGGGCCGAGCCCCTGAATCTTGAGAAACTCGAGGGTGGCGCGCGGAAACTTTTCGAGCAGAGCGTCGCGGCGCTCACAGGAGCCGTGGTCCACGATCTCGCCCAGCACCGCCGCCAGACCTTTGCCGATCCCCGGAATGTCCGTCACCTTGCGCTCCGGATTGCGGAGGATGTCTTCGATCCGTTCGGGGTAGCCTTCGACGGCGGTGGCTCCGTTGCGATAACTGCGGATGCGGAAGGAATCTTCCGCCGCGATCTCCATCAGGTCGGCGGTCTCGGAAAGCACGCGCGCGATTTCTTTATTTTCCAAAGCAGAATCCTTGTACTGATTGTAGCGAGAGCGGCTTGGTCGGTTTTCTCGCTGTCAGGCCCCCGATGTGAGAGTGATTGCGTTAACCTGAAGACGCAGGGCCACAATTATGACTGTTACACTCAATCTTCCACCGGAAAAGGAAGCTGCGTTCAAGGCCGAAGCGCACGCCCGCGGCTTGAGTCTTGAGCAGTGGATGCTGGAAGTCGCCGACCAGCATGTGCAGCCAGTTTCCATTGCCCACTTGCAGAAAACCAATCCCCAGGAGTGGGCCCGGCAATTTCGCGCCTGGGCTGACAGCCATGACCCTAACACACCGGTTCTCTCCGACGAGGCCATGAGCCGGGAGAGCATCTATCCCGACCTCACATAGGGTTCCTGGTAAGCAAGGGCGATGATCACTTTCATCGGCATGTTGTACATCGTGAGCCTGTCGCCCTTGGTATTCGCCGAGGTACGCTCTCCGGAAGTGTTTACCTTGACCGACGCCACCTCAAAGGCCGGGGCGCTTGTGGTGACTTGGCTGTAGCTCAGGCCGGAAAAGAACACGCCAAGACCGACGATCGCGAATCTTCGTATCATGTTCCGAATCTCCTATCCAATGCTGCGCGGACTGCGCGTGTCCCCTCCCTAAGTCCTCTCTGCTGTGTCGATCTGCGGACGGCGAATGTTCTAAAACCTGAAAATGTATAAGGCCTGATTCACGCATTTTCATCGCGATTCCTCTGGCACCGGTCCGCCCCCTTCATTCGGCACGAACGATATCGCCGGGCTGGATGCGGAGCACGCGGCTCGCCGGCTGCGCCGCTGCTGCGATTGCAGCGGCGATCACGATTGCTGAGCTGAGCACCACCGCAGGCGCAGACCAGGCTGAGAAGCCATGCACCTGCGACGCCATCAAGAGCCCGCCAGGAATTGCGATCCCGAGGCCGATCGCCAACCCGCAGGCGGCAAGCCTCAGGCCGCTCGCCAGCACCGACCCCATGATCTGGCGGGGAGCCGCTCCCAGCGCAAGCCGAATGGCAAATTCTCTGGATCGCCGCGCGAACAGGGCACTGGTGATTCCATGCAGTCCCGTGATGGTGAGCAGCAGCGCCAGCAGGCCCAATCCATAGAACATCTTTGTGGCCGTACGTTCCAGGAATAGCGAGTCCTGATAGTGTTGCCATAGCGTCTTGGAGGAAGCCACCGTCGACCCCGGTTGGGCCGCGGCCAACTCGCTGTGGAGAGCGCCTATATACGCGTCCGGATTGGCGTGGACTTCGACCGCGAACGTAGTGTCCCCGCCGGAGCGCGCCGGGGTGAGTGAAATCACGCGCGGCCGGGGCGGATCGTAGACCGAGTTCAACTTTGTATCCTGAATCACGCCCACGATTTGCCGGATGGCGCCATCGAGGCGAATCTCCCGCCCTACGGCATTGCCCGTCGGATCGAGTTGCCGGGCCAGAGTCGCGTTCACCAGGACCGCTTGCTGGTCGGCAGCCTGCAGATCACGCCCGGAAAGAATCCGCACACCGAGGGTCGAAAGGAAGCCCGGTCCGGCGGAGCCCCCTCGCACCTCGTGCGGTTCCTGCCCGGGCACTTCCAGCTTGAGCGTCGGCCCGCTCATTCCGGAGAGTGGGACGCTCCGGCCGTAGGCCACGCGGCGAACACCGGCGATGCGCGCCAGGCGGGCGCGAACCGCTTCACAATCCACTTGGCGCAAACTTCCGTCTTCTCCCGTCCCCACCAGCACGGCCAGAGCGACCGGACGACGAGGATCGAACCCCGGATCCAGCCGCCACACCGCCGAGACCGTTTCCAGCACCATGCCCGCGCTAAACAAGAGGATTTCCGCCGCCGCGACCTGCATCACGATCAGCAGGCTGCGTATGGGGACACGCACGCGCAGGATGCTGACGGCGGAGTCCCGGCGCAAACCGGCAAGCACGTCCGGCCGGGAGCCTCGCCAGGCGGGAACCAGTCCGAAAGTGAGCGCCGAGGTGAATATCAGGGACACCGCATAGAGCCAGACCCGGGGACCGAAGGAAAACTCGAAGTGGATGGGGATCAGGGTGGAAGGCAGCAAGCCGGGGAGGAGATTCATCAGCACCCTGGCGCCCGCCAGGCCCAGCGCGGCGGCCAACGAAGAGAGCACCGCGCTTTCCACCATCCATTCCCGTATAAGCCGGCCGCGTGAGGCGCCCAACGCCTGTCGGATGGCCGTTTCATGGCGGCGCTCCTCGGCGCGGGCCAGCAGAATGCCGGCTACATTGGCGCAAGCCACGGCCAGCAGAATGCCGAGCAGGATCACGGGAATGGCGGTGAGGGTAATGCCGCCTTTTTCGCGCCCGGCTAAGGGAGCCCAGATGTAGCCGTCCAGGTATTGGTTAGTTGCCGGCCACTGTTTCGCCAATTCGCGGCTGGCACTGTCCACCTCGGCTGCCGCCTGGGCCGGTGAAACACCGGGCCGTAACCGCGCCCAGAGCGTTCCGTCGTGGACGTCGCGCCGTTCGCTCAAAGCGCGGAATTCCGGCAGCACTTGAATCCAGGTCTCGATAGGGATCCAGAGGTCGGGAGCGAGGAAACGGTCGGTACCGCGGAATTCGGGAGCCGCTACGCCGTCGATCGTAAAGGTGAAGCCATCCACCAGCAGGGTCCGGCCGATGATATCGGGTCGGCGTTCGAATTCGCGCGTCCAAAAGCCGTAACTGACAACGAGGCTGGGACGGTTCTTCAGGAAGCCTGGCCCCAACTGAATCGGCGCGCCCAGGACGCTGAAGTAGTCGTCGCTCACCACGTGGACCCCGACGGTCGAGCGGAGGCCATGGAGCGCAACTATAG
>Ga0187884_10002703_pt1 | contig 14485 bp, 21 predicted proteins | sample June2016WEW_20_4_FD_132983 | JGI IMG/M metagenome (GOLD analysis project Ga0187884, IMG submission 132983) | Peatland microbial communities from SPRUCE experiment site at the Marcell Experimental Forest, Minnesota, USA - June2016WEW_20_40 | ecosystem: Environmental > Terrestrial > Soil >...
AAAAAAAAAAAAAAAAAAATAAAAAAAAAAAAAAAAAAAAAAATACAAACCCCCCCGAAGAATAGAATAATCACCTCACCAAGAACTAAAAGACATTAAAAAAACCAACAAACTCAACAAAACCAAAAACGACCTAAGTCCATCGGAATGAATAAACCCCCCAACCCACAAACAACCAAAATTAAGAAAGAAAAAAAGGAAAAAAAAAACCACCAAGAAAAAAACCGACAAAATATCGACAAAACATATAAACAAAGAGACCAACAAAGAAAGGAAAATAACCATCCTAAAACAAAAAAAAAGGAAGCCCCTCTTCCCGAGAAGAAGAAACCAGTAAAGAAATACCATAACCACCCATGCAAACCCCCACAACCAAAAAAAAAAAATACAAAGAGGGAGAAAAAAAAACAACATTAAAAAAAAAAACCACCAAAAGAACAGAAAGGACCATAACCTCCAAAGAAACAAAAACAACCAAATAATAATAATTAAAAGAAAAAAAACAAAATAAACCAACAAGAAAAACCCACAAACAAGACACCACCGACATCCCAAAGAAAAAATGGTTTTGTAAACCAAAAACAACAAAAGTGGGAAATAGAAACAATTCTAATCGTTACCTCAGCCATAATCGTCACGTCAAAAAGACCAACCTTTATATCGATTTGACTGCTCCTGAGGTCAATCGTAACAGGGCTAATCATCTCGTCAACAGGATCATCCCTAGTATTGGGGCTAATCTTGATCATCACCTTCTCCAGAGGAATGATAACCCTAGTAATCTATGTGTCATCCTCATCCCCAAACGAAATCAAAAAAAAAACAAAAATTGCCCTCGTCATAGCTCCCATCCTAGCTTCACAAAAAGAACAGGAAGAACCTTCAACAAAAAAAATAGTGTGAAACTCTTCCACCCCCATAATGATGCTGATAATAGCAGTTCTCCTTCTATCCATGGCAGCCGTTGCAGAAATAACAAAAAACGAAATAAACGCCATCCAAACATCATACTAAATGAAAAAACAAAACGCAAAAAAATCCGAAATCACCGGAATAATTTATTCCTCCCTGGTAGACCTACCCACACCAACATCAATCAGAATACTGTGAAACATGGGATTCCTACTGGGAATCGTAATAAGAGCACAAATCGCAACAGGAGTATTCCTATCAATATTCTCAGTGAACAACGCCACTGAATCGTTAGAATCGATCATCATGATTTCACGAAACATCAGGATAGGATGAATAACGCGGTTTTTTCACATAAACGGAGCCTCGCTAATATTCATGATGATCTACGCACACATTGCACGAAACATTATGTTTTCATCACCATCAACAAAAAAACACACGTGAATAAGAGGAATCACACTTCTAATTCTCCTAATAGCCACCGCATTCCTAGGATACGTCTTGCCATGGGGACAAATGTCATTCTGAGGGGCAACAGTAATCACAAACCTCGTGTCAGTAATTCCCGCAGTAGGAAAAACCATGGTAGAATGACTGTGGGGGAACTTTTCAGTCTCCCAACCAACACTCACACGGTTCTTCTCACTACACGTAATCACACCAATAGTAATGATAATAATGGTTATAGTCCACCTCATAATACTACACAAAACAGGATCGTCAAACCCAACAGGAACCAAAGAGAACATAGACAAAATAAAGTTCTCCGCCTCAATATCAAACAAAGACGCACAAGTAGCAGTTGCAATATTCACAATCCTCCTGCTAATCTCAACAATAACCCCGCTACTGATGGGAGACGTGGAAAACTTCAACCAAGCAAACCCCCTGTCAACTCCCACGCACATCCAACCAGAGTGGTACTTCCTATTCGCATATGCAATTCTACGATCAATCCCCTCAAAAATAGGAGGAGTAGTGGCCCTAGTGGCGTCCATTGTGATCCTCGTGCCCATATCTATAATGAAAAAAAAAACAAAAAAACTTAAACCGCACATAAAAATAAAAGAATGAACAATAATCACGACATTCGCGATCTTAACTTGAATCGGAATAAGACCAGTAGAACCACCATTCATCAAAACGGGACAGCTAGCAAGAACACTATACTTTTCAATTATAGTAAGATAAAGAGTTAATAAAACAAGGTTTTGAAAACCTCCAAAAGCTAAATAAAGCAAAAACTCATTAAGAATCAACCTCCTACCAGCATTCAACGCAGGAATCCTGACCTCCCCAATTCTCATAGTATCGAGAAACAGATGATTCTCAACATGAATTGCAATAGAGACCAACAATCTAAGATTCACCATAATAGAAAAAACCAAAAAAAACAAATGAAACAAAGACAGGATAATCAAATACTTCATTATCCAATCAGTCGCGTCATCCCTAGTTATCATGGTAATACTGGTAAGTTCCAAAACAACTATAAAAGAAATAGCCGAAGCTGTAGCAACAACAGCCGTCATAATAAAGATAGCCTCAGCACCGGTACACCAGTGAATGGTGGAAATCATCAAAAAAATGGAGAAAAGTACCTCCACCGTCCTGATAACCTGACAAAAAACGATCCCAATTATACTTATCCACAACCTAAACAACAAAATATCAACCCCGTTCTGCCTGGCAACAGGAGCAATTGGGGTAGTCTCACAAATAAAAACCAAACAAGTAATAAAAATAATAGCTTTCTCCTCTGTATTCAACAACGGCTGAGCAATCCTAGCTGCTACCACCAAAACCATCGTTGTGGTGTCATTCCTGATCATCTACTGATCTACAGTGATTTTGATGATAAAACTAATTAAAAATAACAAAACAAAAATAGAAGAAACCAGAAAATGAGAAAACTTCATATCAACCACAAACATGGCAGGAATGCCCCCAACAGCCGGATTCTCAGCAAAAATCTCGGTACTGGGGGCAACCCTAAAAAAAAAAGCAATCACAACCCCAATAATCCTAACACTAATTACCACAGTAAATCTATACGCATACACAAAAATAACAATAAAGTCTCTCCTAGAAAAAAAAGACAAAAAAGCAATCAAACGAAAAGAAAACTCGTCCTTAGTACTAAGTTCCTCACTAGTGAGGAACTTCTTCATAGCCAGCTATGGGACTTACTAAATGGCCCCTGATATGGGTCAAAATTACAACACGTCCCAGTACATATTACAAATCAAGGAACACCAAATCCAATAGGACTCATAACCCTAACAATAAACGAATGTAAGAAAACATAAAACTGGAAGGAGAGACCATATAACCATACGCCTCCAAAAAGCGCAGTGCAAAAACACCAAATCTCAGCCTTACAAAGGCAACCTTAAACGATACAACTAAATAAACCAAACTATAAAAAAGTGTCTTCAAAACACCAACAGCACAACAAAGCAAGTTTGAAGTTTGCAACTTAAACCCATAAACAAAATAAGGAATTACAATCCCGTAAAACAACCACACACGGCAGTCAGACATTCACTCCCAAAGCAAAAAACCATAAAGGTAAACCGAGAAAACAAAATAAAACAAGTCCAAAAAAGAAGAGCTGAGGTCCTTTCGTACTACCAGATCAAAAAACAAATAAGCAGATAAAAACCAGTCTGGCTCACGCCGACTTGAACTCAGATCATGTGATATGGCCACAGACGAACAGTCTGAATTCAAAAAACTGCTACCCCCCCGAATTCATCAATCCAACACCGAGGTAGAAATCTCCCAAATCAATAAGAACTCAAAAAAAAAATAACCCTGTTAACCCCAGGGTATCTTCCAAACCACCAGAAAAAAGGACCAACAGAAAAAAAATAAATATACACTGAGTAAACCAACGAATGTTGCCCCAACCAAAAACAAAAATAAAGATCCTGGGGGCTTCTCGTCTAACGAAGAAAAAATGAGCATTTTCACCACACTTGTAAATTAAAAAAAACACCCTTTATACTCAAAAAGAAACCACTCCATTCATTCACGCCAAAAATCAAAAAGCCAATTACTACGCTACCTTAGCATGGAACAACCACGGCAATTGACCCGAATTAACCCAGGCATTGAGCAGGAAAGACCTGCGAAACAGACTAATATTTTGATAAAATAAATCACATTGAGAAAGAAACAAACGGCAGAAAAAACAAAAAACAAAAAACCAACTTAAAAAAAACTAACACTCTTACTAATAAAAAAATCATAAAAAACATAAAAACACAAAACAACGAAAAATTAAAAATAACAAAAAAAAAGTGACAAAACAAAAAATAACTAACAAAAATTTCATAAAAAGCAACATTCCAAAGCAATCGAACAATTAATGCAAAGATTTCCACAGCAGAAAGACAAAACAAGCAATCAAAGAAAACGTATGAAGCATCAAACATCTCAAACAAGTTTTCAAAAAACAAAAAGCAAAAACTTGTTTGAGATCTTTACCCATTCTAGAATGGGTAATTAAACACCCAAAGTCATTCTAGCCTTATACAAAAGGTAAAACCCACTAACAGCCACACTCCTCACAGAACCTGAAAAAAGAGAAACTTCTATAAACCTCAAACTAACCTTTCTCCTACAAACAATCACAATAGATCAAAAGTTTCATCTTTTCGTAAAAAAGTAGGTCCGTTGACAAAAGATCCTGAACAAGAGCCACCTTCCGGTAGCTCTACTTTGTTACGACTTATCTTTCAAAAAGAACGACGGGCGATATGTACTTAGTTCATGGCCATATTCATATAAAATTTTTATCAATCTAAAATTACAACCAAATCCAACTATACAAATATTATCCCTCTATTAATAGATAATGGTAGCCCATAGAACCTCCGTTATAATCTTCACCTTGACCTGAAAAGAGAAAGTACAATTAGAAAAACAGCGATATAAAAAAATAAAACAAAGAACGAGAATTAACGTGGGGTATCGTTCACTCGACAGGCTCCTCTGGGAGGATGAAAAACCGCCAACATAAAACCCGAAGGTTTAAAGAAAATCAAATACTACCCAACCCTCGATACATAGGTAATGGGGTATCTAATCCCAGTCCAAGCCGTAGAAATAAAAAACAAACCAACGGAAGCTAATTCATGAGCACATTAGACCCCTCCAGAAAACAAATTAAAACAAAATTTATTTTTTTCACCAAATCTCCTAAAGAAAGGTGTAACCGCAGATGCTGGCACGTTGTGAACGATTCAAAAATGTTAAACTCCTACAATCCCAACCACTGGGAAACATTCTATAAATTTGACACCCTTCCCATTAAAGATCCTAAAAAAAAAGATAAAACACCAAGAGTAAATATTGAAAACTTAAGTTAAATTAAACTCGAACGCTTTTAACGTTCCAATGTCAAAGACAGAAATCCAACCAAATAAAGGACTCTGTTAAAGCCCTTAAGTATAAAAAGAACAAACCACAAAAACGAGAACACCCAAAGAAAGCGGAAGCATTCTCCCTCAGGCAACCCTCATTAGAAAGTCATACCGAAACCGAGGAAAACAACAACGAATCCAAATGAAAACAAAAGAAAAAAAGAAAACCTTCAAAAGATAGTTTGCCCCCCCTACAAAAAAACACGACCTAATGAAACTAATTAAGATAACCATTCCATATTCGCAGATGAAAATAAAGGAAAAATAAGAGCCCCCGTACTCGATGTTAAAACCGGACACAAGTTCTCTCTCCCCTTCAGAAAAGTCAAAAGGGGCACGACCGGCCTCAGACAGGCATAGGAAGACCCACCCTACAAAAAAATGAACCAAAAAAAAACAAAACCAAAAGCCCACCTGATCTAAAAAACAAATCAACACATCGTACCCCCCCCAATAGTAGAAAACAGAAAGGGAAAAAAGTATAAGGCACACCTCATAAGAAATAGTCTGAGAGACTGCCCGGTACGCCCCAACAACGGAAAACCCCCTGTTAGATCTTCACCCACTCAGTAGGGTGAAGTAAACACCCAAACTCAAAATAGTAAAAAAACACACTCCCAAGAACCTGGAACCCATCACTCCCCCCCACCTGGGGAACATTCCCCTAATAACAAATAAAAGAAACAAACCCAAAAAAGGAGAAAACTCATAACAGTAAGCGTAAGAAACCATAGTAGACAAAGATCCCTTAGAAAAAAGTTTAATAGCATCCGAAAAGGGCTGGAATACCCCAAATAATAGCACCTTTCGAGGGCCCTTACGGAAGTGGAAACCCCCCATGAGTTTGCGCTCCAACAATGTGAAGAAAGCCACCCCAACCAACACCCCAACCAACACCCCAACCAAATCAAGCAAAAACAGCGCAACCACCACAAAAATGGGAAATGAATGACTTCGAATCACTCCACATCACAGACCATTTTTTTAGGACCCAAGGGTCTGTGAGGTGGAGGGGCGATTTTTTGTCCATCCTCCTCTATTGCTGGACACGATCACTTTTTGAAGAAAGGGGCGGGGGGGGAACAATTTTTCATATAAACCGGAGGTTTTAGTTAGTTACGTTAATTTTTTGCCTTAGGGCAAGATTTGAACTTTGGTGAAAGCAAAATCCTCTAAATTTTTTACTTTTTTCCGGGGACCCCCTAGGAGTTACCGAGACTAACGACAAGGGGTGGTCCCCGACAGTCTATTTAATCATAACATTATTTAAATATAAAGATAAACCGGATGGTGACAATCATCGATTCATTTTAATTTGGTTTTATCTTATTTTTTTATTATCATAACTTCATGTTTTTTAAAAGCTGGGAAGCAGTATTGTTTTAATGTTTTATCTTCGGCTCTTTTTTTAATTAATTTTTTTTAGTAGAAAATTTACAAACAATTACGTCTCGAAAAGACTTATTGCTAGCTCCTATAACTATAAGTAGTCAGTCTCCGGGGACTACTTATAATTTCCCCCCCCTCCTAGTAAAATAAGACCAATGCGATGAATATTTTCCACCAACCACAAAGACATTGGAACACTCTACTTTATATTCGGGGTGTGGGCAGGATCCATAGGATCCTCGTTGAGAGCAATTATTCGGTTAGAATTAAGTAAGCCGGGGTCTTTTTTAGAAAACGATCAAATTTACAACACAATTGTCACTTCTCACGCCTTCGTGATAATTTTCTTTACTGTTATACCTATTATAATCGGTGGTTTTGGGAATTGACTGGTTCCTCTAATGATTGGCGCTCAAGATATAGCCTTTCCTCGTATAAACAACATAAGATTCTGGCTCTTGCCCCCCTCTATTTTCCTCTTAATGACTTCTTCTCTATCAGGGGTTGGTGCTGGAACAGGATGGACCGTGTACCCACCTTTATCTTCCGTTAGTTTTCATTCACACAGAGCAGTAGACATAACTATCTTCAGTCTACACTTAGCTGGTGTTTCGTCCATTCTGGGGGCCATTAATTTTATTAGTACAATCGCTAACATGCGAACTCCTCGCATGTCTTTAGACAGGACACCACTGTTTGTTTGATCAGTGTTGATCACAGCAATTTTGTTACTATTGTCTCTCCCGGTTTTGGCAGGTGCAATTACTATGCTCCTAACAGATCGAAATTTCAATACGTCTTTTTTTGATCCAACGGGTGGAGGGGACCCCATTCTTTACCAGCACCTATTTTGGTTTTTTGGTCACCCAGAAGTCTACATTTTAATTTTACCCGGGTTTGGTATGATTTCACACATAGTAAGGTTCTATTCGGGTAAAAAGGAACCATTCGGGTCACTTGGTATAATTTACGCAATAGTTTCAATTGGCTTTCTTGGTTTCATTGTCTGAGCTCATCACATATTTACAGTAGGTATGGATATCGACACACGTGCCTACTTTACAGCCGCCACTATAGTTATTGCCATTCCAACCGGAGTAAAAGTTTTCAGATGGTTGGCAACATTAAGAGGATCCCACTTAGTTATAGACGTCCCGCTTCTTTGATCTCTCGGTTTTATTTTTTTATTTACTGTGGGAGGACTGACTGGAATTGTCCTGTCAAACTCTTCAATCGATATTGTTCTTCATGACACCTACTATGTAGTGGCACACTTCCACTATGTACTTTCAATAGGAGCTGTTTTTTCAATTATAGCAGGATGTATCCACTGGTTTCCTTTGATGTTCGGAATCAGTATGAATCCGAAAATTCTAAAAGTGCAATTTTATACAATGTTCGTGGGAGTTAATTTAACCTTTTTCCCTCAACACTTTCTTGGGTTAAACGGAATACCCCGTCGATACTCAGACTACCCCGACGCGTACACGACTTGAAACACGGTTTCTTCGATAGGCTCAACAATTTCTCTATTTTCAATGTTTTTGATGATGTGAATCCTATGAGAGGGTGCTACTGAGAGACGAAGATGACTATTTACAGGATCCCTGAACTCATCAAACGAATGGGTAAACGAGCTGCCTGTGAGAGAACACACCTTTTCTCAAACTCCCATCACATTTAGAAGTGCCAACTATGCCATTCTGGATAAAAATAACATTTCAAGATAGAATAAGACCTGTAATAGAAGAACTAAGTAACTTTCATGATCACAGGATCACTATAATTGTGCTTTTGACAGTACTCACGCTATACTTGACAGTCCTACCCACCTGACAAAAGAGTTTCAACAACTTCAGCACAGAGAGACAGGAGGTCGAAATCATTTGAACAATCTTGCCATTTTTCTTTCTATGTGTAATTGCTCTACCATCCATGAAAATCCTGTATTTGATAGAAGAGTCGAAAACCCCCCAACTAACAATGAAAGTCACAGGACGACAGTGGTACTGGTCATATGAAGTGCCTTCTATGGGGGTAGAAGAGGACTCATTCATAGAAGCGTCAAACAAACAACGCCTAATAAAAACAAGATTTACGCCTTTGCTACCACTTAACCACTCCAGCCGAATTCTCATTACTTCAGAAGACGTAATCCACTCCTGAGCCATCCCGTCGCTAGCACTGAAAGTAGACGCAGTCCCCGGTCGTTTAAACAACTTAAGCGTACTTCCAAAAATGACGGGAATTTTTTACGGCCAATGCTCAGAAATTTGCGGAACTAATCATTCTTTTATGCCAATTTCAGTTGTAGTTAAAAAAATGACTAAACAATAAACGACAAGAAAGAAAAGTTAAAGCCAACATATGCGTGTCAAGCATAAACACATGTATAATCCCACAAATGAGGCCAACAAATGTTTTGATAACAGCAGTCATCATTCAAACAGTCACGGTTTATTTACCTAATATTCTAAACAACGCAAAACATCATACACCTAAAAGACTAAATAACACTTTAAATAGAGAAAAACCATTGAAATGATAAACAGATTGTTCAATATTTTCGACCCGTCTTCTTACACCCTCAAGACTTCGTGAATAGTACCAGTCTCTTTGCTGGCGCTAAAAACCTCAGTTTCATTTAAATACTCCAGCCTGAATAAATTAATAAAGTCAATATTATCATTCTCCTTAGAAGAAGACTACAAGTCCTCCATGGGGAGGGAGAAAAAATCAATCATTACTTTCATCTTAGCACTATTCATGATAATTCTTTTATTAAACGTGTCCTCTATCTACCCCCACACTTTCTCAATCACAAGACAAGCCGTTCCGGTAATCCTCGTTACAATCCCAGCTTGATTATCAATTAATCTTTTGTCTTTTAAAAATGACGTCAAATCCATAATAGTACACCTAGTTCCATTGGGAACTCCTACACCACTTATAAATTTTATGGTACTAATTGAAATAACCAGAAACGTCATTCGACCAATCACACTATCAATCCGATTAATCGCAAACATGGTTGCAGGACACCTATTAATATCTTTACTTGGTAATGCCACTGTTGCTGCCAGTAAATTACTCATGCTTAGGATCCCAGCATGCACATTGCTTTCTATGCTAGAAGTGGCAGTATCATTCATTCAGGCATATGTACTAACTACACTTCTAGTCCTATATGTAAAAGAATCGCTACAATATGACAAATAAAACCAACATCTTTCATCTAGTTACCGTAAGGCCATGACCAATCTGTGCTTCAGGAAGAGCTCTAAATACTATAGTATCCCTGACGATCCTAATACACTGGAAAACCCCCTTCCCTCTACTATTGTCTATCCTAACCTCAATGGTTATCTCCTACCTCTGGTGGCGGGACGTATCACGAGAGAGATTCGGGGAGGGGGCCCACTCTAAGAAAACTATAGAAAGACTAAAATTCGGTATAGTGCTGTTCATCGTCTCAGAAATCATATTCTTTTTATCATTTTTCTGATCCTACCTACACAGAAGAATCTCTCCCACCCAAGAGATTGGAGCAGCATGGCCACCCATTTCAATTAACACCTTCAATCCAATGAGGATTCCCCTATTAAACACAGTGCTTCTAGTATCTTCGGGAGTTACTGTCACCTGGGCTCATCACCTAATTCTAAAAAACAGACTAAAGGGAAGGACAGCTATAATGGTAGCAACCGTCCTGCTAGGATTGGCATTTTCGGGGCTTCAGGGCATAGAATACCACGAAGCACCATTTTCAATGTGAGACTCAGTGTTTAGGTCCACATTCTTTATGTCTACCGGGTTTCACGGGCTACATGTACTAATCGGTACAACATTTTTAGTGACAGTAACGATTCGTTTGGCGTACGCCAAACTCTCCAGAGAACACCTAGTAGGGTTCGAATGTGCAGCGTGATACTGACACTTCGTGGACGTTGTTTGATTATTCTTGTATTCCCTTGTATACTGATGGGGATCCTTAAACGTAAAGTAAAAATTACAACCGGCTTCCAATCGGCCACAAAAGCAAAAAGATCATAAAATTTCTCTCAATACAAATGATCAACTTAACTGTAATGATGGCTCTAGCCCTAATCGCCAAAACAGTAACAGCGGTAAAAAAAACAGAGAAGTCTAACAAAAGGGCGTTCGAGTGTGGATTTATCAACAACTCTACAATGCGGGTACCCTTCTCCATGCAGTTTTTCGTAGTGGCAGTACTATTCTTAATCTTCGATATCGAAATTGCAGTATTGATTCCATTTCCAATTGAACCGCCAACAACCACTAACGTAAGCGTAGTAAGAACATTCCTAATTTTATTGGGAGCAGGCCTTCTATATGAGTGACAGACAGGAAAAATCAGGTGATTCAAATAGGATGAAAAAAATTGTTCTTTTGCATAGAACACATAAAATCAACCAATTAAATGTAGCAAACAAATATGCATAGCTCTTAAGAAGCTAAAAAGTAATAAATTATCATGTAGCAAAGTAAATGCACAACTCTTAGAAAGTTGAAATGTTAGATTAACGGTAGTAAACAAAGGACTTCTAATCCAACACCAGCTAACCTAGCTACCTCAAGGAAAATTAGTTCTAAGAACATAGTACTTTCAACACTAAGGAAAATTAAAAACGACAGACCCACGGGTACCCCAAGAAATTCTGGTATCTTCAAAACCATGTTTAACCTATAACTTAAAGGGAAAGTAAGAGTAAGAACCAGAAAAGGGAAGGAAAAAAAAAACATCTTAGACAAAAGGGAATGTCCAAAAGTAAAAAAATCACCAAGAACGAAAAGTCCCCGAAAGACACCCCTTCCTCCAAAAAGCTCAAACCAAGAAAGATCCTCAAACCAGCCAAAATTCTCTTTCATAAAAAAAGTCAATCCCCCCCCCGCCACAATAGAAGAAAATCCAATGGAACAGAAAAAACTGTGTGAAAAAAATCCGACCGCCAAATACAAGAACAGGGGGAATAACAACATAACAACTACTCCAATCAGGCAATCCACGAGGCGAACAAAGAAATAGCAATCAGACAAGAAATACCAAAAAAAACACCCCCCCCCCAAAGAACAGAAAGTTAACAAAACCAAAGAGGGAAAGAAAAAAAAATCAGACTCTTCATTGTAAGAAGCAACTAAAGAACCAACATGACCTAAAAACAACATAGAGACAACACGAACACTGTATAGAACAGTAACAATACAAGACAAAAAAAAAACAAATGACAGCAAAAACCCCCCCACAGAAGGTAAAGAAGAAAGAATGGTGTCTTTAGAATAAAAGCCCAACAAAAAAGGAAACCCACTTAAACACAAAGATCTAGTAATAAAAAAAACAAAACACCAGCCAGAAAACCCCCCCCCCAAGCAAACCCGAAAATCCTGAAAACCCCCATAACGAAAAATCAAAAACCCTGCCGAAAGAAACAGCATAGATTTAAAAAAAGAGTGCAACCTCATGTGCAAAAATGACAACTTCCACAAGCCCAAGCAAATAGTAAAAACCATAAATCCCAACTGACTGAGGGTGGACATGGCAACGACCTTCTTGAAGTCCGCCTCCATCAAGGCGGAAATCCCAGCCAAAAGCATGGTAGCGAGAGAAATTAAAATCACATAATGACCGACATAAAAAAAAATAAAATTAAAACGGACCATCAAATAAACCCCAGCAGCTACTAAAGTGGAAGAATGGACCAAAGAAGACACAGGTGTAGGAGCGGCTATAGCCGCCGGCAGCCAAGCTGAAAAAGGAAGCTGAGCACTTTTGGTTGAACAACCAACAAAAAAAACGGCGGCTATAGCCGCTCCTACACCTGTGCCCAACACTAAACAAGTGGAAAAAAATCCTCCCACCCAAAAGAAATAGAAGCAAACAAGAAAAAAAGAATCGCCCACACGATTTATAAAAACAGTAAGCAAACCAGAACAGAGACTAGAAGAGCTAGAATAAAAAACAACAAGACAAAAAGACACAAACCCTAGGCCGTCCCATCCCACCATAATAGTAAAAAAATTTCCAGAAAAAACCAAAAAAAACATAGACATGATGAAGACAACCAACAAATAAACGAAACGACGAAAATCTTGGGTACCAGACATGTAAAAAAAAGAATAAAAAAAGACCATTCTGGAAACAACAGAAACACAGGAAAAAAAACCCAACGAAACCAAATCGAAAAAAAACAAAAAACTGAAAAAACTAGCTCCTCCTCCCCACAGACAAAACTCTAAGCCTACTCCCCCCCCCCAAAGGAAAATGAAAAAAAAAACCTGCAAAAAATAAAAAACCAAAAAACACACACCATAGAGAAAAAGCAACAAACAAGTCTACTCCTACCACCTGACTAACCTAAAAATTAAAGGTATCTGAACAGAGGAGAGGAAAAAAGCCAATAATCTTAAGGAATAACAAAACTTCTCATTAAAACAATTAAATCCAGACTCGAAATAAATATGTGAAGCCACATCTCACACGTCCAAAGAACCAAAGAGTCGACAGCCCCCCGTTAAAAGAAGCAAAAAATGACAACAGATAACCCAATTCTGCCGAAACCCCCAACGTTCCTACAAAAAACAAAAAAAACACAAAATCTAAAAACAAAGAATAAAAAAAAATAACCCCACAAGAAAAAAAAATAGTATAAAAATCGAAAAGCAAGCCACAACTAAAGAAACCAACAAAACGAGAAAGACCGTGCATATGAATACAGTAAAAATAGATACCATATACACCAGAGAAGAAAAAAACAAAAAGCAAAAAAACCGCTCCCACCAAATCAAAAGAGATCAAACCCCCGATCATACACAACTCAGAAAAAAACCTCATGGAAGGAGGAACACCCATGTTAGAAGAAATAACAATAAACCACCACAAAGAAAAAACGGGAAAAGACACATTTAGACCCTTAACCACGAAAACCCTCCGCCTATGCAAACGCCAGTAAGAAACATAAACCATGAAAAACATACAAGGAGAGATCACCCCATGGGAAAACCCTATGATGTAAGTACCCCGCAAGCCAACTAAAAAGAAGCACGCCACGGAAGCAAACGCAACACTCATATGATTAATAGAAGAGTAAGCCACCAATGATTTGGTATCAGACTGTCGTAAGCACATAAGACAAGAAAGAACCCCTCCCCACAGACCCACAATCAACAAGTAAGAACCAAAATCGTAAAAAAACAAAAAAGAGAAGTGAACAAATCGAACTAAACCATAGATTCCTAACTTCAACAAAACTCCAGCCAACACCATAGAACCAGAAAGAGGAGCCTCGACATGAGCCTTAGGTAGCCAAGAATGAACACCATAGATAGGAAGCTTCACCAAAAAAACAAAAACAAAAAATAAGCAAAGAACCCTATCAATAGAAAAGTGAGAAAACAAAATAAGGAAAGAACCGTCCCCCATAAATAACAGCAACGAAACCAACAAAGGAAGAGAAACAACCAAAGTGTAAAAAATCATGTAATAGGAAGCCCCAACACGACTCTGAGAATTTCCTCAACCTAGTAAAAACAAAAAAAGCAACAAGAAAACCAACTCAAAAAGAGCATAGAAAAAAAAATACGACAAAACCACAAAACTCAAAACGACAAAAAAATAAATAAGCAACAAAAAAAAAAAATACAAACCCCCCCGAAGAATAGAAAAAACACCTCACCAAGAACAAAAAGACAAAAAAAAAACCAACAAACACAAAAAAACCAAAAACAACCAAAAA
>Ga0187884_10002709_pt1 | contig 14463 bp, 12 predicted proteins | sample June2016WEW_20_4_FD_132983 | JGI IMG/M metagenome (GOLD analysis project Ga0187884, IMG submission 132983) | Peatland microbial communities from SPRUCE experiment site at the Marcell Experimental Forest, Minnesota, USA - June2016WEW_20_40 | ecosystem: Environmental > Terrestrial > Soil >...
AAAAGAATCTCCTCTTCCCGTATATTGAGGCGGCCGGCCAGTTCCTTTGCAATGGTCGCGAGGTCTTCGATCCCGTTCTCTCCCGTGCAGGCGTTTGCGCACCCGCTATTGACGAGAAGCGCGGCCACCCGCCGCGCTGCCCTTCTCTCGTTGTAGAGGATGTGAGCAGCTTTGACTTTATTGCGCGTATAGAGGGCCGCATGCGGCACGGCTTCGTCAAAAGAGACGAGACCGAGATCGAGCCCCGCTGCCTTGATGCCCGACGCGATGCCGGAGAAGCGTACGCCCTTTACCATGGCATCAGCCCTTGCCGCAACATTTCTTATATTTCTTTCCGCTCCCGCAGGGGCAGGGGTCATTCCGGCCTATCTTATGTCCTGCTCGCGCGGGCGCCTCGTCTTCGCCCCTGTTCATGAAGATCACGGGCCCTTGCGGTTTCAGCTCCTCTTGCTCCTCGCGAGCCGGTTCTATCGCAAAGAGCTTGCCGACCGTATCCAGATTTATCCTCTCGAGCATATCGAGGAAAAGCTCGAAGCTTTCCCGCTGGTACTCCCTTAAGGGGTCCTTCTGCCCATACCCCCTGAGACCGATGCCCTCTCTCAGGTGATCGAGGGAGAGCAGATGTTCCTTCCAGTGGTTGTCAAGGGAGTTCAAGGCGACAAATTGCTCGATGTTCCGGAGGGTGGTCCGGCCGAATTCCTTCTCCTTAGCCTCGTAGACGGAAACCACCGAGTTCTTTACCGTATCGAGAAGACCCGCCTTCGTCATCGACTTCAAGTCGAGATGGTCGAAGTCCATGGGGAAGAAAAAGGTCTCGTAGACCCGATTTTTGAGAGAGGCTAAATCCCATTCTTCCGGGTACACTTTCTCCGGGGCATACTCGTCCACGAAGCCTTCGACGACGCCCTCCACCATCTCGACGACGCGCTCCTTTATGTCGCCGTCATTGATGATCTCTTTGCGCATGCCGTAGATGGTCTCGCGCTGCTTGTTCATCACGTTGTCGTATTCCAGGAGGTACTTCCTGATCTCGAAGTTATGCCCTTCCACCTTGGTTTGGGCGTTCTCGATGGCCTTTGTGATAAGACGGTGCTCTATGGGCATATCTTCTTCCATCCCCAGCTTGCCGAGCAAAGGCGAGATGCGGTCGGAGCCGAAGATACGCATGATCTCATCTTCCAGGGAGACATAGAAGCGCGACGAGCCCGGGTCGCCCTGCCTCCCGGAGCGGCCCCGCAACTGGTTGTCGATCCTGCGTGATTCGTGCCGTTCAGTCCCGAGGATATGGAGGCCCCCCTCCGCAATCACCTGCGCTTTTTCCTTCTCGCAGATCATCTTCGCCTCACCAAGGGCCTTGCTGTAAGTCTCCTCGTCATCCTTGCCTTTGGCAAGCATGCGGGCCAGGAAAACGGGGTTGCCGCCGAGGAGGATATCGGTTCCCCTTCCGGCCATGTTCGTCGAGATGGTGACCGCCTTGTACCTTCCCGCCTGGGAGACGATCTCCGCCTCACGCTCGTGGATCTTCGCGTTCAGCACGTGGTGGGGTATGCCTTTCCTCTTGAGTATCTCCGACAGCCGCTCCGACTTATCGATGGAAAAAGTCCCGACGAGTACCGGTCTTCCCCTCTTGTAAAGGTCTTCAATCTCTGTGACGACGGCCTTGAACTTTTCCTTTTCGGTCCTGTAGACCACATCCGAATAGTTCGTCCTGATCAGGGGTTGGTTCGTCGGGATGACAACCACGTCCAGGTTGTATATCTTCCTGAACTCCATCGCCTCTGTATCGGCCGTGCCTGTCATGCCTGCGAGCTTCTTGTACATGCGGAAATAGTTCTGGAAGGTCACCGTGGCGAGAGTCTGGTTCTCCCGCTCGATCTTGACGTTCTCCTTTGCCTCCAGGGCCTGGTGAAGGCCGTCGCTGAAGCGCCTGCCCGGCATGAGCCTGCCGGTAAACTCATCGACGATGATGACCTGGCCGTCCTTCACGATGTAGTCCACGTCCCTGTTGAAAAGGTGGTGCCCCTTCAATGCCTGGTTGACGTGGTGCAGGAACTCGACCATTTTCGGATCATACAGGTTATCCACCTTAAGGAGCTTTTCGATTTTTGCCACGCCTTCTTCGGTCAGGTACGCGCTCTTGGCCTTCTCATCTATCTTGAAGTCCGTCTCCTTCTTCAATTGATAGATGAGTTTGTTGACCTTGTAGTATTTGTCCGTAGACTCTTCAGCGGGACCTGATATGATGAGAGGCGTCCGCGCCTCATCGACGAGGATGCTGTCGACCTCGTCCACAATCGCATAGTGGAACTCCCGTTGGACGAACTCGTCGACGGAGTACTTCATATTATCTCTCAGATAATCGAAGCCGAACTCGTTGTTCGTGCCGTAGGTCACGTCACAGCCGTATGCCTCTTTGCGCTCCGGGTCATCGAGACCGTGAACGACAACACCCACCGACATGCCGAGGAAAGCGTAAATGGGCCCCATCCACTCCGCGTCCCGTTTTGCAAGATAGTCGTTTACCGTGACCACGTGGACCCCCGCTCCACTGAGCGCATTGAGGTAGACAGGAAGGGTCGCCACCAGGGTCTTGCCCTCGCCGGTCGCCATCTCGGCAATCTTCCCCTCATGGAGTACCACCCCCCCTATGAGCTGGACATCGAAATGGCGCATGCTTACGGTTCTGCTCGCCGTTTCTCTTACGGCGGCAAAAGCCTCGGGCAGGATCGAATCGAGTTCCTCGCCCTTCTCAAGCCGCTGCCTGAAAAGGGGCGTCATCCCCTTCAGCTCTTCATCCGAAAGGGAGCGCATCTTCTGCTCGTGGCTGTTAATCTCCTCGATGAGGGGCCCGATCCTCTTCAGCTCCCGCTCGTTCTTCGTGCCGACTATTTTTTTCAGTAAATTGGCGATCATAGTGTAAAGTGTACCATAGCGGCCGGCCAAAATCAAAGGCAGGGAGGAGGGACGAATTCCCCGCCGCTCTTTAGGAATGCCCGATTCGCGCGATAAATTAGGATTGAGGAGGAGCAAATGGAAATCCTTTATATCACCTGGGGCATGCTCTTGTTCCTTTTCGTCGGCATGCTCCTCGTTTTACGCGCGAAAGAGGGCAAGGCAACGCGGCGGCGCGACTCGGCGACGGATCCCATGTTTCGCCGCCCTTCTGCCTCCGGACATCGGTAATCCCGGAGGGGCTCCGCATGCCCTTGGCAAGGCGAGGCGGCGACACGAAGAAAATGCGGGATATCCCGTTTTGCGGTGGAGTGTCGCAGTACATCTTTTAGTGAAGAATACGCCTCCGCCCTCCCTCCCTCCTGAATATAGTTGTTGTAATTTTGCGTTATTTCTCTGATAATGGAGGGTAAGGAGAGGCAGTCGGAAAGGCTGACAGGCTGGTCCGGTGAGTGAGAACGTACAGGATGAAACAGCGTCCCGACCGGCCTGGCAGTATCTTAGCCTGCCTGCCGGGACCGCAAAGGCGGAGGAAAACGGCGTGTACAGGCGGTACCAATGGACAGCTCGATTTGATCGTACTTCCATCAACTTCAACCGGCTGAAGTAGGGGATAACCGAAACAGTAGAAAGGAGTCAAACATGGCGGCAAAAAAAATTCTGATGATCGTCGGCGATTTTGTGGAAGACTACGAGGTGATGGTGCCTTTTCAGGCACTCTTGATGGTCGGTCACGCAGTGGACGCGGTTTGTCCCGGGAAAAAGGCCGGCGAAAAGGTTCGCACGGCAATCCACGATTTTGAAGGAGACCAGACTTACAGCGAAAAGCCGGGCCACAACTTCACGCTTAACGCTACGTTTGACGAGATCCGGCCGGAGGCCTATGATGCCTTGGTGATCCCCGGTGGACGTGCACCGGAGTACATCCGTTTGAACGAGAAGGTCATTGAGGCCGTGCGCCACTTCGCCAACGCGAACAAGCCCATCGCTGCAATATGTCACGGAGCGCAGGTTCTGGCAGCGGCCGGGGTGATCACGGGCAAAGCCTGTTCAGCATACCCTGCGGTGGGACCGGATATAAAGAGTGCCGGCGGGAAGTGGATTGATATAGCCGTAGACAAGGCCCACGTCGATGGCAAACTGGTGACAGCACCGGCCTGGCCGGCACACCCTGAATGGCTGGCGAAGTTCCTGAACGTGCTGGGGACGAAGATCGAGCCGTAAGAGCTTTTGCGACGCTCTGGATGATTGCCGTCTTTCCAGGGATTAGGCAGGTAAACCTGGTAAGGTTTTTTCCGGCCGAGGCGCGTTTTGATGCATGTACCACCCCGGCCCTTGGTAGTTCCCTCTTGCGCGAGGTGGCTGCTCGGGCATCAATGCCATAAGAGCGTTATCCTTTCTATTATAGGTCTCAGTAGGTGCGTGCACCGAAAAGACCAGAAACGGCGCCAGCCAAGCGCCAACTCTCTACTCTACCCGTGGGCGCCCTGATTGCGAGAGACGAAAAAACCAAGGAGGCGCTATGAGCGGCTACCACAAACGCAACCCGGAACCTTTCCCCGTCCATAAACTGAAACGGGTCGACCGTCCAACCACCGTGATTCAGGATGAGTCGGTCCGGAGGGTCAGGGAAGCTGATGCAGGCTTCATGAAGGCCCGTCAGGGCGTCTATGGCCCGACGCTGCAGAAGGAAGTGAACCGTTTCGTCCTGAAACACCCCATGTCAGGGGCCGAGGTCTGGATGATGAGCAAAATGCGATCTCTCGTCGACGGGATCGCAGCGACGCAGAAGGCGCCGATTCCCGATGATCCACAAACCCTATCACGCCATGTTAAAGAAGCAGCTTATTTTCTACGGGCCGATGCGGTAGGCGTATGCGAGCTCCCTCCCTACGCCGTCTACTCCCACAATTTCGATTACAAAGACCCGCAGGGAGATGGAAAACCGGTCGAACTGAACCACAAATACGCTATCGCGATCCTGATCGATCAGGACTGGAGGACAGCCGAAGCCTACACGGGCCACGACTGGATAAGCAACGCAATGAGCATGCTCGCCTATTCCCACTCGGGGTTCATCTCCATAATCCTGGCAGAGTATATTCGCCGACTCGGCTATCCCGCGAGGGCCCATTACGCAACGAACTACCAGGTCGTGCTTCCTCCGATCCTTCTATGGGCCGGCCTGGGAGAGATGTCCAGGATAGGCGACTGTATCCTCCATCCCTTCATGGGACCGCGTTTCAAGGGAGCGGTGGTCACCACCGACCTTCCCCTTGCACCTGACAAGCCGATCGACTTCGGGCTCCAGGACTTCTGCTCGAAGTGTAAGAAGTGTGCCCGCGAGTGCCCCGGAGGCGCGCTGAGCGACGGCGGCAAGGAGATGTTCAACGGCTACGAAAAATGGCCGACCGATGTGGAGAAGTGCACAAAAATGCGAGTGGGGAACCAGAAAGGGTCCGGATGCGGTACCTGCATAAAGGTCTGCCCCTGGAATAAGCCCTATACGCCGTTCCATCGGGCGGTCGGCTGGGCTATGAGAAACTCTTCCTTTGCCAGAAGCATCGCCATCAGGGGCGATGATCTTATGGGATACGGGAAACCAGACCACACAAAGAAGTGGTGGTTCGACCTCGAAGATGCAGCAGGGGACGGGATCTTGAAGACCCCGTGAATATTGCCGACAGGATGCCGGAATGGAATGGACATGCTCCACGGAGGCGGAGGAATAAGGGCAATTTCAAATGTCAAGGGCTGATGATTCCCCGTACGGGTCTGTGCGGGTGGCGCCGGGCAACCGGCGTTACTACAGCGACCGTCGAGCCTCCAAGCCAGTTCGTGATCAACATCTCGTTGATGAGCCGGGTGATAACGAGGATGGAGGGAGAGGCCGGAAAACATTAATGCACACCGGGAACCAACGTCCCCACCGTCCCCGACAGGAAGGTGCGGTGAGGGAGAACGTACAGAATGAAACGATGTCCCTATCGTCCGCATGGCTGCACCGGCAATGAATACTCCGTCAGTCTTTTGCGCGTGAGCGGGGTTTTTTCGGTTCGAGTTTGACCACGAGACGCGCGTCGAGGGCATCGGCGATTTTTCTCAGCGTTTCCACTCTCGCCCTACTGAATCCTCCCCGTTCAAGCCTTGAGAGGGCCGGCTGTTTCGTCCCTATTCTTTTGGCCAGTTCCTCCTGCGTAAGACCCGCCTTTTCCCTTGCCTTAATGACGCCCTCCAGTATGTCGAATTCTTCGTCCAGCCCTCGCCAGGCCGCCTGGAACTCGGGGTCCTTCATCTTCTCCTTGAGGTGTTCCTTCACCGTTCTGTTCCTCATGCCGCACCTCCATGTCGTTGCATGTAATCTTGTATTCTCTTTTCTGCAATTTCAATCTCACGCTTCGGGGTTTTCGCCTCTTTCTTGACAAATCCGTGGAGCAAGACGAATCGCTTGTCCGTATATCCGAAGCAGAGCACTCTGATCTTTCCGATGGCATCGACTATCCTCAATTCTCTGACCTTGCCCTTTATTTGCTTCGTGTAGGGTTCCTTGAGCAGGACGTGGTACCTTGCCAGCAGACCGATAAGCCGGAATATCTTCGCCTGAGCTCCAATCGGCAGCGAATCGATAAACTCCGCAACCGGTTCGCTCCCTTTGGCATCCTTATAGTATTCTACCGTCCACTCCAACATCGACACCATTATAACACATATGTTATATACGGGCAAGCCTTCGATGAATGAAAAGCTCATGGAGCGGATGCCCAGTATCGCCGGTCTGGAGAGGAGAAGCAACCGTGAAGGGGGGGTTTAAGACTGCCATCGGGCAAAGGAAAGTGATAATTTAATGGGCCCCCCTTTACCCCCTTGTGCACCAAGGCGCGGTGGTCATTCCTGGCCGGATCGAGGCAGTCCGCTGTCGTCCGTCCTGAACTCACCTATCGAGGTATTAAGCCGGGCAGCCACTTCTGTCAACCCATGCACTTCACACATCGCCTCATCGGCAGTCTTCCCTATTTCCTGCGCTATTACCGATGTGCGATCTACGTTCCGGGCTATCTCTTCCGAGGCGGCTGACTGCTCTTCGACAGCCGTGGCCATCTGAGTAATCTCATCGCGGGTCTTCTGGACGCTTTCAACGATGCGTGCCAGGGACCCGTCCACCTGTCTTATGCAATTGGATGTCCCCACCGAATCGTCCCGTCTCGTGGACAGGTGGCTTCCCCTCGCTCGTGTCTGCCACCCTTATCCTCTGGAGCGCCTCAACGCCACTACCTGAGGCAAGAACCGTATGTGGAAGAGCCGCACGTACGGGTCTGTGCGGGGGCACCGGGCAAACGGCGGTCCTACCGTGACCCTCTACCCTCCAAGCCAGTTCGGGATCGACATCTCGTTGATGAGCCGGGGGATAACGAGGATGGAGGGAGGGGCCGGAAAACAGTAATGCCGAGCGTGGGTTTGTCAAGAAATTTTTCGCCAGTTCTTTGTCACGGGCTTTTCTTTCTTCACGCCCCTTAATTTCCCAATACTGCGGCAACGTGTCGCAGTATTTGAGGGTCGCTGTAAGCCTGAAACAGGAGGCGCATCACCGCCTGGGCAACCCCGCCCCCCAACCGTGCAAGCTCAGCTTTTCCACCGTCTATCGTCGCAACCCTCGCCTCACGCAACAAAAAACCCAGGTAGGGATACATTAAAGTACAATGGCGCATCGGCATCTTGACTTTACACCATTAAGGTGTATATATTGAGTGTAGCCGTGACCGAAAAGAGGAAGCCGACCTACGACCTCGACGCTTTCAAGACCGCGTTCTCCAGCGTGGAAGAACTTGCCATTACCGGTACGGCACTGCGGAGCGCCGCAGCACTTGGCTTCGGCCGTGCGGAGATCGTGAGCACGATCCAAACGATGAAACGGGAACACTTCTACAAGTCCATGACCGCCTACTCCGATAGCCGGCTTTGGCAGGACGTGTACCACGTGCCCTCGCTGGCGGGTGTGCTTTATGTGAAGTTCACGGCTGACGCCGTTACGGAGTTCCTGCTTCTATCCTTCAAGGAGAAAGACCATGAGTAACCCTGTATGTCCAAAGACTGGAGCGCCGATGTACCGGGACGTCCGGCCTATGACACTTACCTACAAGGGCGAAAGCATCACCATCGACATGCCAGGGTGGTACTGCGATTCGTCGGATGAGAGCATCCACACCGGCAAGGACGCCGTGGTTTCCGACCGCGCGTTGAACCGCCTTAAGGCCCGAAATGAGGGACTGCTTGAGCCCGAAGACATACGCCGCATCCGCAAGAAGCTCGGTCTTAGCCAGACGGCGGCGGGCCAGGTGATCGGCGGCGGGCCGCGCGCGTTTCAGAAGTACGAGAGCGGCGACCTCCTGCCAAGCAGAGCGATCAGCAGCGCCCTCAGGCTGCTCGATCACGACCCGGAGGCGTTGAGGCTGCTTAAACAGCCGCAGGATAAGACCGCGGCCTAACGAGCCCGCAACCACACGGGCGGCAGGCTACTATGCCTCTCTATCTATCGAATGGTTCCCCATGCGAACCCCCGCTCCGTTCAGGCTGGACCCCTATAGGGAGACGGTTTGAAGAGCATTCTATGAGATTCTCGCTCCTCATAGCCCTATTTTGATCCCTTTGGCTTCCTGCCCCTCCTAGGTGCGGGCTTTTCCGCCGGGGCCTTCGCCTTCTCAATCAATTCGTCAAGATCCTTTCTGTCAAAGAGGGTTCGGCCGCCGATAATGACCGGGGAGATTTCCTTCCGCTCGATCATGTGATAGAGCGTACTGCGGGAAAGATGCAGGTAGTGGCATGTTTCGTTTACCGAAAGTAACCGCCCTTCCGTCTCTTTCGCCATAATGCCTTAGAATACCGTCTGTCTTTGTCGATAGGGATTGCAGAAGATATCCGAGAAGTTCCAATCGCCGGAACACGTTGGGCCAAAACACGTCGCCGACTTTGAGGGCCTAGAGGACGAAGAAGAGAGGGCCCTGAAAAAACGGGATGCCTTCGAGAGGGTCGACTATTTTCTTCGTCAACCGGGCCTCCGATGATACAAGGACGCAAATGATCTTAACGGGGAGGGTGTGAGTGTTGGACAGCGGCGTGGAGACGCCGGAACCACACATAAGATGATGTGTGGTTCTATACGACAATTGTTAGGACAGGGGGTTTTGCCCTCATAAATATCGGTGCTACGCCCCCTCGTCTGAGGCATCGCCGCCTTTTATGAAGGATGTCAACAGAGTCAGGCCGGTTTTAGGTTTTATGGTGCTTTGCCGATCAGTTGCGCAGGCGATGGGAGCTGCGAGGCGTCCCAACCTCCACCGAGCGCCTCGATCAACCCGACGCTGGCCGTCATCTGCTGAATTCGGAGGCTGACCGCAGTTTGCTGATTGGATAGCAATGAGGTTTCCGCGGTAATCACACTCAGGTAAGGATCGATTCCCAATCTGTAGCGATCCTTGGCGAGCGCGAGGGTTCTTTCCGCCGATTTGACCGCCCTATCCTGATATTGAATCTCCACAGAGAGGATCCGCAGCGACGCGAGGTTGTCTTCAACCTGTTGAAAAGCCGTGAGCACCGTCTGCCTGTAGTTCGCCACTGTCTGATCGTACTGGGCCCTGAATTGCTCGACCGTGGCCCGGCGCAGCCCCGCGTCAAAAAGGGTTTCCGCGGCCGCCGGGCCGATCGAAAAAAAGCGGGCCGGCCACGTAAGCCAGGTCGCTGTCGACATGCTTTCGAGTCCTGCTGCTGCGCTTAACGTAATCGTCGGAAAGTATGCTGCTCTCGCAATGCCGATCTGTGCGTTGGCCTGAGCAACCAGGCGCTCCGCCGCGGCGATGTCGGGACGCCGCTCAAGAAGCAGGGATGGAACGCCGAAGGGAATCGCCGGAGGACTCGATTTGAGCGGTACGACCGGAATAGAAAACGTCGACGCCGCCTGTCCGGTCAGCATTGCGATGGCATGTTCAAACTGCGCCCGTTGGACGCCAAGGGCGGCATCCTGTGCTTGCGTGGTTTCGAGCTGAGTCTCGGCTAGCGCCACGTCTTCGTCCGAGTCGATGCCTGTCTCGTACAGAGCCCTCGTGAGATCGAGAGACTGTCTATAAGCGACCACGGTAGAATCCAACAACTGCTTTAACGCATCCTGTCCGCGAAGTTGAAAGTAATCCGCGGCAACATCGCCCTGGAGAGTCAGGCGGGTATTCTCGAGATCCGCCGCGCTGGCCTGCGCCCCGTAGGCAGCCGATCTGACGGTATTCCGGATACGGCCGAACAAGTCCGGCTGCCAGGTTGCATCAAACGGGAAGGTGTAGTCGTTAGATGTGACCGCCCGGGAAGAGGAACTTCCGGCTGTGCCACTCGATAATGTAGACGGCACCCGTTGCCTGGTAACGGCCGGGTTGGTCGTCACCGTAGGGAAAAGCTGCGATCGGGCTTCCTTGACCAGGGCGCGCGCTGCAAAAAAGCTTGCCGCAGCGGCCGCGATGTTCTGGTTTGAAACATTGACCTTCTCTTCCAGCGCATTCAACTGAGGATCGTTGAAAATCTCCCACCATTTACCGCGAAGCGCATCATCTTTGGGCTGCGCCTTTTTCCAGCCTTCCGTATTCTTGAAATCGGCGGGAGTGAGTTCCTTGTATGCCGGAGGAGTTTCCGCGGGCGGTCTATGGTACTTTGGGCCGACCATGCATCCTGCGAGGAGGCAAGATGTCACGGCGAAACACATTGTGGCACTTAGATGGAAAGAAGTCATAATCTTCTGCACCCCTTGATAGATCCCATCAACCTTCATCTCTGGGGGATAGCCTATCCCCATGGTCAGGGATGTCGCGTTCGCTTTCCCTGCATCCGTAGTCTCAGCCGGTCGAACGCCAAGTAGACGACCGGCGTTGTATAGAGCGTGAGCAGTTGGCTCAAGAGCAGTCCTCCCACAATCGTAATGCCAAGGGGCCGGCGAAGCTCATACCCCATGCCCGTCCCCAGTGCCAACGGCAGAGCGCCCAATAACGCAGCCATTGTTGTCATCATGATCGGGCGGAAGCGCAACATGCACGCTTCAAAAATCGCGTCGGCCGTGCTCTTTCCCTCCTGGCGCTGTGCCTGAAGGGCGAAATCGATCATCATGATGGCGTTCTTTTTTACGATTCCGATCAGCAGCACAATGCCGATGATGGAGATGATGTTCAGATCCTCTTTAAAGAGCAGCAATGCAAGCATCGCGCCCAGGCTCGCCGACGGCAGAGTGAAAATGATCGTCAGTGGATGGATCAGGCTTTCATACAAGATGCCGAGCACGATGTACACCGCCAGCAACGCCGTCAGAATGAGCACGGGCTCGGTGCCGAGAGATTGCTGGTAGGCCAGCAGCGTGCCGGCAAAAAAACTTTGCAGCGTGGAAGGCGTGTTGAGCCGCTTGTGCATCTGGTTGATGCTCAATGTGGCATCGCTCAAAGACACGTCCGGCGCAAGGTTAAAGGAGACGGTGACCGAGGGGAATAAGCCCGTATGGTTGATGGCCAGTGGTGTGGTGCTGGTTTGACCCCTGGCCACCGCGCGCAGCGGAATGTTGGTGCTGCCGGATGCATGAAGATATACGTCTTTCAATCCTTCCGGGCTTTGCCAATACTGGGGAGCGACTTCCAGCACCACGTAATACTGGTTTAATTGCGTGTAGATGATGGATACTTCCGATTGGCCGAATGCGCTGTACAACGCCGAGTCCAGCGACTGTACGGTAAGGCCGAGTTTTGCCGCAGTGACGCGATCATAGTTCAGCAGTTCATCAAGACCGCCATTCTGCTGGTCCGAGCTCACGTCCTGCAGACCGGGCAGGCGCTTCATCTCACCCAGCAGGATCGGTCCCCACTTGGAAAGACCCTGCACATCGTCGGATTGGATCGTGTACTGGTAGAGCGCATTACCGGACCGGCCGCCGATGCGCAGATCCTGCACGGGTTGGAGGAACGCGGAAGCCGCCGGCAGACGGTTCAATTGGGGGCGCAGGCGGTTGATGATCTGAGCGGCGCTGACCTTGCGCGCCGCCAGCGGCTTGAGCGCCACGTAGAAGGAGCCGGTATTTGTGGCCCCGCTGCCGGTAAAGGCAATCACATTCGCGACGGCAGGGTCGCTCTTGACCACGCCGACGATCTGCTGAATGGCGTTGTCCATCGCCGGGAAGGATGAATCCTGCGACCCTTGTACCCCACCGGCGATCGCTCCTGTGTCCTCCTCCGGGAAAAACCCCTTGGGTATCTTGACGATCAGCACCGCATTGAGCGCTATGGTGAGGAAGAGCACGACGAGGGTGAGGGTCGGATTGTCCAGCACCCAATGCAGGCTGCTGCGATACAACGACAGCACCCGGTCGAACAATTTTTCGGTGGCCATGTACATGCGGCCATGTTTTTCCGTGCGTTCGTTCCTCAACAGGTAGGCGCACATCATTGGCGTGGTGGTCAGCGAGACGACCATGGACACGAGAATGGCCGCCGAGAGAGTGACGGCAAATTCGCGGAAGAGACGGCCAACGATTCCGCCCATCACCAGAAGAGGGATAAAAACGGCAATGAGCGAAATGCTGATGGAAAAGACGGTGAAGCCGATTTCCTCCGCGCCCTTCAGCGCCGCGGCAAAGGGCTTCATGCCGTTTTCCAGATGGCGCACGATATTTTCCATCACCACGATGGCATCATCGACCACAAATCCCGTTGAAATGGTCATAGCCATCAGCGAGAGGTTGTCGAGGCTATATCCAAACAGATACATCACTGCGAACGTACTGATCAGCGAGACCGGCACAGCGACGCCGGGAATGAGCGTTGCGCGGCCGCTGCGCAGGAAGGCAAACACCACGGCGATGACGAAGCCGATGGAAATGAGCAGCGTCCTCTCGACGTCGCCGACAGAGGCGCGGATGGTTGTGGTGCGATCGAGAACGATCGTGGTATCGATACCGAGCGGAATGGATGCCTTGATAAACGGAAGCTGCGCGCGTATGCGGTCGACCGTGGCAATGATGTTGGCGCCGGGCTGGCGGAAGATGATGACCGTAACCGCACGCTTGCCGTTCAAATAGCCGGCAGCACGGACGTTTTGCACGGAGTCGGTCACCTGAGCGACATCGGACAGGCGGACAGCCGCGCCGTGGCTGTAACCGACGACGAGCGGCTTGTAATCGTCCGCGTGTGAGATCTGGTCGTTGGCAAGGATGTCCGCGGTCACCACGCCGTCGGAGATTTGGCCTTTGGGCAGGTCAGCGTTCTGCAGGCTCAGCACGGACTGCAAATTGGCAAGGGTAAGTCCGTAGCCGGCCAACTGTGTGGGGTTTGCGTCCACGCGCACGGCCGGCAGCGCGCCGCCGCCGGGAATGACCTGCCCTACGCCCCGTATCTGCGACAACTTCTGCTGTATAACGGTCGAGGCTTCGTCATACAGTTTATCAGGGGCGTATTTGTCTGATGTAAGGCCGAGGATCATGATCGGCGCATCGGCGGGATTGACCTTGCGATAGGTAGGATTGGCCGGCAGGTTGGCGGGAAGATAGGTTCGCGCCGCATTGATGGCAGCTTGCACATCACGTGCCGCGCCATTAATGTCGCGGCTGAGATCGAACTGAATGGTGACGGACGTGCTGCCGAGCGTGCTTGAGGAGGTCATCTCCGTCACACCTGCGATATAACCGAACTGCCGCTCCAGAGGAGTGGCGACGGACGACGCCATAATGTCGGCGCTGGCGCCCGGCAAGTTTGCACTGACTGAAATAGTCGGAAAGTCGACTTCCGGCAGGGGCGAGACCGGCAGCACCTCGAACGCAATCGCCCCGGCAAAGGCAATCGCTATCGTGAGCAGCGTCGTAGCCACCGGCCGGCGAATGAAGGGTGCGGAGATATTCATGCCGGCCTCGCCGGTTCCGTGCCGCCGGTTCCCGGCTCGTTCGATTTGTGCGCAAAGCGCTGCGCCAGATTGTCAAAGAAGATGTAGATGACGGGCGTGGTGTAGAGCGTGAGCACCTGGCTCAGCAGCAGTCCGCCCACCATGGCGATGCCCAAGGGCCTGCGCAGCTCGGAACCGAAACCGGTTCCGAGCGCCAGCGTGAGCCCGGCCAGCAGCGCGGACATGGTGGTCATCATAATGGGGCGAAAGCGGAGCAGACAGGCCTCGTAAATTGCATCCGTCGCGTTCTTTCCGTGCTTCCGCTCGGCTTCCAGCGCGAAGTCGACCATCATAATGCCGTTTTTTTTCACGATGCCTATCAGCAGGACGATGCCGATAATTGCCACCACGCTTAAATCCTGGTGAAAAAGAATCAATGCGAGGAAAGCGCCAACGCCCGCTGACGGCAGCGTGGACAGAATCGTAATCGGGTGGATAAAGCTCTCGTACAAAACGCCGAGCACGATGTACACCGTGACCAGCGCGGCAAGGATGAGCAGCGGCTCATTGGCGAGCGAATTCGTGAATGATGCCGCGGTGCCTTGAAAACCGGCCTGAAGGCTGGGA
>Ga0187884_10002722_pt1 | contig 14424 bp, 13 predicted proteins | sample June2016WEW_20_4_FD_132983 | JGI IMG/M metagenome (GOLD analysis project Ga0187884, IMG submission 132983) | Peatland microbial communities from SPRUCE experiment site at the Marcell Experimental Forest, Minnesota, USA - June2016WEW_20_40 | ecosystem: Environmental > Terrestrial > Soil >...
CGCCCGGCGGAGCAGCTGTCCACAGTGTGGACGGGAACACACCCGGACCGCAGCGCCCTACCACCTACGGCACCGATGCCCATCCCGCCGTCCACAATGTGGGCAGCAGCTTCAGCCATCGTCTAGCGTCCAAACTATGCGCTTTAAGAAAGCTAAATAAAGAAAACCAAAAGAATCGCAGACAACTCCCCCTCTAACCGAGCGGACATCTGTAACTGCTAATGACCCGGACTTGTGTAAGTGCCACCAACAGTGCAGCTAGTGTAGTGCGTCCAACGCTTCTTTACATTTGGCAATTTTGGCCAGGATGCGCTCGACAGGGGCACTCCACACAAAAACCTTCGGGTTTTGGTTGTGGTTCTCGAGGTAGGTGTTGATGGCGTGGATGAGGCCGGGAACGTTGTCGAAGCTTCCCCGGCGCAGGCGTTGAGCGGTGATGTTGCGGAACCAACGTTCGACGAGATTCAACCACGAACTCGACGTCGGGATGAAATGCAGATGGAAGCGAGGATGCCTGCGGAGCCAAGACTTCACCCGCGGGTGCTTGTGCGTGCCGTAGTTGTCCACGATCAGGTGCAAGTCCAACTCCGCGGGGCTGTCGCCGTCGATGGTGTTCAGGAAGCGGATAAACTCTTGATGGCGATGGCGGGGCATGCAATCGCCGATCACCGTGCCGTCGAGCATGCTGAGGGCGGCAAAGAGCGTGGTGGTGCCGTTGCGTTTGTAGTCGTGGGTCCACGTTCCACACCGGCCCTTCTTCATCGGCAGGCCCGGCTGGGTGCGATCAAGGGCCTGAATCTGGCTCTTCTCGTCGACACACATCACCAGGGATTTGTCTGGAGGATTCAGATAGAGCCCGACCACGTCGCACAGCTTCTCGACGAAGTGCTGGTCGCGGCTGAGCTTGAAGGTCCTCACCAAATGCGGCTTCAGACCGTACTGCCTCCAGATCCGCCGAATGGTGGCCGCGCTCACCCCTTGCGCTGCAGCCATGCTGCGCGTGCTCCAGTGCGTCGCATTGGTCGGTCGCTGGTGCAGCGTTGCCTCGACCACGGCACGAATCTTCTGCGCCGAGATCCGCGGCATCCGCCCCGGCCGCGGGGCATCCTTCGCGAGTCCCGGCAATCGCAGAGCCAGGAACCGTTGACGCCAGAGCTGGACGGTCGGTCTGGAAACCCCAAGCTCGTGGGCGATCTCTTGATTGAGCACCCCGTCGGCAGCCATCTGGATGATCTGGGCGCGCTGAACCACGCGCAGTGGGAGGCTGCGCCTGCGGGCCCACAGGTCCAACGTCGTCCGTTCTTCGTCCGACAGCACGATCGCTTCTGCACGGCGGCTCACGAACCATGGCATACCCCACTCACCATCATAAGTAAAGAGATTTGCGACGCACTACACTAGCGCTGCATGCCGAGCCGAAGCGTCGCTTGGGGTTCCTGGACGCGAAGCACAGCAGCTCGTGCCCGGTAATCTGCAAAGGCTCTGGCGGCGAGCCGGCAGTGCGTGTGCTCCTCGCCGCAGTTCGGGCAGCACGGGAGCCCCTCGTCTTGGTAACGGACCCACCAGTGCGCAGGCATTGCGCGGCGATTCCGGCGATCCCGCTTTGCAGTTTGCCAGAGCTGCTCCAAGGGAGTATGTCACGTGACAAGGAGAGATGCGATGGCGAAGAAGGCTGCTCGGAGTAAGGCAAAACCGGATCCGGTGCTCTCACATCTGCGGGTTAACGTCAAAAAGCTCCAGCGCGATGCTCAAGCGGTACTGAGCCAGACACGCAAGGAAACCGCTCGTCTCAGCCAGGATCAAAAACGAGCGCTGCAGCGCGTCGTCAGTGAAGCGCAACAGCTCCGCAGTGACTTCGACAAAGTCGTGAAGCAAACTTCGAAAGATCTGAAGTCGCAATCCAGGCAGTTCCTCTCCGCTCTCCGGAAGGAGGCCGCGAAACGAGTGGAACCGGTGCTGAAGCAATGGGCCGGACGCGACGCAGATCTTCGGGAGGAAGTACGAAAGCTATCCCGGCGGGTCGAAGAGCTGGAGCGACTGGTCACAGAGCACTCGCATCAGGAGATGCCAGCGGCGGCTCCAAAGGAGCCATCGCTGTTCCCGCCCGAACCGGCTCCGCCGCCAGAGACCGAATAGGTCTTCGTTTAGACCACTCGTCGATGCAAACATAGCCGCGGCCCGGGCGAGTGTGTGTGCGGATTCACTCCGAACGCGCTAGGGCGGTGGCCCGCTCCAGCGTGGGGATTCCTGGCCGGCCGCCCAGTTTCTCGCATTTCAACGCCGCGGCCGCGGCAGCGAAACGCAACACCTCCGGAGTCGGCCAGCCCTGGAGCAGACCATAGATGGTGCCGGCGTGGAAGATGTCCCCCGCCCCAGTGCTGTCGACTACCGGGACGCGGAACGCGGGCACATAATGGAACTCGCCATGCACGAGTGCCAACGCGCCGCCGGGACCGAGCGTTACGCCGACAAACCACGGCCCGCGCTTCACCGTTTCTCGCAACGCGGCCCGCAGATCGCTGCGGCCAGTCAGCTTGCCGGGAAACTCCGCCGCCACGATCAACACGTCGGTCACGCCGAGCAGTTGGTCGATTCCCGTTGCCGGCGTGTCGGTGTCCAGCACGGTGAGAATGCCCTGGTCCTTCGCCGCCCGCCCCGCCGCGACCGCCGTCGGCAGGTCGACTGCGTCCATCAGCAACACGCTGCCGTCGACCAGGGTTTCGTGTGGCAGCTCCTCGGCGCGCAGGATCAGCTCCGGCACACGCTCCGAGAGCACCGATCGCTCTCCCGAGATTTCATCGATGAGAATTACCGACACTTGCTGGCGCGTGTCGGTGCGGATGACCGAGCCCGACAGCTCCACGCCTTCGTCCGCCAACGCGGCGCGCGCCATGGCGCCGCCGGCATCATCACCGAAGCTGCCGACATAGGCAGTGCACAAACCCCACCGCTGCAGCGCTACCAGCGCGGTCGGCACCTGCCCGCCCGGTTGCCGGTCATAGGTGACCAGCTCCTGCTTCGAATCGAGCCGCGGATGGCGCTTGACGACGCACAGGTGATCGACGCTGGTGAGCCCGAAGCCGACGACGTCGAACCGCTTGTCAATGGGGAAACGATGCGACAACGACCCTACGCGTCTGGCCACTATGACCGCTCCACCACCCGCCCGAGGCACGGCAGCTCGATCCGGGCCTGCTCGGGGTCATCAGTATCCACCTCGAGCGTGCCGGATATTTTCCCCGGATGCAGTCCCGCGTCCAGCGTGACGGTAATGCGGAACTCCTGCCCCGCTGCAAGCGGGCTCACGACGGCTGTGCCGATCGCCGGTCTGAGGCGAACGGCGAAGATGCGCAACGGATGTTGGCCGCGGTTCTGCACGCCTACCACGCGTGATATCTGCTCGCTGCTAGTGATGACACCAAAATTCACCTGCGCCGGCGAGACCACCACGTTGCCATCGACGACACCCGTGATCGGCACCGCCAGCAGCGGGTGACGTGGACTGCCGGTCGGCAGCGTAGCGATCTCCGCGAACGCGCCCAGCGGCGCATCGTTCTTGATGGCGACGCGTAGCCGTCTACCTTTGGGAGTGTCGCCCAGAGTTGCCTCGACGCTCCTGCCGCTGGTCTCGACCCGGCCGGCGGAGGCGACCTCGCCGAGGATACGCACGTCGTTCGGGGCGGTTTGCCCGCGGCCGAGGTGCCCGACGTACACTCGCGGCGGATCGGCGGCGGCCTCGGCGCGTACACGCCCGCTGAGCGTCAGCACGCTCACCGGTTGAGCGGGGTCGTTGCTATAGACGGTGACGGTCTTATTCTGCGGCCCAAAGGTGTTGGCGGTGTCACACGTGACCTCGACCGCGCCGGAAGCTCCGGGCGGGATGGCGGCCGCCGTGCTCGCGGTTGCGGCGCAGCTGCAGGAGGCGCGCACATTGTCGAGCTTCAGCCCCAGGCCTCCGCTGTTCCTGAAGCCGAAGCGGTGAGTGACTTTTGTTGCCTGATCAACGGCGCCGAAATCATACCCGGTGCTCTCGAAAGTGATCTTCGGAGCTTGGACCGCGGGCGGTGGCAAGCTGGGCCGCGCGCACGCGTGTGCCAGGGCTGCGAGCGCCGCCGCCAGCACCGCGGTCAAGAGAGATCGCTGCAGGGACTGTCGATTCTCTGCGAAGCGGCCCTTCGAGACGCGGGCAGAACCCTTCGAGACGCTTCGCTCCTCAGGAGGCCGTCCCTCAGGGCGAGCGGTTCTCTCGTTGTGTTCAAAAAGACAATCTCCGTCCACCCTGAGGAGGTCCCTTCTTTTGGGACCGTCTCGAAGGGTGTGGCTCCCGTTTATCGACACCCTCTGCATGGGCGTGATCTATGGAAGAGGGTAAGGCGAGTCAACCAGCGAACGCTCCACCGACCGCTCGCGCGTTCAGAAAATCCTTGACCGATGTGTACCGAACGGTATAATGACGCCGCATGGATTCCCGCAGGGCCTTGCTGCGCGCCGCGCTCTCGCTGTTCGCCGCCAGGGGATATGACGGCGTCGGCGTCCAGGAGGTGGCCGAAGCGGCGGGCGTGACCAAGCCCACGCTCTACCATTTCTTCGGCAGCAAGCGGGGCCTGCTCGAGGCACTCTTCGCGGAGTACGGCTCGAAGCTCGACGACGCGGTCCAGCGGGCGGCGCGGTACGCCGGCGACCTCGCGCTCACGCTCGACCGTGTGGCCGCGGCGTACGTCAGCTTCGCGACCCGCGAGCCGGTCTTCTACCGCCTAGAGCTGGGGCTCTACTTCGCCCCGCGCGAGTCCGACGCCCACCTGGTGGCGGTGCGCCACTACACCCAGCGCTATATGGTTCTGGAGCGGCTCTTCAATCAAGCAGCGCGGGAGCACGGTAACATGCGGGAGCGCCGCAACATGTTAAGCTGGTCCCAGTACCACGCCGTGACGCTGGTCGGCATCATCAACAGTTACATCGCGCTGCAGCTGAACGAGAGCGCTGTCATTACGGGCCGCGTGCGCCGCGACATCGTCCGTCAGTTCAGCTACGGGATCTACGGCGGCCCAGGCGGCGAGCGCAATGCCAACTCGCATGCTACAGGATAGGAGGCTTCTGACGTGGAAAGCTTAAGCGTACTCGATATGATCCGGACGGGTTGGATTGCAACCTACCCGTTGATCCTCTTTTCAGTTGCCACATTGAGCATAGTCCTTGAGCGTGTTTGGTCGCTGCGCAACCTCGTGTCAGGCAGCCTGCAGCTGGCGCACACGATCTGCCCACCGCTGGAGAAAGGGGACTTCGGCGCTGCGTTGCGGACCACACAGGAGCAGGTGGGCAGCCCGGCCGGCCGCATCTTCTCCGACATCCTCGCGCGCCATCAAACTGACTCCATGGAGTACCTGTCGGACTTGACCGAAGACAAACGGTTCGAAGAACTGGAAGCCCTGAAGGGCCCGCTCTGGGTGCTGGGCACGATCGGCAGCAGCGCCCCGTTCATCGGGCTGTTCGGCACGGTCGTCGGCATCGTCAAGGCGTTCCATAACATGGCAATCATGGGCAGCGGCGGCTTCTCGGTGGTGGCCGCCGGCATTTCCGAAGCGCTGATCGCCACCGCGCTCGGCCTGGTGGTCGCCATCATAGCGGTGATCTTTTACAACTACTTCCAGACCCGCATCGAGCGCATCGAATCCGCGCTCACCATCGCCTCCAACCGCGTGCTCGACGCCATCCATCTCGGCAGGCAGGTCAATGGCGCTCGGTAGCCTCAAACGGCGGGCGCGCTCGCCGATCATGTCGGACATCAACATCACACCGCTGACCGACATCTTCCTCGTGCTGCTGATCATCTTCATGGTCACCAGCGCCGCCATGGTGGAGTCGGGCGCCAAGATCAGCCTCCCGGAGGTCGACAACACCTCCACGGAGCCACGCGAGATCACCATCACCGTGACCCCCAACCACGACATCTACGTGAACAGCACGCCGACGGCGTACGAGGACCTCGAAGGCACGCTGCATGGTCTGGTCAGCGCGCGCCCCGACATCCCGGTCGTCCTCGAAGGTGATCGCGAGGTGCTGTTCGGTGACGCGGTGAAGATCCTGTCGATCGCGCAGAAGGCCGGGGCAACCCAGATCGCCATCGCGGCGGAACGGCGGCAAGGGAGCTGAGACTAAGATGCCGGATCCCGCGCCGCCGCCGCGCAGTCTTCGCGACCCGCGCTTTGATCCGTGGTCCGGCCACCGCTTCGGCGGTCTGCGCTGGTTCGCATTTTCCACCGCGTTCCATGTCGGCGTGCTGTTTGCGCTGGCGACCGTTACCCTAACGGTCATCCGCAAGGCACAGGAGATAAAGGTCAAAGTCGTCGACGAAGTCGGCCCGGATGAGTTCGAAGGGGCCCCATCGTTGCAAGACCTGGCCGGGGTCCTGAAGATGGAGAACGTGGTGCCGCACAGGGCGGCACCGAGCGGCCCGGTGATTCGGGGTGTGCGCCCGCCCGAGATGCCACGCCTCGGCGGCGTCGGGCCGAAGCTTGGGACCGGCCCCAGCCTCGAAAGCGTCTCCACCCACCTCTCGTTCGGCGGCGGCGGGATCGGCGGCTTGGGCGGCGGCTTCGGCGATTACATCGGCGGCTTGCGCAAGGTCGGTCTCGATGTGGCGCTCGTCATCGACACCACCGACAGCATGCAGTTCGTCATCGACGACGTGAAGGCCAAGATGTCGCAACTGGTCGTCGGCGTCCAGCGGATGGTACCCACCAGTCGCGTCGGCGTGGTGGTCTATCGGGACAAGGGCGACGACTACGTCGTTAAGTGGACGGACCTCAGCTTCCACACCCAGAAGCTCCAGGACTTCCTCGCGCACATCGATGCGGCTGGCGGCGGCGATTGGGAGGAGGCGGTCAAGGAGGCGCTGGAGGCGGCCGTCAACGATCTCAAGTGGCGCAAGCAGGCCAAAAGGATCATCATCCTGGTGGGGGGCTCCCCGCCACATCCGTGGGACGTCGATGACGTCCACAAGATCGTGCGCGAGTTCCACCAGCAGGGCGGGTACGTCAGCACGATCGACGTCACCAAGGGCGAGCACGAGGAGTTCGACCGCAACCTGTGGCGTTCATTGCACGGCAACGAGCCGTACCAACCCTCCCCCATGCCCGAGTTTTACAAAGAGGTGGTGCGCTCCTTCAGCGAGATCGCACAGGACGGCGGCGGCGAACTGATCAGTCTGGAGCAGGACAAGGCCTTGATGCGCGAGGTTCTAGCCCTGACGTTCGGCTCGCGTTGGAAGATCGAGGTGGCGAAGTACCTGAAGGAGCTGTCGTAGGGCGCCGTCGACAGTTGAAAGTCCAGAGCTTGTGAGGAAATCGGTTCAGCCTTTGCAGACCCGTTCATCCCGAGAACCGGACCAGCCGGATGGGTGGTCTGTTGGGCCAGTGAACCGCACGATCCGCCGACACGCCAGGGGCGCTGCCCCAGGCTCAAGTATGGCCGCCCCTTTGGGGCTGCTGACCGCCACCGATTCACGGGGCTCAGCCCTGAAAGGGTGGCAATCCATCAGCCCTGGGCAACGCCCAGGGCGGCTAGAGCGGCATGGTCCATTGGTAGTAGCGCCCGTTTCTTCAGGGCGCGTATCGAGGGATGGTAGACAGGCGATCGGTCTCGCAAGACGGCCCTCGATACGCGGCCCAAGAGCGGGGCCGCTACTCGGGCTGAACGGGGATACCGCGCGCCTTCTACCTGCCGCAGGTAGGGTCTGTGTAACTGTCGGTTTCCTCCTGCTGTTGACGAGCAGCGCATGGGCGCAAACGGCAGCGGAGTTGCACGGCAGTGCGCGGGAGATTGCAGCCGAGGTCGCGGCGCAGAAGAGCGCCGGGCACTTCGACACCGCAGCACAGCAGCGGGCGGTGGAGCGGCTGGGCAAGCTGGCGCTGGGGTATATCGATCTCAGCGACCGGGCAGCCAACGCGGGCGCCGAAACGCGCGAACATGAGACGCTGCTGGGAACGTATCAGGCCGTGGCCGCGCCGCTGGAGGACGTCTATCAGCAGAACAGCGCTTACTTGGAGCGCGCGGCAAAGCAGGTGATGGACGAGGATGGAGACCTGGAAGCGCTGTATGAGACGCAGCACTGGAAAGAGGCTCAGCTTGTCGCTTCGCAGGCGCTCTACTTCCTCAACTGGCTGCACTATTACGGCGCGCGTTTGTACGACGGCGCCCAACGCAAGGAGCTGCTGGAGAAGGCTCAGCGCGGCTTTTCCGAGTTTGCCGTCGGCGACCGGCGGACCGAGCTGCTGGTCGAGAGCTTGCTCGGACGCGGTCTCTGCCATCTCGAGCTGGGGAACGTCGAATTCGCCAGCCATGATCTGGAGGCGGTGATCAACGATCCGCAGGCATCTCCTGAGCGCAAGGCGAAGGCGCGCCTGGCGCTCGCCGACTCCGCGGTGCGCGCCGGCAACGTCGAGGAGGCGCTACGGCAATCCGACCGCTTGCTCGGTAGCGGAAGTCGCAGCGAGGACAACGTGGTGCAATTTCTCCGCATCCGCGCCCTATTGGCAGGAGCGCAAAAGGCTGGGCCGCAGGCCGAGCACTACCGGCAGCAAGCCCTGAGCTTGATGGATCAGCTGCGCAAGGCGGGCGGCGACTGGGAAGAAAAGGTCGCCGCGCTGGCTCAGACTGGCATCGAGGATCCGGAGAAGTGGGCCGGCCACGCCGCCCGCCCGTTCGCGCAATGGGAGTTGTCAAAGCTCCTGGTGCAGAAAGGCGACTACAAACAGGCCGCGCCGCTCTTGGAAAGCTTTGTCTCCAGCAGTGATCCTGAGGCACGGCAGCACCGCGGCGAGGCTCAGTACTTTCTCGGCTTGGCGAAGTTCCAGTCTGGCCAGTATCAAGATGCGGCCGGGTACCTGACAGCTGCGCTGAAGGAGGCGAACGCGTCGTACGGCGCCGATGCCGCTTACATGCGTTTCAAAGCGATGGAAGCGATCGTCGCCAGCGGCCGCGATGGTAACGCGAGCGCCGAATACGAGCAGGCGGTGCGCGAATACCTCGCGCGCTATCCCGATCACCGCTCCGCCTTCGAGGCGCAATTTCGCCTCGGCGAGCTGTTGCAGGCGCAGCGCAAGTTCTCTGACGCGATCCAGGCGTATGCGAAGGTGCACGGCGACCCGGGGTTCGAGCTGCGTGCCCAGTTCGCCACGTTGCAGTGTAACTTCGAATTGCTGCAGGCGGTGGAGCCGCGTTCCGCGGCTAGGCCACGCACGGTGGTGCTGAACGAAATCGGCGCCGAGCTGCAGAAATTTGACAAGCTGGTTGCGGAATACGACAGCCAGGCTCGCAAGGGAGCCTCTGACGCCGTGCCGGTGTCCGATATGCGCGCCAAGAGCGCCGTCATGAAGGCAGTGTATGCCAATCTGCAAAGCGAGCCGAAGGATGACGTGGTCATTGCGGCGCTGGCCGGCTTCGAGAGGAGCTATCCGGAGCAGAAGGACCTCTTGCCCCAGGTGGCGCGCTTACGCCTGGGTGCTTATCAGCACCTCGGGCGTTTCGCCGATGCCGATGCGGAGGCGAAGGCACACGGGGCGCTGCTACTCGCCAGTCTCGGCGACTCTGCGATCGAAGATCTGGCGGCGGAGTTTATCCGCGAAGGTGCGCGGCGCAACGCCAAGGGAGACGCGGCGGCGAACCAGGCGGCGCAGCAAGTCGCCCTGCATCTCTACGAGCTGTTGGTTTCCGACAGCGAAGGGCCGAGCAAAGCCAAACTCACGTTGGCGCGGCTGTACGAGAACACGGGCGAGCTGGACAAGTCGGCCGCGCTCTACACCGAGATCCTTAACGGAAACGCCAGCTCACCGATTGCGTTGCGCGGCTTGGCGCGCATCGCGGAGGCGCAGAACCGATTGGCCAACGCCGTCAATTACTGGCAGCAGCTCGCCAAGGCGTTCCGCCCCGGCGATGCACCGTGGTACGAGGGCAGTTATCAAGTCGCACGCTTGACCGGCGCCATGGGCAAGAAGAAAGAGTCCTGCAACTTGCTCGAAGAAATGAAACCGGCGATGCCCGGGCTGAGCGACGCCGACCTACGCCAGAAGCTCGACAACCTATATCAGCAAGTGTGTCGGTGACACGGCGTGGCTTCGCTTTGGTTCGCAGCTCGTAGACTTTGCGGGCGACCTCAGCACTCGCCCGGGCTTCTTCAAGTTCCGCCAAGCGCTCCGGCTGCCCGGCGAAGAAGCGACGGTGAACGTACTGCAACGCGGCCGATGTGTTCTTCCGTCTGACCACCAATCAATCTCCGATGCCGCTCACGCCGCAACCCGACGTGCGCGCAGTTCGACCACAAGCTCCAGCCCAAGTGCCACGGCGATACGTCGCAGCGTGTCGAAACTCGGCGTGCTGCCGCCCGCTTCAAGACGCGTGGACCTACCCCGGTTTCGTGGACGCGCGCGATCGCCGGCTGCGTGCTGCCAATTCGCTTCGCCAGCTCCGCTTGCGTGATGTTCATACGCTCCCGCGCCTGCCGCACGCGTTCCGCCAGCTCGAAGGCGTCTTTCGCTTGCCGATAGCCAGCACGGCGTCCTTCGCTCGCGGCCTTCGCGCGCTTGATGCTCGCCCAACTCCGCCGTTTGGGAGCCATCTTCTTCCGCGACCAGTGTATTGGCAGCCGTCGGTTCGCGCCGGTCATGCTGCCGCTCTCACCCGCCACTCCAGCTCGAGTCCAAGCAAGAGGGAGATACGGTAGAGCTGTTCGAGGTTCTTGTTCAAGATCGATGGATCAAGGAGCCGCTGGATTTGGTTGTCTGACGTTCCGAGCTGCGTTGCGAGATACCGCTTCGAGATGCCCTTGGCAGTGAGAGTTTCGCGGATCCGCGCGAGTACGCGCTCGAGTTGGGTTCGCAGGAGGTATTCCGGATCGCGCGCCAGTGCGAGGGGCTGGTCGTACGGCATGTACTCTTCGCTTCCATCCTGCAGACGGATACCGATCGAACGACCACGTGTCTCCTCGTCGACCCACACCCCGACCACTTTCTGGGTGATGCCGAGATGGCCATAATGCACTCCGATGCGCTTGCCGGACGCATAATCGACGCGCAGGACTCGCTTGCGATTATCGAAGCGCACGGCGCGGATACGCTCTGTCGTCTTCATATGAGTTTCTCCTCGATCAATTGCTCCAGAATCTTCCTGAGCTGGCGATTCATCGTGCCCTAGAGCACGAGCAGCCCGGGAATCTCGACCTTCGCGACCAGCACGCCATTGCGGTAGACATGCACGTGCTTTGGGGTGTGATCGCCGATTCACCAATCGATCAGATAGCCGGCCCGCCGGATGCGTCCCATGACGGCCCTTCCCCTCCCTCTACTAGATATAGTCGAACATCTCAACCGCGTAGCGCATCACGAACTCCGACGACGCAATCTCACTTTGCTGCGCGTACACACTGCGTCGCCGTTGTTTGAGCCGACGTCCAGCCCGAGAACGGGAACCCCCGTCAAGGCACCGGCTTGTGGCGGCACCTATCGACTTTCGACTATCGACTCCCGACTGGAAAGATCTTCGGTTTGCACGCAGACAAAGAGCGGGCGACCGGGGTCGAACCGGCGACGTCCAGCTTGGGAAGGTGAAACGGCCGATTTCGCCATCTCCGCGCAGATTGAAGTAAATCCTGTTATCAACCAATTGGCCGAACCGATCGTCGCCGACCCGTTCGCACGAGAGCGCGGTTGACGGACCGAGGACGTTGGTCAGAAAGAGCTGTTCGATGGTATCCTATGCCAGTGGGGGCTAATTGTAAATTTGATTGACAATCAGCCCCACTCAGGCAATCCTGCAGCCGTGATTCGACGCACGCTTACCCCGAAGCTGACCTCCCTGGCGCGGAAGTTCCCGGTCGTCACCGTCACCGGCCCGCGGCAGTCGGGGAAGACAACGCTGTGCCGGGCCACGTTTCCCGAAAAGCCGTACACCTCCTTCGAAGCGCCGGACGTGCGGGAGTACGCCCTGCGCGATCCGCGCGGCCTGATCTCGGACTACGCTGCGGGCGCAGTCTTCGATGAGGTGCAACGTGTCCCTGCGCTGCTGTCGTACCTGCAAGGCGAGGTCGACGAGCGGCCCTCGGCTGGGCGCTTCATTCTGACCGGCTCCGCCAACTTCAGCCTCCTGCAAACGGTCTCGCAATCGCTCGCCGGGCGCACGGCCGTGCTGCAGCTCCTGCCGCTGAGTCTCGAGGAGATCAGACGGTTCCCCAACCCGCCGGACGACCTGTTCACTCTGCTGTGGCAGGGCGCGTATCCCGCCCTTTACGATCGCGCGCTGGCGCCGAACGACTGGTCCGCCGCCTATGTCGGCACGTACGTCGAACGTGACGTGCGCCAGATCCTGAACGTCACTGATCTCGTAGCCTTCCAGACCTTTCTGCGTCTCTGCGCGGGCCACAGCGGACGCCTGCTGAACCTATCTTCGTTGGGTGCGGACGCCGGCGTGACCCACAACACGGCCCGCGCGTGGCTGACCGTGCTGGAGGCGAGCTACCTCACGTTCCGTTTACCGCCCTTTCACGCCAACCTGAAGAAGCGCCTGGTCAAGACGCCGAAGCTGCATTTCTACGACCCGGGGCTGCTCTGTTACTTGCTCGGCATCACCAACCCCGAGCAGCTGCGCCAGCATCCGCTGCGCGGAGCCGTGTTCGAATCGTGGGTGGTCTCCGAAATCGTGAAAGCGCGCGCCAACCTCGGGCTCGCTCCGCATCTGTCATTCTATCGCGATCGCAAAGGCCTGGAGGTGGACGCCATCCTGGAACGAAGTACCGAATTGATGGCTGTGGAAGTCAAGTCCGGTCAGACCGTCGCCGAAGATTTCTTCGCCCCACTGAGGCGCTTCACCGCCACGCTCAGCGCGCGCAAGCGCGCGCCCGCCGTCACCTCGGTCGTGGTCTACGGCGGCACGCAGCGGCAGCGCCGCTCCGACGCGCTGGTGATGCCGTGGTCGAGGCTCGACGAGATCGATTGGAGCTGAAAGGCAGGAAGTGCAGCCACCCACCCTGCGTGCCAAACTGTGCGTGGCAGCGAAGGCGGCTGGAAATTGGCGCCATGAAGCGACGCGCCCGCTTGTGCTCATCAGGCCGTAGCTCGCCAATCTCACTGCCGTGAGGTTGGCCGGGGGGGCATCAAGGGACCGGCTTGTGGCCGCAGCTATCGACCGTCGACTATCGACTCCCGACTGGAAAGATCTTCGGTTCGCACCCAGGCAAAGAGCGGGCGACCGGGGTCGAACCGGCTACGTCCAGCTTGGGAAGGTGAGACGACCGATTTCGCGATCGCCGCGAAAACTAAAGTAAATGTCATGTCTTTAGCAGGTTATGCGGTCTTGGCCGCGTCCCGGATTGTCCCGAAATATCCCGTATCGTCCCGAGAAACCGCGAACGGTTCCCGGTCAGCCCGCACACGCAACCAACCTATTCCGCCTCTTGGCCCACTGAAGTCTGGTCGACGATCTTCGGCAGATTCTCCGCAAGCGCGAGGACAGTCGAAGCGGCGGCACATGCCTGCACGCGGTGCGGGCGCAAGGTCTACAACCTGAAGCAAGAAGCGGCGCTAGAGGCGCCGCGAGACCAAGGTGAGGAAATCGCGGGGAGCGAGGATCCGAATGCGTCGGTACTTGCGCAGCCGGCGTAACGCCCGGTCGCCCGTCACGAGATAACGGGCGTGCGCTGCGACGGCGCATTCGAGAATGCGGTTATCGGTCTCATCGGCAAGCGCGTGCAGGCGCGGGCGACCGGGATCAACCGCGTGCGCCACCACACGTAGCCCGAGCAGGGCCAGGCCAACCCGCTCATCGTCCCAGCCGAGCTTGCGGCTGAGAATCCCGGCGACCTCATCGAGAATGAACGGCGACAGATAGAGATCGACCTCGCCGGCGCGAGCGAGGTCGAGGATTGCCTGCGGCTTACCGCGGCGATGCAGCGCCGAGATAAGGACGTTCGAGTCAGCGACGAGACGCCGGGGCATACAGGGACTGGTCGCCGCGGCGGTACTCGTCAACGACGCGCTGGATATCGGCCTCGGTCTTGATGCGCAGCGTCCTCGCGCGCTTGGCGCCGTAGGCCCGCAGGTCCTTCCAGAGAGCGTCCGCCGCATTGCGATCCTCGAGGTAACGGCGCAGCGCCTCTCGAACTAGTTCAGAGGTGGTCTGGTGCTGCTGTTTGGCCCGCTGCGCAACCTCTTTGAGGAGCGGCGGTGGCAGAGAGATGGATACGGCTTTGCGGTACGGCACGGGCATAAATCTCCTGTATGAAAGTGTCTTACAGCATTATTCTAGCGGCATGGAAGTGGACTTTCGCACTTTTTCGGGATCGAGTCACTCTCAGCTGTCGGTGAGCTTCAGCTCTGAGAGTTCGGTGGCGAGATCGATCCAGCGATCGACAAGGGTGCGCAGGCGAGCATAGTTTTC
>Ga0187884_10002734_pt1 | contig 14382 bp, 16 predicted proteins | sample June2016WEW_20_4_FD_132983 | JGI IMG/M metagenome (GOLD analysis project Ga0187884, IMG submission 132983) | Peatland microbial communities from SPRUCE experiment site at the Marcell Experimental Forest, Minnesota, USA - June2016WEW_20_40 | ecosystem: Environmental > Terrestrial > Soil >...
GCCGAGTTTGTCGAGGATTCGGTAGTGGGAGATGGTTTGCCCGTCCATGCGGCTGAATGTTAGGGCCGGAAGTGCAGCAAGTCAACGACCGAGGAGTCCGGCATGAGGCGGTATCGCAAAGCGCGACGCTTTCCCAAACGCCGGCTGAACTCGTAACGAAACTAACCCCCGGCAACTCGCACAGAAGAGCACGAGGGGAGCGCCTGGCCGCCGAGGCGTGGCAAGGAACTACGGGGAGGCGGCTGGGTCTATTGGCAGTCAGTGATCCTTCAAGCAGCCTTGTAGGCCATTAACAGCAGGTTCGCATCACTTTCCGCCTGCTGAAGTTGCTTCGCCTGAGGTTCCGACAGAGGAGCCAGATGAATTTCGAGCTTGGCAGACTTCGAAAGGTCATACTTTGGCTTCGGCTGTAGGGCAACCACCCAGCATTGGAGGTTTTGTTCCAGCGTACGGATTTTGTTGGTCATAGTCTCGTCTAAATGGGCAGGTTCTAAACCAAAGCTCATAGCGCCTCCTTGTTTGTGCCAGGTTCGACGCAACAGGTAACGGTTACCTGCTGGTCGGGATTGTTAGGATACTGCTGCTAGTTCAGTGCCCACATCCGTCATGCAGATCGTGAACGGGTTTCACGTCCATGTGTGGGGCGGACTTTACCCCGCGCTGGAAAGTTTGTCAAGAGACCTCTCGGGGCACAGGGACGTGCGATTGCCGTTCCGAAATACGAAGATCAGTTCATGCTGCGAGCGATAGATGCGATGGTCCTACTGCCACGGTTCGAAACAGCTTGCCAATGCTACTCTGGATTCCTACGCTTATCGATTGGATCGAGGCTGTGATCAATAGCTCTGATCGTTTGCCTTCGTTCTGAGGGTTGGCAGCTATGCCGAAATTCAAGTTCGGCCACATCGGCTGCTCTGGTTGCTCTACCTACAACCAGAAAGCAACAGGTACAGATTGAATCGATTGTGCCGTCAGCTTTGTGCTGCCGAGCGAACTTATTTTCCGCGATAGGATCGTCCGACATACTCAACCCGCTGCCTGGCAGTGTATCTCCAGACAGAATTTGGAATCAGCGCTGTTCTGGTCTTCCAGCCAGCGGTACGGGTCTTTGATGGTCACGCCATGCATGATCTCCTGAGTGTCGTCACGGCGGGTTGGCGGCGATTGCTTCGCCGAACTGTCATTGACTTGCGCGAGAGAAGCCAAGGTGAGGATTAAGACCAAACCGAGTTCAGTAGGTCTGATGCGCATAGCTTTGCTCCAACTCCACGGCGCGTTACATTGTCGTACTTCTGCGGCCTCGGCGCATCTGGTTTTACTTTTCGCTATTTGTTCGCCCATAATCTCTCGCATGGGACCGCTGGCCGCTCAATATCCCAACCAATCCTGCACCGACTAGCCCATCATCGCTGCTACGTGAAAGTGGCCATTGCGTCACGGCGAGAAATTACTTGTGATATCCAATATCGCACTATGTGATAAATATAGTTCGTCGCGCGAGGTGATGCCCTATGGCGGCAACGGGCATAGAGTTCGACCCAATCTTCGCTGAGGATTATCACTACTTCTATGGGGCAGTGCTGGACCAGCAAGCTCCCGAGGATGTCGAGGCCATTTGGCGGCTACTCGGATTAGCGCCAGGAATGGACGTGCTGGATCTCCCGTGCGGTTACGGTCGCATCGCCAACCTGCTTGCTCAGCGGGGGTGTCACGTTACGGCGATAGACAGTTGTGAGAGCTTTCTGTCCCTTGCCCGCCATGGCGCAACGCAGCTTGGTGTGCCGGTTGAGTATGTGCGAGCCGACATGCGTTCTCTGCCATGGAAGCGAATGTTCGACGGCGTGGTGAACTGGTTTACTTCGTTTGGCTACTTCGATGATGACGAGAACCGAGCTTTCCTGAGACAAGTGGTCACGGTGCTCAAGCCCGGCGGCGCCATGGTCATGGATCTCTCGAACCAGCATGCCATAAGCGGTGAACTCCGGCACGGCACGGCGGAGCACGTATTCGAGCGCGGTGACGACCGCATGATCATCAGAGCGACCTGCGATCCAATTACCAGCCGGGTCTCAATGCATTGGACGATCAGTCGCGACGGACAGCAGCGAGAGAGGAGGATGACGCTACGAGTATTCACATTTGCTGAACTACGTAACTGGATTTTGGCAGCGGGATTACGAGAAGTTCAGGGTCATGGTCCAAGGGGATCGAATCTAGAAGCCGACAGTCCGCGACTCCTTGTCGTGGCAAGGAAGTAGTGTTGCATTCCATGCGGGCCGGAAGCGACCCATCCTGCTTTATGGCAGCTCAGCGCAAAGTTCGACGCCTGGAGCCAGCTTAAAAGCCTCTCGTCCCAGCAGGCCAATGCAGCAGTACATCGATTGAGTTACCTCCTTACGGCGCTGACCCGAAACCGCCAGGTTCAACGCACTTGAGCTGCCCGAAAATTACCTTTGTTCCTCTTGAAGTACGCGCTGGATGACCGGAGTTAAAGACGGGCTCTAGCCATGAACAGGGACAATGAAGATACGGAGCAACCAGAGGCTTCCAAGTTACTCAACTTAAGACGATTGCTGCTTCTTTCTCTGGCATTAGCCGGGAGCGTTAGCGCAGAGCCTCTCCAATCCCGACTCGATCAAGCTACTACTGCTTCTTGCGGGCAGCCCAACGAGCTTTCATCATTGCTGAAAGCTTCTTCTTCATAGCCGGACTCATAGGCTTGCGGCCAGTAGGCTTCTTCTTGGCTGCCGTCGCCGTTTTGGGAGCGGCCTGTCCCTTCTGCTTAGCCCAGCGTGCCCGTTGTGCTGCCGCTATTTTGGCGCGGGCTGCAGCGGACATTTTACGCGGCCCACGCTTTGCCGTAGCTGAGACAGCCGTAGCCTGGGCCGACTTAGGTGGACGGCCACGCCGAGGTTTCGTTTGGCCTAATCCTAATAGCGCCTCGATGGCTGACTCAATCTTGCCGATCTCTTGCCGCAGTTCTGCAACTAATGTTTGAATGTCCATAATTGTCCTTTGTAATCGGAGATATGAAAATAGTGTAACAGCACTTCATGCGAAACCTAGCCTTGGCCTGGCCAGAGGAATGTTCCAAAACAGTAATGAAATCCGAGCGGAAATAATCGAGAATTAACAGACGTAAGCCGTTACCTCTACTATGTTGGTACCGTAAGCTCGACAGCGATTCCAGTTCCGGCGTGCCTACGCCGTCAATCAACCCGATGCGACCGAAGTCTACTTATGTCTGGCTAGTCACTGAGAATTGAGCGACTATAAGGAGGTTGGCCATGGTCGTTAACTGTGCAAACCCCTCCTGCAATCGCGTGTTCCACGAGTTGAGTAAGGGCCGACTCTTTGTACTTCCACCGTTTAATGATCATTGGGCACGGCTATCCGACTATTGCTACTGGCTCTGCCCGGAATGTGCAGACAAATATACGATCCTGCAATACGAGTCGGAGGTGGTGATCAATATGCGAGGTCATAGCGTTCCAAATGCCGCATGCGTAAACCCTCTTCGCGGGGATCAACGCGGCAGATTATGACGAGGTGCTAAGCAATATGGCTGAAAAAGCTATTATTCCGTTCGCGGATGCCGATCCGCTGGTGCTGGAGTGCTCTGCCTGCCATCATCGCTTTGACTCGTCTCAGGGCGAGAAACTGCGAAGCGACATGATCGCGCACTTGTGGTCACATACTTCGAGCATAGAAGATGTTCAGGATTTCAAGGCCAAGTCGCAGGACGTGCGGCCGAGACTCTGATTCATTAGGGCTCTATTAACGACTCCATCGGGCGCGCATTTTCGGCACCGATAATACTGACCCGATCGCATCAAACGTTCTCACCGGCGAGTAGGTAACGGTTTATGCAGGTCCTTACTCGAACTGCTTGCGGAACTCCGCCAGTTGCCGCGTGAGATCGCTGACTTCATTCTGTAATCCGGCGACCGCCTCCTCCAACCGGCTGATGCGCCCTTGGTCAGCAGAAGAGCTTGACGCGGAGATCATTCGCGGCGACGCCAGTTCCCCGGCGTCCACCTCGCCAGACAGCAGGTGCGCGTAACGGGACTCCTTTGTGCCCGGCTGTCTGGGCAACACCGCTACCAGAGGCGGCTCGCGCTGCATCAGTTTCTGCAAACTGGATTGCACCGCATCCAAATCTTCAAAGTGGTGCATGCGGTCCGTGCGCCCGCGCAACTCTCCCGGCGTCTGAGGCCCACGCAACAGCAACACGCACAAAACAGCCGTCTCACCCCGCGAGAAGTTGAAGGTCTCCTGTAGGCGGTGTTCGTACTTGGTCACACGGCTGTCGGCGCCGCTGGCCGGACCCACCAGTCCGTAGTCGCGCAACCCATTCAATGCATCCCGAACCACGCCCTCTTCCAATTTCATGACCGGGTCGCGGTTATTCTTCTGGTTGCAGGCATTGACTAGCGCGTTCAGCGACAGCGGGTAGTAGTCCGGTGTCGTGATGTCCTTTTCCACCAGGGCCCCCAACACGCGGGCCTCAATCTCAGTCAGTACGATGTTCATCAGCATTGAGATGAAAAAGGAAGGATAGCACCTGAAAGGGGTAGGACCGGTGGAGCAAGGAATCGATGGCCTTTCGTAGCCGCGATTCGAAGTAGGCCTTCACCGCAGCGACCAGCAGGCCAGCGCGACAGTTGAGCTGGAAGATGTCAGCGTTCTTAACTTGGGGCGAGGGCCGTTTATTGTACGCATGGTACGACCTCCCTGATTCAGCAGATTCTGTCCTAGCCGCAACCTGATTGCAAGTAGATCGGTAAAATTAACCTCTTTCTGAGTCTACGGCAATCCTCCCGGAACTTTTCGACGCCACTTCCGTATCTTCCTGTGAACACGTACTTCCCTGCCTACCGGGACAATGTAAGGAGCGCACATGCAGTTGAAACTTGCCGAAACCAGGCACATCCTGCAGAGAACCCCGGCGACTTTGACCGCCATGGTCGGCGGCATTCCTGAGCCTTGGCTTAAATGCACGGAAGGTGCCGGGACCTGGAGCGCCTACGACGTTGTGGGACACCTGATCCACGGCGAATTGACGGACTGGATACCGCGCACTCGCATGATTCTGCAGCACGGAGAATCCAAAGCATTCGAGCCGTTTGATCGCATCGCCATGTTCCGCGACGATCAAAGCCGGCCGGTCAGCGCATTATTGGATCAATTTGCTTTCTTACGGGAAGAGAACATCGCTGTCCTGGACAGCTTCAAGCTTACGTCCGACGATCTGGCGCGCCGCGGCACACATCCGGAGCTTGGCCCGGTCAGCCTGGGACAATTGCTGTCAACGTGGGCCGTTCATGACATGACGCACGTCTCGCAGATCGCGCGCGTCACCGCAAAACAGTACCTGCACGAAGTCGGCCCGTGGACGCAGTATCTGTCGATTCTGAAGAGCTGACCCGCCCGCTATCCAAACTGGGTCGTTGACTTCGGCTTCTTGTGTGCCTTGCCCAGGATCTCGCCCTTGAAGGTGCGCTCGTCGACGCGATGCAGCCGATTGACCATCGCCCGCGTCACCAGCTTGTAGTGAGGAATCTCCAGCAGGTGGTAGATGACGAACCAGATCGGCTTCTCCGTGGTCATCCATTCCTGATCGTCGAAGCGCTTCAGATTCACCGCTCGCGAGTAATTGCGCAACGAGCGCTGCCGCCGCATGTTGAAGTAGGTCTGAAAGTAGCTCATCGCCAACTCGCGTAGCGAGCGATACACAGGCTCGCGGCCCCGGCAGTTCGTGTAATTCGACTTCGCGATGCAGCCCCAATGTCCCTTCACCTGGTAGACCGCCAGCACGTGATCGGTATCGTGCTCAGCTTCCAGGTCGAAGATCAGCGGCGGATATCCAATCGCCCGTAAGGCTGCGGCCGCGAAGATGGCGCCTTCAAAGCAATGCGAGGTATTCTCGCGCAGCACGCGCCGCGGCGACCAAGCGGTATCGCCCAGATGATATGGCATGTCGTCGAGATAGCGCTGAATGCCGTCAGGATCTTTCAGGCTGCGTAACTTTCGCAGCTCTGCGGGAGTGAAAGGAAGCGCTTCTTTGGCCATGGTTGCCGGTGCAATGCTATAAGCGAAAATGCAGTGTACCGCATGCCGCTGAACACTCTTGCCCGTTTTTCGTCGAGTATCATTTCCGGTATAGAGTATCGCCGATTCTTCTCGAGGAGCACGCAATGAAAAGACGAGCGGTAATTTCGGCCTTCATCATCTCCCTTCTGCTGTTATTCGCCGGCGCATTGGCGCAGGCCCAAGCGGCTTTCACCGTTGAAGGCCTCGACGGAAACAAGGCGGCATACACACTTGACCAGCTTCGGCAGATGCCGCAGCAGTCGGTGACGGCAACCAATCCCCACACCAAAGCTACGGAAAATTATTCAGGCGTGCTCCTCGCCGACCTTCTGGCCAAGGCGAACACTCCTGCCGGCGACAAGCTGCGCGGCGATGAGATGCGTGACTATGTCGAGATCACCGGACGCGATGGATACCGCGCCGTGTTCGCGCTCGCCGAACTGGATCCGGCTTTCCAGGACAACCATGTCGTGGTCGGGATCACCATGGACGGCAAGCCGCTGGACGACAAAGCTGGTCCTGTCAGGATCGTCGCGCCGCAGGACAAGCGGCCTGCCCGCAGCGTGCGCATGGTCACCACTATTACGGTTCGACGCGCGCCCTGATCAGTCTTTCTGGATCATCACTTCGGTGGACTTGATCACCGCCCTCACTGTGTCGCCCTTCTTCAGGTTCAGCGATTCAGCGCTGGCGCGCGTGATTACACTTTCGACCTGCTGGTCTCCAATACGCATCACGACATGCGCCATGATGTCGCCCAAGGTCACGGATTCCACGGTTCCGACGAGTTGATTTCGTGCTGAGAGTGTCATGCGAATAGCCTAAGGGGCGGACAAGCGCCGGTCAACTCTGGCTACTCGTTGCGCAGGGCGATCATGGGATCGACTTCCGTCGCCTTCCGGGCCGGAATGTAGGAGGCAGCGATAGCGATCAGCAGCAGGAGGATCGACACCGCGGCAAAAGTGATCCAGTCGCTCGACTTCACCCCGTAGAGCATGCTCGTCATGACTCGAGTGAGCAGCAACGCCAGGACAAGCCCTATCCCAACGCCATAGACTGCATCGATCACGCCCTGGCGGATCGCAAGCTTCAGAACATCCTGACGTTGCGCGCCCAACGCCATGCGAATGCCGATCTCGCGCGTGCGCTGCAACACGGAGTAGGAGATCAACCCGTACAAACCAATCATCGCCAGGATAAGGGCCAACAGCGCGAAGCCTCCTATCAAGTAAAACGGATAACGGCGCAGAAACACTGCGGGTGAGCTGTCCATGAACTGCTCGAGCGACTGCGGCTGGGTGAACGCGAGTTCAGGATCCATGCCGAGCGCCACCGCTCGCACTTGGGGCAGCATGGCCACGGGATCGCCGTTCGTCCGGATGACATAGTTGATGTAACTGGTGTATCCAGACTCCTGATCGAGCGGAATGTAGAACACCGGGGGAACGGGAGCGGCCAGACTGTTCTCGGCAACATCGCCCACCACGCCGACGATCTGGCGATACTGGCCATCAGGATCGGTGATGAAGTGGACGCGCTTCCCAATCGGGTCGTCTCCGTTGGGCATGTTTCGTTTGATCCAGGTTTGGTTGACCACGACCACGTAAGGCCGGTCGACCGTGTCGGCGGTGGTCAATTCCCGCCCGCGAATCATGGGGATTTTCATCACCGAAAAATACTCAGGATCCACGCGTCGTCCTGTGGCTGACGCCTCATCTCCCGGCGGCACCGGATGTCCTTCGAGGACGAAGCGACTGCCGCTCAGGTTCTCGGACGCCGGCAGGGCGCTGGTCGCGGATGCGCCCCGCACTCCGGGGAGAGCTCGCAGCCTCGCCAGGAATTCATGCGAAAATCGCAACCCATTTGCATTGCCGAATGGCCACGCGCGCGAAGCGGGATATCCGGCGGCCGGCATATTGATGACGAAGGTCAGCAAGTGATCGGACTCAAACCCCGGATTCTGCCGCAGCACACCGCGCAGGCTTTGCATCATCAAGCCGCCTCCGACCAGCAGCACCAGCGAAATCGCGATTTCGCTGATCACCAGCAAATTGCGCAGCCGGTTTTGCGAACTGCTGGTGCCGCCGCGCGATTCGTCCTTCAGTACATCGGTGATCGGGGTGCGGGAGACGGACAGACCTGGACCCAAGCCGAACAGAATGGCGGTCAGCACGGTGACGCCGCCCACGAAAGCGAGCACGGGGAAGCTGATGCCCACATCGCTCAGATACGGCATGAACGACAGCACGATGTCGGGAATGGATCTGGTCAGCAGCCAGACGCCTGACGCTGCGCCTAGAAATCCCAGGACTGCACCCGTGAACGAGAGCAGCACACTCTCGATGAGCAACTGCATGACGATGTGCATCCGGTTCGCACCCAGGGCGGAGCGAATCGCGAACTCCCGTCTGCGGTCGAGGGAGCGGCTTAACAACAGGTTCGCAACGTTGGCACAGGCGATCAGCAGGACAAAGCCCACGGCTCCAAACAGCACCAGCAAGAGCGGCCGGATATCGCCGACAATCTGATTGCGCAAGGGCGCAATGTCGACCTCGATGCTGGCATCGGCTTCCGGATACTGTCGCGCCAGTTGCGCGGTGATGGCGGTCATTTCGGCACGCGCCTGGTCGATCGTGACTCCGGAGGCGAGTCTGCCGATGACGCTGAGCCAACGCGTGCCACGCATCGTTCGCTCGGCATCGTTCAGATGCAGTGGAACCCACACCGGGTTGATGCCCGCTGGTCCCAACTCAAAATCGCGCGGCAGAACCCCGATGATGGTTGCCGGCCGTCCATCCAGGCGAACGGTCCTTCCGATAACCTTCGGATCGCCGCCAAAGTCGCTGCGCCAGAAGCCGTAGGTGATCATCGCCACCGCAGGGCCCGCGCCTGACGGCAGGTCCTCACCGGCCGCGAAGTCGCGGCCCATGATCGGTGTTACTCCCAACGTCGAGAAAAAGTTGATGGTGACCATGGAAGCAAAGACCGTCTTCGGTTCGCCGTTACCAGTAACCGTGAAGGCGTCCTCGGCGTACCCGGCCAGGGACTGAAAGCTTTTTGCGTTGGCGGTCCAATCGAGAAAGTCGGGATACGACGCCCAGTACGAACAGCACCCCACCTGGCGGCGAGCTTCGCCCACGGTGACCAGGCGGTCGGCATCGCGGAACGGCAGGGGCCGCAGCAGTACAGGATAGACAGCGGAGAAGATCGCGGTGTTCGCTCCGATTGCCAGTGCCAGAGTCATCACAGCCACGGCGGTAAAGCCGGGGTGTTTCCTGAGCATTCGCAATCCGAAGCGAAAATCCTGGCTTAGTGTACCCATGAGATCGAATTGCGATACTTGCTAGCCCGAAAAGGCCGTCCCGAAGGAAACTCGGGCGTAAAGCGAACTGTGCGCATCATAACGCAGTCGCTGGAAACTCAACAGTCACGAAAGACTGAGTGCCGTCACATTCAGCTTATTTCCAACTGTCAAAACGTCCGTCGGTCGCGCTTTCGGTAACCAGCCATTCTGATTGCGGGCGTCTGGTAATGTGTTTCGGACGAACGGTCTGGGGAATCGTTATACGCTCGCGGAGCATCTGTACCTTTTTGCCTTTTGCTGTGAGGCTTCATCTGCCGCAAGTCGGGCGATAAATCTGAAATACCCGGAAGGATCGATGGCAAGCACCACCGTGGCTGGCGCGCAGGGCTTTTCCATGAGCAAGCCTGCTCCCAGTCCATGGCTCATTGCGGTGTCGGTCATGCTGGCGACGTTCATGGAGGTGCTGGACACCTCGATTGCATCGGTAGCCCTGCCTTACATCGCTGGCAGCCTGTCCGCTACCAATGACGAAGCCACCTGGGTGCTTACCAGTTACCTGGTTGCGAACGCGATCATTCTTCCCGCCAGTGGGTGGTTGGCCCTGAAGTTTGGCCGCAAGCGCTTCCTCATCACCTGTATCGTCATTTTTACGGTTTCTTCTTTTGCCTGCGGCGCGGCGTGGAGCCTGGGAACGATTCTGCTCGCCCGTGCCGTTCAAGGTGCGGGCGGCGGCGCATTGCAGCCCCTCTCGCAAGCCATTCTTCTGGAGAGTTTTCCGCCCGATAAACGAGGCATGGCGATGGCAGTCTTCGCGCTGGGAGTAGTAGTTGCCCCGGTGCTCGGTCCCACGCTCGGCGGATATCTGACCGACACCTACAGCTGGCGCTGGGCGTTCTACATCAACATTCCGATCGGCATCATCGCCATCCTGATGATCATGCGGTTCGTCGAAGATCCGCCCTACATCAAGAACGCCAAGCCCGGAAAGATCGACGGCATCGGCCTAGGACTGTTGGCCGTGTGGCTCGGCGCATTGCAGATCATCCTCGACAAAGGCCAGGAAGACGATTGGTTTGGCGCAACGTGGATCCGCTGGACTGCCCTTCTGCTGGCGGTTTCGTTCATCGCCTTCCTCGTGCGCGAGTTTACCCATGACAAACCCCTGGTGAACCTGCGCGTCTTTCGATCCCGAAACTTTGCGATCGGCTGCCTACTCATCGCTATTTTTGGAGGCGGCCTTTATGGCCTGATCACCTTGTTGCCACTGTTCTATCAGGAACTGCTGGGCTACACGGCTTTAGCGGCCGGGGTCGCGGTTGCGCCACGAGGAATCGGCGCGATTCTCGCTATGCCGATAATCGGTATACTAACCAGTAAAATCGACAACCGGTTCCTGATCGCAACGGGCTTTGCCATGTTCGGCGTGGCCGGACTGTGGTTCGGCCATGTAGATCTCCAGATCTCGCAGTGGACGTTCGTCTGGGCCATCATCCTGAGTGGATTTGGCTCCGGGTCGATCTTCGTCCCACTGTCGACGACCACTATGGCAGGCCTGAAAAACGAGGAGATCGGCAATGCTAGTGGGCTTTATAACTTGTTCCGCAACGTGGGCGGCAGCATCGGCATCTCGATTGTGAACACCGTTGTCGCCCGCCATCAGCAGCTGCACCAGAACGAGATGCTGCACTCGCTCACCCCGAGCGATCCTAACTTCCAGAACCAGCTGCACGCCTTGCAGCAATATCTCTACACACAAGGGTACGGACCGGTGGATTCCGCCAACAAAGCTTTGGGGCTAATCGGCGGAGAACTATCGGCGCAGGCGCGCCTCTGGTCATACGTCGACGACTTCCGCTATCTCGCGTTGCTCTGCTTCGCCTGCATTCCCATTGTGTTCATGCTGAAGAAAGCCGTCCCCCGCAAAGGCGCGCAGCCAATAGGACACTGAGGTCGGCAATTAGCATTTGGCATTTGCAATCGTCAGTCGCCGGGTGCAACTTCGGTTTTTTCGAAACGAAAAGCCAAGGACTAAGTGCCGAATGCCAACTGCTGCTCTCCAATAAAAACCCGCCCCTTGCGAGGCGGGTCTCAAGAAACAACCGCAAAACTAGGAGCCGTTCTGGCAGATCTGGGTGAACGGGAAGTTCTGGAATGTCCACCAGCTGTTGACCGACGTGCTCAGCGGCGCACCGAAGTAACCGATGAACGTCAAATCCTGGAGGTGATAGGTGAAGTTATGCAGTGGGTATGGCCAGGTACCGTAGGGGTGGCCATTGCTGCCGCCCTCCAGCGGATCGCCGACTTCCAGGATGCCGCAAGGCGTGGTGTTCTCTTGCGGGTAAAGCGGGTCGTCCATCCACTCGCCGATTTCGTGCGACAGAGCCGAAACGTCCTGCGAGAAGTCGCCGGAGTAGGTGATGTAGGTGAACATCGAGTAAGTCTGGGCACCGTTCGCGCTGTGATAACCACCGATGCAGCAGCCACCTTCCGTCAGGTAAGTGTTGGTGGTTTCGAAGATCGGGAGGTTGCCGGGGTTGATCTTGTTGTTCTGCGTCATGTAGGCGCTGATCTGTGCGTCGAAGTAGTTGATGTCGACTTCAGCAACCTGGTGTCCGAACGGCGAACCCAGCGAGCCATCGGCCGCAGGTACGTTCAGGGTCAACTCAGGCAGGACCGAAACGTGCGCGGTAGGGCCACCCAGCAGAACGTGATAGTTCGGATTGCTCTGCACGATGCTCCAGAAATTGCCGCGCTGGAATGCATCCTCATACTGAGTTGTTCCCACGTCTACTCCGCCCTGGGTGTAGGTGGTGGTGTTGTCGAAGATCGGGGAGAGAAGCGTCATGCCAATCGGGCTGAACGGGCCGCCACTCAGCGGATCAAATACCTGGCCGGTGGACAGAATGATCTTGACCGGGATGACATACGCGGTGACGATGGTGCCTGCGCCGGTGGTGGGATTCTGACCGACCATCACGTAGTTGTACTGGTGATTGTTATAAGTGAACGAGCCATTCCACTCCTGCAGCGTGACCGTAGGCAACGGGCTTCCGGGTGCAGCCGGCTTGGGAGGAATCACGACGTATCGCGCCCTGACGTTCGCGGTGTCAGCCGCGAACACGAAAGCAGACATAGAGCAAATCAGCAAGGTCAGTGCCAGAGCCTGGCACACGCCTGCAAAGCGTGTCTTCATTAAGTTTACCTTCTCCTCAAATGTAGGTGTTATTGGGTTGGCCTTCACATCCTCGGCAGAGATAACCCCACGACAATGCTGCCCCTCATCTTGCGGCCTCAGCTCCAAACGGAAAAAGCTGACATGCGTTGTCGAGAAGGTCAGGATGATTCTGGAAGGAATTATAGCAGTTTCAGAACCAAATACCGAACGTTCGTTAACCTAATACCGAATTAAGGCGAACGCCCCGATGTCCCTGATTGCAAGAGCCTTGGCGACCCAATGTCAAAAGATGAATTGATTGTCATCCCAACTCCATTTAGCGGATTTGCAAAATCTTGCGGCTCTTGTAATACGGAGAGCAATAGTTTGCCTCGGACCGCTACTGTCACGAACCAATCTCTTCCCTAGTGGGCAAAAGCCGCTCCAAAAACAACGGCCCCGCGAAGGCGAGGCCATCAACATGCGCCGAAAAAACTTCAACCTCTTAATGAGTTTTGGGGTTCGTAAAAAGCGTTCATCGTCGGCCAGGGATCTTGTCAGGTTCCGACTTAACGCTTTCGGTGCCGTCGTGCAGACCGAGTTTGTAGCCTTCCTTCCATCCGTCCCACCATTCGGCCGATTTGCGCTCCACTACTTTTCGCTTGGCCTGCTGGGTCACGGACCGGTTGTGCCCACGGATATGGTTCGGCAATCCACATCGCGAAAACCGTTCGCCGCAGATAGGACAGGGATCGCGGTCATAATTCCGCATCATGTACGGGTCCCGTACCTGCATTGCAGACCTTTCGCCAGCGCCAATGCCCGAGGAAATGCGGCTTACGTTACCTCACCTTGATCAACGACTACCATTGGCTAGTATCAACTCGTGTGTGACGTTCTTCCCGCATTGGGCTCCTAAAATAAATCCGCACGTCGATTTGTCCCTGCGGATATTTCCGGCTTCGTGTTGGCTTCCGTTCAAGCAGCATGTTTTGCTGGAAATGCCTTGACAGAAAATAACTAAGTTGTCACACGCAGTAATGTTCGTCCCGTTGTTCGCGGAGGCGGCGCTTGGACTGAACGTTCAATCATCTCTTCTGGTTGTCCACTACTACCAGCCAACGTTGATCAACCGATGAATTATCGCGGAACGTATTTACAAATCCGCTGGATGAAGGCACAATTCTCTTGCAGTTAGGCAGTTCTGGGGGAGGGCTGCCTTCTGGGCGCTTTGCGGTTCATCCGTAGGGCGCCCTCGATTTTTGTGCCGGAAGATTGCCGTTCGCGATCGCCCCAAGCCCACCGTGGCTTGGCTTGTCGCCGCATCGCATCATGTCTCTCAGGGCCCGCAGGCTCCCGTTCCTCAGTGTGTGCCAGCATGGGTTCTTCAGCCTCGCCGGCAGCTCTGCGTCCCGCCACGTTCTAGAGCATCTAATCGCATACCGGGATGGTACGATTGAATGCATGGCCCGCCGGACCTCGGCGGGGCTGAGGCAGCTCCCGCAGGAGGATGAATGGCAAGTAATGCAATTGTAGAAGTAACGGACGCGAATTTTGATCAGCTGGTGTTGCAGTCGGAGGAGCCGGTAATCGTCGATTTCTGGGCGACCTGGTGCGGCCCCTGCCGCGCACTGGCGCCGATCGTGGATGAAGTAGCGCAGAGCTACACTGGCCGGGTTAAAGTCGGCAAGATGGACGTTGATAAGAACGCCGCCACTCCGCAACGTTACGGCGTGCGCGGTATCCCTACGCTGCTGGTGTTCAAAGGCGGCCAGGTGAAAGAGCAGATCGTGGGCTATGTTTCCCGCGAAGTCATTGAGAAGGCTCTGGA
>Ga0187884_10002744_pt1 | contig 14335 bp, 17 predicted proteins | sample June2016WEW_20_4_FD_132983 | JGI IMG/M metagenome (GOLD analysis project Ga0187884, IMG submission 132983) | Peatland microbial communities from SPRUCE experiment site at the Marcell Experimental Forest, Minnesota, USA - June2016WEW_20_40 | ecosystem: Environmental > Terrestrial > Soil >...
AAATGTTTTTAGCTATCATGGGTTTGGCAGACCTTGCGTTTTCCCCGCTGGTCGATCTTCTCGTTTTCCTTGTGGTGTTGTTCCTCGTTGGTGCCGTGATTATTTGGCTGATTAAGTACATTGGGGGACCGGACATCGCCGTGAAGGTAGTTGTGGTTTTGCTTGTGCTGGTTGCTCTGCTTGCGGTCCTAGCGACTTTCACTGGATATCACTGGCACGGAATGCGTTCCGAAACGATTAAACTGTTGCCATTATTTCGGAGCTTGGCCTAATGGTTCCGACCCCCGACCAATCCGGCCCCCCGGCAACGCCGCAGACCACACGGCTACGGATGCGCTGCCGGTCGTGCGGGCATGGGGTCGGCGCGATAGTTCCGGCGCGTTGTGCGAAATGCCATGGCGCGGTGTTTGAAAGAGTGGAGGAGGCGAAGCAATGAAGCGCGATTCGGCCGCAATTTCGGTTTGCCTGGGCATGGTGCTGATTTGGGCTTGGGTGTACATCGCTCACGTTCATGCGCAGCTTTCGGCGACGCTGATTATGCCGACGACGATCCCCGCCGGCTCGACGGTCAACGTGACGATTATCCCGGCAACACAGCCGGTTACACCTCCGGTCAATCCGCCGCCAGTGACCCCGCCGCCGACAACGCAGCCGGTGGCGGGATATGCCAGTACGATCCTTGCAAGCCAAGAGTACATCGCTTTGTCGGGCCTGCCGTGCCGACTAGGATTTGTGGATAGCAACGATGCGTGGCTTGCCGGGATGCCAAAGCGCCCAGACGGCAATATCAGCCTTGCGAATGCTATTAACGCGGCAATCGCCGCTGGTCGCGCCGCCTACGTTTCTCCGAAGGCGCTGAATTGGCCAAGTCTTGTCGGGGCAACATGGTATACCGATTTCAATGGCCCGCAACAGGCTGGAAAAACGTGCATCCTTTTCCCTCGAGGCCAAGGTGTTCCGGCGTCGGCAATGGATCAGAATTGGGAGCTTGGACCTGGAACCGCAATCGCTCCGGATATTGTGGCGGGAGTTGGGCCGAACGGATATGACGATCTATCGTTGCCCGTCCCATCGCTTGCTGCTGGATTTGGAATCAATGACAATCGTGCGGGCCATCCGAGAACTTCTTACTTCTACGTTGGGTCGCTTGAATTTTCCGGTTCTGGACAGCCTTATGCTATAAGTTTCACGGACAACGGCGGTGGTGCATCCGACCACGTTTTGCTCACGAATTTGAATATCCACGGTTTCACGACCGGGATTAACATGAGCAACGGATATTCGCGGACGTATCAAGACACGAATCTCCTGATTTGCCGCTGTGCTATCCACAACAACTTTGCAACCGTTTATGGCGTATGGACCGAAGGGTGGTCGCAAGTTCTCACTCCCGATTCGGTGATTGCCAATAACGGCTGGGATTTCAAGGTTGCCCCGAAATCTGGCGATACCCGAAATCACGGATGGTATGACGGCTACACAAACCCGGTGCTGCCGAACGATCCGCTTCATCGCTGGGTAAACTGCACTTTTGCCGCAAACTGTTGCTCCGGGATTCAGGCAAATCTTGGCGGCCTATTCGACACCTGTCTTGTTCTGGCAAATCCGATAGGGATTGTGGTCGGAGGCGGATATTGGATCGGCGTCAATCATTGCATGTTTGACGGCGACAATTTGGAATTTGACGCGATTTCCAGCGTCGGCAGTGTGACCAATGGGGTTTACACGATCAAGGCCAGCGGAACTCCCGGCTGTGCCTTGGCTATGGGGCCGTTCGGGCTTCCACCTAATAATACCGGAAACGAGTACGGTTGCGCGCTCAAGCTGGATTGCGCGCTGAGTGGTTTTGTCAATGACTGTGGATTTTTGAACAAGCCCGACCCCATAAATTCAAACCCATGGCTTCAGGTCAACACGGTAGATCAGGCCAAGGGTTTAGTGCCGATGGCGGGCACGTTCTTGATTTCAAATAACTGGGTTCACAATTACGATCAGTGGGGGCCGGGCAACGTGGCTGCCCCAAACACAGTTGGGATCAGTACGCAAGACGGAAATCCTCCGGTTACGACCGGACCTCCAACGCTGAACTTTTCCAACGACATTTGCCCAGGAGTTACGGGCGTAGTTGGCATCATCGGCACCGAACCGATTTGGACCGATATGACAAGAAACGTCTCGACCTATGCCAAGACGCTGACGGCGACAATCCCGAACGTGGTGGATGGTCCGAGCTTCCTTGCAGCGGAAGAAGCAAACTGTACCGCGCCCACTTTCAATCCGGCATTGACGCCACTTGCGGAGATTACTTGGGTCGATGCCGGGTTTATGCCAGCGCAGTAACGCGTGGCTTTCTTGGGCGGTTCGGAACTCCGGGCCGCCTTGATCCTCCGGGAATTGTGAAGGCGTCCTCAATGCTCCATTCGCGGCGAGAAATTCTGAGAATGGTGCGAGCATAGGGGATATTCAGTTCCTCGCACCACGCAGATAGGCATTGTGTTTTGTCGCGGTAAGTAATCAGGTAATTATTGCTTTTGTTCCTCGCTTGTTCGGTGTTTGTTGCCCACCGGCAATTTCCCGGCTCATAATCTCCATCTTGGTTTGGGAATCTGTCGATGGAATGTGCAAACGATGGCCGCGGCCCCATGTCGGCTAGAAAGTTTCCGAACGAACGTCGCCATCGCGGGCATACTTTGATGCCGCGACCGCCATATCGAGGGAACCTTTTGTTTTTTGGCTGGTAGCATCGGTCGATCATATTCGACCAAACATGGTACGCGGCGTTTTTTCCGCTACGGCGAGCGCCGCCGTGTGTGGCGTTGTTAATGCGCGCCAGTTCTCCAACAAGACAGCCACAGCTTTTTGTCCCGCAATATAATGATTCTCCGAACACGAACGTCGTCTTTCCGCGTTCGCAAAGACATTCCCAAATTGATTTGGTTTGTCCGCTTGGACAGACGTGTCGATGCGAGTATCGAATGACGGTTAATCGGCCAAACTTCCGGCCGGTTAGATTCTTGAAATTAACGTGCGTCGGGATAGGATGCTCTGACGTTTCGGCCATTGGGACACTCCTTTGGTTGAGACACAGGGCCGATGAGCGTCTAAACCGTTCACCGGCTCGCCTTATTATGACAACTCTGTTCCGACAATTCAACGCCTTGGTACTTTCGCTTTCGCTTGCCGCGCTGGCCCAAGCCCAGACGACCCAGCCCGTCGCTGTCGGTGTCTGGCGAACGACCGTGGAGCCGGGCGGCGCGGATTACGTCTGGTCCGCCAAGGAACAACTGCCGGCGCTGCCGGCGGCGCTATTGCCGTGCCAATGGGGATATAACGAGGACGCCTGCGACGGCGCCTGCATTACCATCCCAGCCAACACTCCGGTTGGCCCACTCTCCATCGCCGGGCTGGCGACGGTGAACGTCATCGCCCGGCCGGCGACGCGGCCGAGCGTTTTAGTGCCGGCATCGTTGGGGGACAGCGCACCGAGGATTCAGGCGGCATGGAACGCCGGGCAGGACGTGATCCTGCCGTCGCCGTTTTACCAGCTTTACGAGCCGTTGGTTTGGCCGCCCGGAGCGAATTTGCGGGGCGTTACCGAAGCGGCGGTATTGAAGCGCATCCGCAGCACGGGGGACCAACCGAACCCCGTCATCTTCACGGGACAGGCTCCCGGTTACGGCGGAACGATCAGCGATTTGACGATTGACTGCACGGCTTGTCCGGGCGCCGCTGTCTATTACGACGATCAATATCGGCAGCGAGTGAATCCGAGCTTCCAAAGGCTCAAGATTCTTCGTGGCCAGCTTCCAAACATCAACTCCATCGGGCTTCTATTAGAAGACGTTGATCTGGTCCAATCCGGCGGCAGGATCGACAGCTCCCATTCCCTGCTCCATAACATATCGTGGAATGGCGTTCCCGTCGCCGGTTTTAATGAACTGATCTTCGGCGGGGACCAAAGCGCGATCATCAACGCCGTTTGGGACAACACCGCCCGTGGGCTGGTGCTGCGGAGCGGCCCGACCAATAGCTACTTTAACTCGCTGCGGTTTCGCGGCATGACGCAGGTTGGCAACGCGGGCGAAGGAATCTTGTGTGAAGATTTGGGTGGTATCGGGGCACAGAGAAACCTATTTGCCTACACCCAATACTACGACTCCGGTGGCCCGATCCTGAACTGCTGGCAGACGCCGTTCTGCAATAACATCATCAAGGGACTCGATGCGGACGGGTGCGGGACGCATTCCATGGTGATGATCGCCACAGCGACGGCCCCGCAGGCTGGAAATCTTTTTATCAATTGGGAGATTCGCAACGGTGGGAAGATTCGCATCGACGCCGGCGCTTCAGGCAACGTCTTCGCTCAATTTGCCATTGTCAACCCGCGTCCGACGCAAGGAAGTTGGGCGGGTGTTGGGGCCGAGAACTACGGGCCGCAGGCCATGGTGTATGGAACCGGTGCTGCGGCAAATACCTTCGACCCGGCGACGTTTCTTGTGACCGGATTGCCGGCGGGATGGAAGGTCGGAGTGAACGGGAATTGACAATGCCTAACCCAACCCTTTCACAATTCCGCAACCCAAACGCCGGTGAGGAGAAGCTGACATGAGCCAACCGACCGGCGAAGTGGTGTTGCGGGGCACGACATCCAGCTGGAACCTAGACGTGTCAACAAGCCGTGTTGCGGTCGCGTTTGGCGAACCTTCGGCGGGACCGACCCCGACTTGCAACCGTGTGGACGGATACGCGCCCGCGCAAGTGAATATGGATCAGGGCGCCGGCAATGCTGTTGTTCTGTCCGCGTGGCGGGTTGCGCCGATTTGGCAATGGACGGTGGATGGGCAGAACTACGGCACGGAAGCTATCTGCGGAATGCAGTTAGTGGGGAGCAATAACAGCGGCTATAGCCCCAGCACGGTCCTGGATCAATTCGACAGCAAGATAGTCTTCGGCGGCTATCTTTCTGAGCGAAAGATAAATAACGACTGTCCTGGCTTCGAATACCCTTATAATGCCATCGTTGGGACGCCTTACGAGTATTTCAGGGTTACGAACTTAAACTCAACCCTGACGTTCGCTTATTTGCAGTTTATAGCCCGCTGCCCGTGGATTTTTCAGATTTATAATATCACCAGCAGCGGCTCTGCTCCGAACATCACTCTAACGGTGCGTTTGCTCACGGTGACCCAGCCTATTTTGGCTGGGATGAACGTCGTCATGGCCGGTAACTCCGTGTCGGCGCACAATGGTACGTTCACGGTTGCGACCGCGAGCCAAAGTACCTCGAAGTGGGTACTGACGATAACGGGCCAATCTGTGGCGGCCAATGCTGGTGAAATTGCCGGTACTGCCGGGTCAGTCGGAACGGCGCAAGCCACGATCGGAAATTGCCAACCGCTTGAGCCAACCATCATGCCTTGCGGCGGGAAATATCCGAACGGGATGCCGCTGGTGTCGATGAGTTGCCGCACCACGACGCCGGGTCTGCAAATCTGGTACACTACAGACGGCACCACCCCGGTATATAACAGTGGGACATCAGTCCAATATACAGGTCCGTTCACGCCGACGGTCAGCGCTGGCGCAACTCTAACGATCCAAGCCATTGCCTACGACACAACTTGCTCAACGCCGACGAGTTTTCTTTCGATGCCGGCTAGATTCTTCAATGGGGGGTACGTCGCGAATACGGTGGTGACTGATTATGACGTGGTGACTGGCAAGCCGGTCGATAGTCACAATCCCAACATTTACTTTTTCGAGGGGAAATGGTGGCGTTACGGCATCGCCATGAATATCCCGTCAACTGGTGGGGCTGACATTGTCTATTACGCGGGGATTCGGGTTTCGACCTCAACGGACCTGATCAATTGGAGAGATGAGGGTCAGGTTATGGATATGGGGGGCGGTGGCATTGGCACCGAAGGCCCACTTCACCCCAGGGTCTGGTATAACGCCAACACGGGGCAATACATCTGCTGGGCGAATTGTGCCGGCAACACTATTAACCTGGCCTATCCAGATTCTGGAAACAACGTAACTTCCTATGTTTCGATCGGCGTCGGACCGACGCCAAGGAATCTGACTTGGGTAAAGAACTATGATCCGACAACCGCCGTGACTGGCTACGGGACTTCGACTTACACGTGGAGTGACGGCAGTTATGGTGTTGGCGACCTAGCGGTTTTTAATGACACTTCCGTTACGCCGAATGTGGCCTATGCCATGTTTACGACGCGGAAGGCCGGGGGTAACTACTCGATTTGCGTGCAACAGCTTAGCTCCGATGGCCTGAGCGCAACGAGCAACTATCAGATCATGGGCTTTCCGACGGGCAACGAAGGATGTGTTTTGTTCAGAAACGGAAATGTGTTCTATTTTATCTGCGGCAACGCCAACTACTATGACTCGACGCAGAACCTCAACCTGGAATATCAGGCCGTCTCCGTCAGCGGGCAGCTATCATTTCCGTTCACTCCCACGGCGGCTGCCGATGCGTGGGGGGTGGGAAATGATCCGCTAACGAGTTCGGGTTTCAACGGGCAAATGTCCTGTGCCCTAAACGTTAACGGGCAGTGGGCGCTCGTCAATGACTACTGGACGAAGTGGGTCAACTCCAGCAGCCAGGGCTTGGGATGGAGCGGGACGAATTTTGAGCCGCTGGTGCTGAACGGAACAAGCCTGATGATCGAGCAGCCGCCGGGTCCCACAGGCTGGTATTGGAGTTCGTCACCTTCGGGATACATAGATCCGGGCGCATCGAACGTGGCCTCTGGAAAAGCGTACGAATTTAACAACTTGCCGCAGAGCGGCAGTTACCCGACGACGGCGACCACCCAAGCCGCCCAGGTCGCCGCCGATCAGGCGACGGTGGCGAGCCAATCGGCCAGCGGGGCGTACATCAAGAGCGGAGTAACAGTGTTGAGCACGGTGGGTACGCTGGCGGGTGGGGGGGGCGGAGGATCAATCGGCGGGGGCGGGAGCATCGGAGGCTAAGCCATGTACAGCACCATTGGAAATTCCGTCATTCCCAATAATGGATCGACGCTGGTCTCAACCACCACCGATGCGGCTATTACGCTGCAATTTTATTCCACCACTGGCGGGGCGACGGCGATCACCCAAATTAAGGGCCAGTTCAGCCAATTGGTGATAGTCAATGGGGGTGCCGTGCAGGCTTATGTATCGCTTGATGGAGGGATAACTTGGCACGTTTTGCCGCCCGCGACCGGATCGGTGCCGGGGTCGATCCTGTTCGATAACGAGGCGTTGTCTGGGGCGGAGACGATCCGGGTTGCTCGGCCACAAGGAGGTTCTAACGTGACGAACATTTCGGCATGGGCGAACCCGGTTTTATCACCGATTTGAGATGAGCAGGCCGCTTGGATATCCATCGTTGATTTCTGTTTCTACACCGGACGGGACCGTTGTCTTGAATTGGGTCGATTCGGTTGGCGGTGCGGACATTCTCGGCGGATACGTCAACAACGATTATAATTGGGTGTCTGGAAACGACGGCCCTGGTCTAGATTCGTTCTGTCTTTTGCCGCCTGGCGGTAACGCGGAGGAACCTCCCGTCATTAGCGCCAGTGGCACATATTGGGTTTTGGGTGGCTGGGGAGACCGCGGCCGTAATATCTTGGCCGCTTCGTATGTTTGGGGACTTGCGGGCCTATTCCTTATTCCCGGAACCACGTCTGTCGTTGGAGCGTGGACCGGATTTTCTGCGGACGGTTTTGTTTCTGCCCCAATCGCCCAACTTGTTCTTCCTCTTGGCGTTACGGTTGGGACTCAGCCCAATCCAGAATTTAACCTTTATGCGATGCAGGGCGAGGAGCGGGCGTTTGAATTTGCCCTTGTCGATGCCAACGACAATCCGCTAACTCTTTCCTCCGATACGATCAGCTTTGCGGCATACTCTGATAATGGGGTTTCGCAGGCTCTGGTCTTTTCCTACACCGGATCACCCAATATCGTCGTGACGACCGGCAACGTCGTTGCGGTCACGCTGCAATCAACCGATACAGCCACGAGCCAAGTGTTGAAATACTCTCTCTGGGATGATTCAAGCGATCTGGTTCTGTCCCACGGCCTGCTGAATATTGCTCCAACGATCAAAGTCTAGTGGCGAAACGGCGACACGGGTGCCGGTCGCGCGATTGGCTGAAATCGTGGCGGAGGCGTGGGTCGCGCAGTTGGCCGACTGGCTTCGCGGCCTCGGTTCCACCGCGGGTAGTCGCATCGGCCTCGATATTGGTTCCCACATTGGCCATTAGGTTGCCAGTTGACGTAGTAGTAGATTTGGGCCTGGGCCTGATAGTAGTTGGGAAACACCGATTCGATCTGGGTTGGCGTTTCCTGCTCGAATGCAATCGGGGTTTCTGGCTGTTCGGCTTGGATAATTGGCGTCGCTTGCTGCATCGCGGCCAATTGGGATTGTAGCGCGGCTATCTGGGCCTGTAGCTGTTGGATGACGCCCTCAAGCCTGACAATCTCGGTCTGTTCCGGAGTTAGCGTCGCGAACGCCGCCTGGCGAGCCGCCCGCTGTTGACGAATATCGGCTAGGGCTTCGCTGCTCGACATTTGGGCGATTGCCGGGGTCACAAGAATGAGGACCACAATGGCGGATAAAACGGTTTTCATGGCTCGCTCCTTTCGTTGGCGTTAACTGGCCTGCGGCCCAAAGGCTTGTGATTGTAACACGGGGGACGACACCACGTCCTCGGTGGTCAGGACTATCGGCCTATTCGCTCCTATTGGCAAAAGCTCGCCCAGTTCCGGGTATTTCTTTCGCCATTTTATCAGGGTGAATCGGCAAATACCCGCAATGGCGCTGATTTCCCGCATGGAGCGGCCCTCCCGCGCGGCTTGAATGGCCAATTCGAGTCGTTTGGGGGATGGTGGAGGACAACCTCGCCTCTTGCCTGGGGCACAAGGCGCACGCGATGCCTTTCTGGCCTGTTCGGTATGTTCTGGGCGACTGTTGGTGACGGCGGCACCCTTGCGGCCAAGCCGGGCCAGGTGGCGACGAAGGGCGGTTTTGTACGTTTTGCGCATGATGGCCCTAATTCGTCCAGCCGGGGAATTCGTCTCGGCGCTTGGCTGGTGGTAGACATTTGGAGCAAGCCCGACCGGCAAACCCGTATTGATACGTTTCGACGTTTTCTGCACCACACTGCTATCTACGGTGTGAGCGAACGTGAGTCCGCACCGTTGTAGTTCCTGTGTCACCGACCGCAGTTTCACGTTGGTTTCCCAACGTCAGCGCCGCAATCTCAACAGGCGTAAGTTCCCGTCTAGCCGACGGTACAGTTCCGCTCAACAGGTTCTTCCCGGCGTTCGTGTCCCGGTCGTGCAGCGAACCGCATGATGGGCAGACCCATTCGCGTACCGACAGCGGCAGGCTATCAACCTTGTGCCCACAGTCGCTACAGGTCTTGGATGATGCGAAGAACCTTGCCCGCACGGTCAACGTTGAGCCGTACAGCGGGCACTTGTAATCCAGCAGCCGGCGGAACTCCGACCAGCTCGCATCGGAGATTGCACGCGACAGGCAACGGTTCTTCACCATGCCCGACACGTTCAAGTCTTCGACGCACACCGCAGCGTGGTTTTTGCTGAGGCGTGTGGAAGTCTGGTGCAGAAAGTCCTGCCGGATGTTCCGTACCCGGCGATGATGCCGGGCAAGTTTCATTGCCGCCTTGCGGCGATTGTTCGATCCTTTGACTTTGCGGGAGTGCCGACGTGACAATCTCCGCAGACGCTTGATGCTCGCGGCCAGCGGTTTCGGTGCCTCGATCTTCTCTCCGTTACTCAATGCGGCGAACGTGGTCAATCCAAGGTCGATGCCAATGGATTCACCGCTTGGCTTGGCGGGCTTCGGGTCGGGCATCTCAACTTGGATGCTGATGAACCAGCGATCTGCGTCACGGGAGACGACAGCCGATTGAATCTTCCCGTCGAACCGAAGAGCTTCAGTCATGCGAACGGAACCAACAACCGGAAGTCGCACGCGATCGTCATCCACAGAAAGCTTGTCGCATGCGCAATAGAAACTATCGCGTGATTTCCCCTTCTTTTTGAACGTCGGCCGCCTGGCCCGTCCCGCGAAGAAATTGTTGAACGCCGTCTGCAAATTGGCGAACGGTTGGGCGTGCGCGTCCCGGTGAATTTCGCTGAGCCACGGGTACAGATCATATTTGGCGCTGTTGAAGTACCGCTTCAGTTCCGATGCCTTGGGCTTTCCGCCCGCTGCGTACTGCTCGTTCCATTCGGCGAGTGACCAGTTCCAAACCAGGCGCGCCGTACCCGCCGCCTTCGCAAAATAGATTCGCTGCTTGGCGGTCGGGTCAAGTTGGATGCGGTGAGCAAGGATCACGGTTTCAACGCCTCTTTGAGTGCTTTGCGGTAGTTCCTCAAACCATACAAACGAGCCGAGAAGCAGTGAGTAATGGCCATCAGGTCTTCGACCATTTCCCGTTCCGGCGACACCTTCTCGGTGTTGATGACCATCAATTCGCAGTCGTGCTTTCGGCAAAGGTGTAGCAGAAGCTCAAAGCCAAACCGGGCAAGTCGGTCTTTGTGGGCGATAACCAGTATCTCGACCTCATCGTTGATAATCGAGTCGATCAGGTCGGTGAACTTTGGGCGCTTGAAGTTTAGCCCACCGCCAACTTCTTCGATGTAATCGACATTGGCCATTGCCTTGGCAATACAGAACTCCTCGACAATCCGCCGCTGATTCTTCAGATCAGGGCGTTGAGCTTGTGACGACACCCGGCAATAGGCGATCTTGCGCCTGCGAACGATAGCCGACGTTCTGCCGAGAAAGGTGTCCAACTGTGAACGCAGCCAGTACCGTCGCCCGGTTGCGGTTCGCTTTGCAGGCAAAACGCCTTCACGATCCATGGCCTGAAGCGTCTTGGGGTGACGGCCAATGTACTTGGATGATTGTCCGGTTGTGAGTCCTTCGTGTGTCACGGTTCACAATTCTACACGTTTCTTTTACCAGAGTCAAACTCCTCCGCGGCATCGCGTCATTGGCCAATCACTTCCTGGGCGACCACGATCCGTCATAAACGCGGCTTGATCGGGAGAAACGTAGACTCGCGTCACGCATTGACCACATGAAGCGAAACATGTCGAGGCATGTCGTCCCACGTTCGTCCCTCGAGCTCACGTCCGGCTTTCTTCTTGTTGCAACCGCCCCATTGCTTGAAAAAGAAGGCGACGCCGGCCTGGACGCATTGATCGCGGATGTCGAGCGCCCATTCTGGGTCCATCCATCTTGCGCCCGGTCCAGACTCACCGCCCACGATTACCCAATGTATTCCCTGAAGTTCTAAATTCGGTATGGGACCAAGGAGCGGCTCGACCGAAAGAAACCTCACCTTCGCGTGCGTTTTCCTTAGGAAGTCGATCCGGTCTGTGTACTTTTCGTTCTCCACCGATACGCCCATCCATACGTTCGGGGGCCAGTCGATCATGGAATCGAGCGACAGCAGTCGGTCCGCTCGCTTGGTAAGGGCCTGAAATGTGTGCCACTTCGCGCGCCTCATAACGTCGAATACCTGCTGGATATATTCGATGGGAACATCCTGATGGAAGAGGTCGGACATGCTATTCACGAATATCGTTTTCGGCGTCTTCCACCGAAGAGGGTATTCGAGCATGTGCGGTTGGAGCGTCAGGCGGAAGCCATTTGCGTAGTTCTTCTGCCCCATCGCGCGCAGTCGTCCGGCCATCCGTTCGGCGTAGCAGTGCTTGCAGCCGGGGCTGATCTTCGTGCACCCCGTGACCGGATTCCACGTTGCTTCCGTCCACTCGATAGAAGAACCGACTGCCATCAGCAAACTCCCGCATTCCGGTATGTGTCGAAGATCTCAGTTACGATTTTCGCGCCCGTCTGGTTCGGAGACGCAAAGAATAGGTAATAGATCACTGCACCACTGGTATTACGCATGGGTACTGGGTCAGGGACAAATTTGAATCCCGCCACTTCCTTTAACCTTTTGCGGAACGCTCCGGCAAGCGTTTCGTTAGTCGATTTTTCTTCGATGGCGCCGAACAGTCCGAGAGACCTTTCGTAAGCGTCATCTTTCCATGACTCGTCACCCCAGAACGCGTTCATCCGTTCAATCTGGTCCGGACGTACTTTGGACCGATTATGCTTTAGAATGTTCATGTTCATATCCATGACCATGAAGTTCAGAAAAATTTCAATGCTTCGTTCCTGACCCGCCGTTCTGATGACTTCCCAATTCAGGTTCAAGCCATAGGGATCCAACAGGCACAACGCTCGTTTGTACTCCTATCATTTTGCTGGCGCTGGCAAAATGGTCTAAATCGGGTCAAACGGGTCGGGTTCGCGGGGGCCGTCATCCGGCGCCGACTCAATCGCGGCCTCTAGGCGCGGCCAGCCAGGGTGTCCGTCTTCGGGCAGTGTAAAGCGCGGGACCACAACCCCCGGTCCCTCAAACTCCCGGTCGGTTGGCACGGCTTCCGATCCGCCGCAGGATGGACAGTACAGGATTATCTCCGGCGACTCGACGTAAAATGTCGTTTCGCATTCGGTGCATCTAAATTCGTGCAACATGGCGTTTCTCCTCCGGCCCAGGGCCGGCGTAAAAGCCCGCGCGTCGCCGATTGAGCGATGGACGCGGGGGAAGATCAGGCGCGCATCATTTCTTTTCGTTCCCGCGCCTTGGTCCGTCTCTCAATCGCAGATGATCGGCTATGCTGGTGCCGATCTCATCAATGCTGATGACCTTCCGCACGATGCCCGCGCATTGCCTTAGCCCATCAGCTATGTCGTCGTAGGTTTGGGCGGCCGCTTCGGCGGCCGCGTCGGCCGCGTGGGCGGCATAGTCCGCGGCGGTGTCGTCGTCATCATAGAGCGCCGCCGACGCCGCGGCGTAGGCGGCTACGTCGGCGTACGCACCCAGGGATACGGCGGCGGCGTGAAGCACTTCCTGCCAGGTGGCCTCGCCCCGGATCCATTTTCGTGCCGTTTCGATGGCCGGCCGTGGGCGAGCGACGAATTTCGGCGCGATATCCGCGCAATCGCAAGCCGCGCCCACGACGAGCTTTCGATCTACGCCGATTCGCGCCGCGAACCAAAGCAGCCAATCCCCGCGATCGCAGGTGGTCCAGGCCTCCGCGATGGTCTTGCCTCTGGAGAAATCCCGCGCGGTCTGGCACGCGTGGAGATCGCGGAGGATCGGGGAAATTGGGTCGGTCGGTCGATATTTCATGGCAGTATTTTCCGAAATGCCGCCTCACTCGGATACGCTCCCGTCAAAGCGTGAAAGATCGCACTGACTGCATCGCGTTCGCGTTTCTGTATGCGCCCTATGGTGCTGTGGGCAAGGGTGCGGTAATTGCAGTTCGTCACATCAGACGATGCCGCCACTAATTCTGCCAGCAATTCAATCGCTTTTTGGGTGGGTTGTTGTTTCATGTTTTTGCTCCTAGCAAGGGTTCTGCCGCAATCCGGCGGCGGGATTGCGATTTATTTATCAATGACAATTCGTCCTATCTCATAGCTTTTCGTGGGACTTGATTCGATCAATCGTAAATCCCACTGGGGTCCAGACCATGCCGATTCGAGGCGGTCCACATCGACATCCGTGCGATATGGCTCTTCTCCCTCCGCCGCCGCCCAAACATTTTGGTCTCCCGACCGCGTATAGAGTGTGACCCGCTTGCCATCTTGGTCGTTGTGCGCGATTGTCGCGACGGCCATTATGCTGATTGTGGCGTCCATCTGATTTTCCTTTTGGTGTTGGGTGTTCATTGTTTCACTCCCAGTTGATTTCATGTAACTATTATCGCGTCAGCCGCGGTTAAGTCAACAACAAAATTGCCGGAATTCTCGGAAATCTTTTGGAGGCTCGCATAAACCATGTCCAGTAACGGAGATAGCAACGGAGAGGAAAAAGAAAAATCGCCGGATGGGTGCGCGCTCGAGCAATTCAAAAAAGAGCAGCGGAAATTCTTGGCCGCTTATTCACAAAACGGCAATGTGACGCGAGCGGCCGAAAATGCCGGAGTTGGCCGAAATACCGTCTACGGATGGCGTAAAGACCCAGAGTTTGAGGTGGCGTTTGGCAATGCCGGGGAAGAGGCGGCAGACCTGCTCGAAGAAGAGGCATGGCGACGGGCAAGGGACGGACTGCGGAAGATGAAATTTAACGGCAAAGAGCCGATCATGGACCCGGACACGGGCAAGCCGTATCTTGAGCACGAGTATAGCGATACGCTCCTAATATTTCTGCTGAAGGGATTGCGCCCGCAGAAGTACCGTGACAACTTCTCGTTTGAGGGAAACATTCAG